>Ga0100378_1002773_pt1 | contig 17211 bp, 16 predicted proteins | sample CryGeymeta201502_FD_81535 | JGI IMG/M metagenome (GOLD analysis project Ga0100378, IMG submission 81535) | Groundwater microbial communities from Crystal Geyser aquifers in Utah, USA - Crystal Geyser metaG 2015-02 | ecosystem: Environmental > Aquatic > Deep subsurface > Groundwater | place: USA...
GTGAATTAAAGCCTGATTGTTTTTTGCTGTTTGACACGTGGCCTGCTCTAAAAAAATGAGCGTTAGGTCAAGGGATTTCTATTGCTAAAAAACCATAAATTAAGGAGTATTTTCATGGTAAAGAGAGCAGTGGTACAGCCTCCCAAATAGACTACTTCGTCATTCAACGACCCTAACTTTCGTGCAACAATCTCCAGCATTCTTAAATTTGAGGTTGCTCTTTGATGTTTATTGTTCATTACTGATTCTTTCCTTTAATAATTTAGTGGCTATATTCCGCTCTCTTACTCGCCCGGAACGAATAGCATCAATTAATACCAATAATTCATAAAACGATGGATCCGGATACTGGGTAATTGATTGAGGAACCGAACGATAAAGAGGTTCCAAAGCAAGACCACGTTGATCACCCTCTGCATAGGGCCACACGGGAACAGGGTCATCACCTAAAAAGATGTGTTTTTTAAATAAGGGGGCTGCATAACTCGTAGCGATACCGCGAGTATAGGTACCAATTTGAACTGGGAAAAAATATTTTACAGCGGAAATTAAACATTCCTCACAAGCCGATTTGATTGGCATAAATACTATTTTATGTGGCGTGGTTGTTTCTTTGATCACTGTTCCCAGCAATCCTGATAAAACCAGTCGTTTAATCCCTGCGTGGACTTCAGAAGCACTCATACATAAATGAGTTGCCAGTTTACTTTGGGTCATTTCATCAGGAGTATCTTTTATGAGCATCATGGTTGATAATATTTTTAATAGAATTACTATGTCTTGTGGTTTTAACATTAAGCGCCCCTAATAAGTTCTTTTAATTTAAGTATATCTCATATATTTGCAATTCGCGAATTGCGAATTGCAAATATTAATTTATGATATTCAATGAGCTACCAACCCCACTACATCCTGCTATAATGACACCGACGAGTAAGACCTATAGCGCACCTGCGGGGTCCTTTCATCGACTGGGCTTAAATTACGGAGTAATTAGGCGTGGGGGAAATTTTCTTGACAGATCGTGGCTCTATAATACATGCTTCAGACCTGATTCAATGGAATTTTAATGTACTGAATACCTGCAGAAGAAGGCGCACCAAACTGCCCCGCACGTAAATTAACCTGAATCGAAGGCAATAATAGCCGAGGCAGCGGCTTATTCTCATCTTTACTATTTCTAGCTAAAATATAATCATCTCGACTTACCGCATCATGAATCATTTGATTTTTTTTCTTATGTTCACCCACAGTTGCTACACATGCCGGAGCTTCCCCCTCCGGTGGATAATCATGACATGTATAAACTTTAGTCTCATCAGGTAACGCCAGAATTTTTTGTATTGAATCATAAAGTTGAGCAGCACTTCCGCCAGGGAAATCTGCCCGAGCAGTGCCCACATAAGGCATCAGCAAAACATCTCCCACAAATACAGCATCTTCAATACAGTAACAAATACACGATGGCGTATGTCCGGGGGTCGACATCACGTGAACGGGAAGCTTTCCGATATAAAATACTTCACCCTCCGTGAATAAATGATCAAATTGACGACCATCCGCAGGCGTATCTTCTGCACTATCAAAAATAGGCACCCAATGATCGAGCACCTGCTTAATATGCTCTCCAATCGCAAATTTTCCACCTAAGCGTTGCTTCAAATAAGATGATGCTGTTAAATGATCGGCATGAACATGCGTTTCTAAAATCCATTCAACCGTTAAATTGTTTTGTTTAATATACTGAATTAATTCATCGGCTGAATACGTACCTGATCTTCCTGTGTTCATATCATAATTCAAAACCGAATCGATGATGGCACACTGGTTGGTATCTTTATCAATCACAAGATAAGTAAACGTCGCTGTCTCTTCATCAAAAAAATGCTGTATTTGCATAAACATCTCCCGTACCGTGCATTAAATAATTTTTATTTTTTATTCCAAGGCATTTTAGCGATTAATTTTGCCATGCCACAGGTGCCGGTTAATCCCGCAAACGTTAAGCCACACCCTAAAAACCCCGTAAATAAAGTAAACAAAGGATGAAAGTAATAAGCCAAAACACTACCCAATATCAATAAAACACCTATCGTGAGTTGCACTTGTTGATCGAGCGGCAAAAACCATTTTTTTGATTGATTAATCTCAAAACCTGCGATTTCCCATGCCTCAATACCTCCTTCTAAATTATAAATATCAAGCTCGGGATAGATTTCTAATAATTTTTGACAAGCTAAACCACCGCGCTTTCCGGATTTACAATGCATCACAATTTTTTTATTCTGAGGTAATTCAGGCTGTTTTTTATCTAACCCGCCAAGCGGACATAATCGTGCTTCAGGTATATTTTTAGCCGCATGTTCAGCGGGCTCACGGACATCAATCACAATCGCCTCGCCATCACTCAACCATTGCTTTAACGTTGTTGCATCCACATGTTTCATTATGATTTCCTTAATTCACCCAATTAAACTAAGTCCAGTTTAGCTGATCAAGCGTGTTTTAACAGCGAAAGTTGCATCAATACATCATCCATGTGATGATTTGTTTAATTTGCTTTTATTTTTATAGGCTCATAATCAAGGATATCATGTATGAAAAACGCCGCAAAAGACACCACCCTCGATCGCGCAGAACTGAATGCACGTTTACTCAATACCCCGCTAGCACACGAAACAAAATTAAACATTATCAAAGAAGCCCTCGAAACAAATACCTATTACATCAACAGCAACCGAATTGCTGAAGGCCTTTTAGAATACGCGAAAGAGCCATCCAAAATAGAAGAAATCGAGTTTGCTTGATATCATTTTTAACTAAAACCAATACTTTGGCACCCTCATGGCCTCATGACGACGGTATTACAGTGCTGTCAACGAGGATATAAGCAATTGCAGCCGTTCGCGATTTCGAAACACATTAATATCTAATTTATAGGCTATATGCACACGACGCACACGTTGATTCGGCCAAGTCGCCAAATCAATATTAAACGCAATCGCGTCCAAGGCCTCACCACCATCTGCATGAAGAAGCTGAAGTTTCAAATGATTTTTACCCACTAACCGTTGATCTAGAATCTCAAACACATCATCAAATATAGGTTCTGGGAACAGTTGGCCCCACGGCCCACCTTGTTGTAATTCTTTTGCAAAACTCAAACCAAAGGTATCTTTATCCAACGATCCATCACTGAGCACCGAACCTTCGAGGGAAATACCCGCCAGCTGCTTTTCCATCTCTTCTATTAGACAATTTCGAAATAACTCAAAATTTGACGGCGGCATGCTCAAACCCGCCGCCATCGCGTGCCCACCAAACTTGGTGATTATGCCTGGGTTGGCTCTGTCGATTGAAGCCAGTACATCGCGAATATTCACGCTGGGAATCGATCGCGCTGAACCTTTGATTTCGTCATCACTCACACACGCAAACGTAATCACCGGACGATGATACCGCTCTTTAAGACGCCCCGCTAAAATACCAATCACGCCTTGGTGCCATGACTCGTCCATTAAACATAACGCCGCGGGCAATACCCCTCCACGCCCTTGATCTAAATTCGATAATTTATCGAGTGCTGCCAACGCTTGAGCTTGCATCTCACCTTCAATTTTTCGACGCTCAACATTAAGTTCATCTAATTCTTGAGCAAATGCACGTGCTTCTTCATCTGTTTCGGCTAACAAACATTCAATACCACGTGACATATCATCTAGCCGCCCCGCAGCATTGAGCCTAGGTGCCACAGCAAAACCCAAATCACTTTCACGTAGATAACTAATATCTCGTTTGGCAACTTCAGCTAAAGCACGAATACCAGGACGACATGCACCCCCTCGAATACGCCGCAAGCCCTGCTCCACCATAATCCGATTATTATGATCGAGCCCCACTACATCCGCTACGGTGCCGAGCGCAACCAAATCCAGAAATTGCGCCATGTTGGGCTCAGCTGCACCACGTTCTTCAAACCATCCGGTACTTCGTAAGTGCTGGCGTAAGGCAAGCATTACGTAAAAAATGACACCGACCCCTGCAATCGATTTACTTGGAAAATTGTCGCCTGGCTGATTAGGATTCACAATGGCAACCGCCTCGGGCAGTGTTTCTGCAGCCAAGTGATGGTCGGTGACTAAAACATCGATGCCCGCTTCACGCGCAGCTAGCACACCATCAAAACTCGCAATGCCGTTATCTACCGTAATAATAAGCTTCGGTTTACTTTCTTCAGCAACGCCGACAAGCCCAGGCGTTAATCCGTACCCAAACGCAAAACGATTCGGCACCAAAAACGACACATGTTCAGCACCCATCGCACGCAAAGCAGATACAGCCAAAGCACTGGATGTGGCACCATCTGCATCAAAATCACCGACAATTAAAATACGTTCTTGATGACGCAAAGCGTGTTCTAAACGTATCACCGCTTTATCCATACCCAGCAGAGCATCAAACAGCAACAAGCCTTTCAGTTGTTTATCTAACTCAGATTTTTGTTTGATGCCACGTGACGCATAAATGCGCTGAAGTATAGGAGAGAATCCCGCTAAATCAGCAGGTATCTCCGGATTAGGCCGTCGTTTAATTTTCATGTTTTTTTCTTACTCCAAGGCCAGAAATTTCTCCATGTACGTTTAGGTTGTGCTGCAGGCCATACCCACACGCCGTTGACGGGATAATCCTCGCCCTCTTGCGCCTGCCCACTCAAAAACATTTGACTCTCGGTGATAAAACGCAACCAAAACGGCGTACTTTTTAAACCGTCTAATAAAACATGCATCGAGCGCTGCAACACCTGCTCTAACGCTTCCGTTTGAGGGGAATCTTGATTTTCACACAGCAACAACCACGTTCCCGGACTGCAATAATGCAGTTGCATGTTATCTTCTGCTAAAAATTTTGCAAACGCCGTATATAATTTTCTCGAGGCCTCTTCACTGAGATTAAGCGCATCGCCCCCAGCGACAATCGCCGCATTATTGTGCGTTGCTTCCCAATGCACAGGAGCCACCACAAGCCAGGCACCAGGAAAATCTTTGGGTAGATTTGTATGCTTTTGTAATACTTTTAAAACCGGATCCACATGCGCCACCTTTAATCAAAAAAATATTTTTTTATTCCAACTTCCCAAGGATAAATGCGGATATCATCAATATTTTTTATGTATTGATCTCTACTTAAACAAATAACCTCACAATCCCCAAAATCATGTGCAAGTGTTTTTAATGTTGATAAATGACGCCGCTCCACCATGGTCGTACTTTTTATTTCGATAAATAGAATTTTCTGCCCAGGGCGCTCAACGACCAGATCAATTTCTGCGTCATCCTTGGTGGCCAAATAAGTAAAACGATAATTGCGGTGGCGATAACTGGCTAATTGTATGCATTGATTAATAATAAAATGCTCAAAAGCATCACCAAAGGCTGATGTTCTTTCCATCAGAGGGATTTCGACCAACCCCATCAATGCCCTGACCACCCCCGTATCAAAAAAATAAAATTTTGGCTTTTTACTGAGCCGTTTACGAAATGAATGTTGAAATGGATGTAAATAATAGCCTATCAACGTATCTTCCAAAATCGAAAAATAATCTTGTACCGTATAAGAAGAAACGCCTACATCCTGTGCAATATTTGCAACATTCATCTTCTTGCCATTGCACTGCGCAGCTACTTCTAAAAAATGACGAAATGGAGCCAAGTCACGAACATATTTTTCTGCCCATACCTCTTCTTTTAAGTACAAATTAACATAGGCTTCGAGAAAAAGCTGTTTTTCAAGATCGTCGGTCAACTCAAAGAGTTTTGGAAGCATCCCATATTGCAGCGCATGAACAAGATTAAATTGCTCTCCAACCTCCAAGTAGGTGAATGGATAAAGATGATAAAGAAGCGCTCTTCCTGCCAATAAATTAGCGCCTCCATGTCTTAATTTTTTAGCACTGGAGCCTGTAAGAATAAATATTTTATGGGTTGTCTCTATTAAATCATGAACAATATCTAGCAGCTTCGGTAATTTTTGAATTTCATCAATGATCACATAAGGTTGGGTATCTGGGAGCGCTCTAACAATGTCACCTAATGCATCTGGATTCCGTGAAAAATGATTTTCATTCTTAGCTTCAAGTAAATTAATCATGAGCGCATGTTGAAGCCAAGGCAGTGATTTCAGTAATGTTGTCTTTCCCACGCCACGTGCACCAAATAAAAAGGCACTCTGTTTTTCGCTGAGTTGTATCAATCTTTCAAACATACATCACGCCATTTTTATTCATGATTTAATAAATTGTACGCCATTTTTTAAAAACATCAATAAAAATGTCGCCATATAGCGCAAATCAAAGATCTTATGTTAAGATCACACATCAAACATTTCGAATCATACAGGCAATCAAAGCCCCATGGAAATTCAATTAGAAGCACGTGAACCCCATACCATCCAATCGTACAGTGACACAGCCGTTACCGTGAATCATGAGCTCTATTCTGAAAGCATGATTCTTAGCCGTGAAACGCTCATCACGGACTGGCCTGTAACCCAAGCGTCTGAACTTAATTCAGCATCACTTGATCAACTGATTGCCTTAAAACCTGAGATTATTATTCTAGGTTCGCATAACCCAGACTCATTAAGACGCTCGGATGGTATTCGACAGCTTTGCGAGCAAAAAATTGGTGTGGAATGCATGGATATTGGCGCTGCTTGCCGTACATTCAATGTATTACTCAGTGAAGAACGTGATGTCGTTGTGGGTCTTATTTTATAACTCATGAGGACTGACAACAGGCAAATTATGTATTAAAATACGCTTCAAATATAACATATAAAATTTAACATTAACACAAAGGGAAATTTATGAACGGTCTCACCATCGGTATTGATTTAGGAACAACCAACTCAGTTGCTTGCATTAAAAAACTCACAGCAACAGCAATCCCCAATGCAGAGGGTGACATGTTAACACCTTCGTGCGTAACGGCCGTCCCACAACACGATCACACCTCCTTTGAGATCATTGTAGGACAAGCATCAAAAAACATTCTTAAACAATATCCAGAACAAACCGTAACTTCCGTCAAACGCCTTATCGGACGAGATTTTGATGAACCCGAAGTGCAAAGTATCCTTCTTGAAAACAAAGTTGCTTATCCTATTATCACCGATCCTTCAGAACCCTCTTCTATCCGCATACCTTTTGCTGGCGAAGATAGAACACCAGAAAACATTTCTGGCTTTATCTTAAGCAAAATTATTCATGATGTAGAAACGACCCTTCAAAACAAAGTGGAACATGTGGTCGTTACAGTTCCAGCTTATTTTTCTGATCGACAAAAATTTGCAACACGTGCCGCGTGTAATCATGCGGGCATCAACTTACTACGTTTGCTTCCTGAGCCTGCGGCAGCAGCTCTATCGTTTGGTATTCAGGAAGCAGGCATTGATGAAGCTCAGACCATCATGCTTTTCGATCTTGGCGGCGGTACTTTTGATATTTCTGTGTTAAGTTTTGCGGGTGGTCATTTTATGGAAATCACCAAAGGTGGTGATATGTGGCTTGGCGGTGATAATATTGATCAATTGATCATGAATCATGTGTTTGAATGTGCCGAAAAAGAGGCGCAATGCTCACCTATTCCAGAACTACTCGAACGACTTTCTAAAGCTGAGAAAGCAAGCTTTCTTGTTGAACTCAAAGAAAAAGCAGAAGCAGCTAAAATTGAACTTAGCACACAACCATCAGCAACTGTTGAGATGTTCGGCGTACTCAAAGATGAATCCAATCAATGCATTGATATTGATGTCACGATTACACGAGAAACATTTGACGGTTTATTAGAACCCATGGTTCAGAAAATATCCGAATTATCGATGCAATTATTGCACGAAATACGTTTTGAACCTGAGTTGATTGATAACGTTTTATTGGTGGGTGGAACATCCCTGATACCTGCCATTCAAGAAGCATTAAAACGCTTATTTGGTGAAAACAAAGTTATGCTTCACCCAAGACCTATGCTTGCTGTGGCAGAGGGTGCTGCACTGATGGCTGCAAACATGATAAGCCGACCCCATCAAGAAGATGAAACGGCTTCTTTTCAGATGCTTCATACGGCTTCACATGACTATTACTTGCAATTAGCCGGTGGAAAAAAGCATGTATTACTCAAAAGAAACGCGCCTTTACCCGCAAAAATTGAACAAAAGCTCACGTTCTCACATCATGAGCAACAACTTGCTCGTTTAAGGGTTTTTAATGAAGCCGAAGGTATTTTAGATACGGTTGGCGAAATTTGGTTTCATCGTGAACAAAAGAGATTCGATTCTGAACCTAAAAAGCCCACTGAAATCGTGCTTCAATTTGCGGTAGATGAAGATAACATTATTACGATGAAAGCGTGGAACCTAAAGAATGAACACGATTGTGTGGAGTCACACATCGCACGCGGTGGGCTTTCAGCAAAACTGTTTCAAGATCTCGAAAAAACACTCTCATCTGTTGTAGCAGACAGCCAAGATCTCAATACAGAACTGGACGCCATTCAATTAAGCCGACATGTTGTGTCCACTATTTTATCTGCAAGCGACCCACGCACAGGCGAGACAAATCTTGCACTCAAACACAAGGCACAACGTCAAATCGAAACGTTAAAGGCTTTTCCAGAAAAAGATCTGCAACCCTTCAGTCATTATCGTTTTGCAAAACTTGCTCAAAAGGAAGCCGAACCCTACATAGACGAAACACTATCCGCCCAGCTCAAGACTATCCTCGAGCGTTATCAAGACGCATTAACGGCGTTAGATAATGTCGATGTATTCGTTGAAATAGAAAATGAACTAGACGAACTGTATGAGGAACATCCTGTACTTATGGATCTTGCACGCGCATCCCATGCGGCAGATGCTATCGATAAGTTTGATAAAAAAACAGCTCAGCAACTTCGAGAACAAGCAAAAACTGTGGCAAAATTACAAATTTATCCTGATGAAAATACCGATTTAATCGATCATGCACGCGATATCATGTACGATATGATTTATGATAATCTCACATTTTCATCAAGACCCAGTGGTCGCTTTGATCGAGATGTTCAGTTGTGATTTGTCCTGTTTGTAAAAAACACTATAATCTCGAGCAACGCGTTCAAACGTGTGTGCAGTGTGGTGCCGATCTTGAAGTGCACCATATGCTGAACTGCGTTGCTCAAAACATAAAACATGGTGAACACCCGATGACAGAAAATACCCATGCCGTACCCAAAGTTAAACCTTCTATCTACCCACGTTTTCTTGAACTGTTTCAAATCATGCCCGCAATTTTACTCTTAGGTTGCGCCGCATTTGGCATCTATGTTGGTTTACGTTTCTTAAACATTGTTGAGCGTGTTGAGTTACCTCATACAAAAACAACGACACAATGGTCTGATGCTGGTTTTGAACAACTTCGTCAAATGACAGCAACCATCAAACAAGAACTCGATTTAATCATGGCGCAACGTGATGAGAATTTAACATTACAAAACCAGGTGAAGCAATTATCTGAACACGTACGCGCACTAGAAAAAGATCATGAACAACGGATGGTTTTAAGCCCTTCTGCGATCACTGAAGAGGTCAGACATGAAGAAGATAATTAAACACAAATCCAAAGGGCAAACCAAGCGTCATACGCCTTCTGCTCAACCCATAAAAGAAAACAACCATCACTTAGGTATGACACTGTATAAAAACAAACAGTATCTTGAGGCTTTGCTTACGTGGTGGCCTAGTATAAAAAAACAACCGGACGATATTTACCAAAAATGCCTTGAAATAGCGCAACTTCTTGAGAAAAATATCCCCTCTGTATTAAAACACGATAAACTTCAGTCATCGGAGCACTTAAACACATGTTATCTTGTCTTCAAATACTTGATGCCATCGAGCTCTCTATGCATTCATATCGAGAGAGCGTTATTAAAAACATGGTGGCAAGAAAAGAATTTCAATGCGCTAGAACATCACGTTAAAACCGAACTTAAAAACGAGCATGACACAAACGTTCATCGCCATATAGAAAACTTAGGTAAGCTTGCATTTTCAGAGGCCAATAAAAAGTATAAAAACAGTATTCCAGCATTCATCGGATCTGTTTTAACAGGCGCTTCAAGTTTAATTTTAAATACCCGAGCTTACCAACCTGAACTTGAAGCAAGTTTACAAGCACTCGGGCAAGAACTTCATCATGTTATCATTCAACATCAACACCGTCTTAAACAAAAATATGTTTGGGATGCTGACATGCTATCGTACTGGATTGATTATGAAGTTGCTATTTTAACGCTTGTTTTAAAGCAAGCCATTGCGGATCCTGCTCATGCACCGGAAATCATGCCAACACCCAGTTATTTTACTCAGTCGTCCCGGGCTCAAACATCCTCAGGAAAACACTTTTTAACCTGGCTAGAGGCCCAAAATAATGCACTTGTAACCTTATACGACACCCAGGTTCAGGATGCTGTACTTTGGGTTCTTGGAGGAGAGAAAATCTCTGAAATTACCGATTGTTTAGCATCTGAAAATTATCCGTCGTGGGATCCCTATTTACAATTAGCCATAGCTCTGCGTGCCGAGGCCCTCAAACCAGGTTCCATGGATGAATTTTTCATCCACAGCCATGCGCCTCTTCCAGAAATAGAAACCCTACCGCCACTAAAAATGCTGGCATTGCGTGCAGCTCATGCGATCTTAGACGCCAATATTGCAAAACATGACTCACGTCAGCAAAGGATACTTGCGAAGCTCATTGAGCTTATGCCAAATATGCAAGATCCACGCCTGAAGCACATGAAGCACTGCGTTCAACGTCAACACGACTGCATCGTACTATTAGATCAATTAGCTGAAGATAAATCAAAAAAAATCATTGCCTCACTAAAAACACATGATCAATTACGGGATCATCTCACCTTGATTGCCGATACAGCTAAGCTCATCCCCTATAATGAAACGAATGCTGACGGCATTGATTTATATTGGCATGTCGAGAAACTTCTTAAGAGTAAGCGTATCCAATCTTTAATACCCTTCAAAGAGTATTTTACGAATCACGGCAGATGTTGTTGTGAATCGTGTATCGAGTTTATGCTTGAAGAAGAAATATCCACCATGACCTACCTCCTTAATTTACCCGTGGTTAATCTCAAATCTCGTCCTGTGCACCCTAGCTCCATACCTCCGGAAGAATCTAAACCCGTGTTTCAATCGATTTTATCTCAAGCGGATCCATTTAAAACATTAGGTGCTTCAGTTCATGATTCAAAACAAGCGATTATGAAAAAAGTGATGATCTGTATTCAGCAATCGCCTGAAAACATGGCTACGTTCAGACATGCACAACAAGCCTTATTTAATCTGCCTCAAAGATTTTTATATCATTATTTGTGCCATTTAAATCTCCCTAACGTGCCAGAATCAGAACAGGTAATTTATGACCGAGCCGACGTTGTCTGATAATACCACCCAAAACCTGCTTCAAGATGTTGCAACGCGAATCACGGATTTGCAAAAAGCACATGTCGCCCTGCAGGATACGGTAAAAACAAGCCAACAACAGCTCGATCGAACCATCGAGGAGGCGAGTTTAAAAATTATTGATATATTAGATCTTCTTGAGCATCAGAAAACCGATTCTTCAACTGATATGCTACCTCAGCATACCGCTCTGATCATAAAAAAAATAAATAAGCGGCTCATAGAGCTCTTAACGCGATGGCACATTGAAGAAATTAAGCTCGATGAAGGCTTGGTTAAACCCGGAAAAACAAGGGTTCTTGAAACACAGCCCCAAACTGAGTCTACGCCTTCAGGAACCGTCCTTAAAGTTTGCCGCAAAGGTTATCAACGCGAGAATAAAATTCTCCGCCCTGTGGATGTTATTTCTTCAGTCTGACTTCAACCAAATTACCCATCATTTTCTTTGGATGCTACGCATAATTACCCTGTATATTATTGACTTAATTGCTAATATGTCCCGTTATTCTAACAGCTTCATGTTAAAATGATGGGTAAACTAGGTTATTGGAGACCGTGAGACGGGGCGACACGTGCGCTCGACATGTTAACGATACAACCTCACCAACTGAATCGTATGATACGTATATTTTCCCTTAAATTTTGCATAAATAGGTCCTAATCGACCATCCTCTGATTGTTTAACTTCCGATAAAATCACCTGAAAATCATCCGGCGATAGAGCATCTTTCAAATGTAAAATTGCCTCAGGTTTTATTTGACCGAGGCCTACAAGCTTTTCTACATGCGTCAAAATTGTACCGGTCGATAACGAACGTTTTTCTGCGATGGCTTCAAGCGACAGTTTTTCTTTTAAATACTCAAGCGTTACAAGATGTGTTGGTGTTTTATTTTGCTTGTGAGAATGAACCTTTGCTTTAGGATCGCCGGGTGTGATCGAGCCATTAAAACGCTGTATGAGCGTTTTTTTATAATCAGCAGCCTTTTGTTCATCGGTCAGCGTTTGGATATTTAAGGCTATCTCGGCTGAGCGGGTTTTAAAATACTGATCGTGCAATAATACTTTGGGATGCACTTTAAGCGCCATCTCATTCAAATTCATTAATTTCAAACCATATAGACTTCGCACTCTTGATAGCGCAACATAGCCCATGCCCGGTTCAAACGTATCCCCTAAATCAACCTCTACCGCATCAAGGGTCATGCCTTGGCTTTTATGCACGGTAATGGCCCAAGCCAATCGAAGGGGGATTTGTAGAATCGATGCGCGTACAAACCCACTATCGTCATAGTTCCAAGCCTCCGGAGCAACAAGCAATCGTTTATTATGATAGGTTTTGACAACAGGGTAGCCCTCGTTATTTGCATCAAAACCAATCACGACACCACGTGTTCCATTACAAAATCTACCTAAGGGATCATTCTTAATAAACATGACTTCGGCTGACACTTTCAAGGCTAGTCGCTCATGCGCAAGACATCCATTTTTTAATCCTTGCACAAGCATCGGAAAACCTGTTGAACTCATGGAGAATAATTTTTCTTCACCTGGAAGCTTTGCAAGTTCTTGTTCATTGATTGCATTCACATTCACATTACGTGCGTACAGTCGTGTGGCTTGAGCTGAACCTTCCGGTTCTTTTTTATAACGTGTGCGCAAAGGAACTTTTGTATGCTCGCCTGAAGTACCACTGCGAATGTCATTTAATACTGTCAATAAAGGATCATTCACTTGACGATGTTGTTCATCTAAATAACAAATATGAAAATCACCCGCGTCCCAGGCAGCTGATTCAAACGCAAAAAGTGTTTCATTCTGTTGACGAGCTCTCGAAGACACCGGCGGCAATTGAAAAAAGTCACCGCATAACACGAGTTGAATGCCCCCAAAAGGCTCATGATTCTCGAGCATATGACACGCAAGCGTGTTTAACATATCCAATTGAAATGGATGCAGCATAGACACTTCATCAATGATCAATACTTTCGTTTTTTTGTAATTTTTTTTGAGCCATTTTTTGCTAAGTATGGTATCTAGATCTTCTTGCTCTAAACGATCACGTACCCCCATCCCTGACCATGAATGAATGGTCACGCCATGTAAATGAGTTGCAGCAATTCCTGTGGATGCGGTCACCGCAACCGTAACTTGATGCTGCTTAAGATAATGAATGTATTGATTAAGCAAATACGTTTTTCCAGCGCCCGCAGCACCCGTGAGAAAAACATTTTTTCCCATTTTTAATACACTCAATGCTTCATGTTGTTTCACAAGCTCAAGATCTTTTATCGTTTCTATAGATGAGAAGTTTAGCATAAAAAATACAACGATGGAGCCAATGTGACTTCATCTTCGCTCCCAAGAATGTTATTATGCGCCGCACTTTGTGCTTTTTATATCTCAACCTAATGGAATAAATCTTATGAAAAAAATCCTCGCGGCAACACTCGTATCGATAGCCATCAGTGCGTTACCTTCTTGCGCTGTTGTTCAAGCAACCAAACAACCTGAAAAAAAAGACATGTCCGTCGTTCGAATAGGCGCACATCGCTCAACCCTGATTGCGGAACTTGGTAAACCCGTTCATACCGAAGTGCAAGCCGGTGAAACAATCGATGTGTTTAAATTCGTTCAAGGCTATTCTAAGCTTACAAAAGCCGCTCGAGCAGTCGGCCATGGCATTGCAGACGTCTCGACACTCTTTCTCTGGGAAGCGGTTGGCACCCCGATCGAAGGCATGGCGAATGGCGAAGAAAATCAGCTGGAAGTTCACTACAAAAATAACAGAGCAACTAAATTTATACCTCTTCGAGGAAAAGCTGTTCGAACAGTAGGATAAAAAATACCCAAGCCCACTTGAAAAAACGTGGGCTTGCTTTTATTATGCCCGCAGGAAAATATTTTTAATCAAATTTTTAAAACTTAACAAGGAAAATCCATGGACAGGAAAAAAACTGCTCTTGCTCACGCTCTCTCTTTATTGCTTTGCGCCTCAACCGCAACGCATGCACATGCACATGCACATGCACATGCACATGCAATCACGATAAATTCCGCTAAGCTCAATGCGCTCACAGCAAATCCTGAACAACACCGTACCCTTATCGGCTCAGGTTATCTCGCCAATGCACGCTATCCCATGCATCACTGCCTCAAAGATACGGATGTAATTTTATCCAACATGCAAGCTGAACTCTCCATTCAGCAAACAACGGACTTCGATGATCTGTCGAAACAACTCGATGTTGATATGTCGTCCAATATTGGCTGGGGAAAATTTTCGACAAGTGCTGCCGCAAAATACATTCGCGCACTCCAAAACAACACACACGCCCTTCACTTCACCTACCTCAACACCATCTCCACCGATGCGGAGTTTAATTTTGGTGAATTGTATGGCGAAGACGCACTCAATCCAACCGGCCTTGCCTTATTTCGTGAAGGTGTTGATGAGTTTATTGCAACCTGTGGTGATACCTACATCGATAAAGCCCGTCTCGGAGCGACACTGGCTGTCACCCTCCAGGTGAACTTTAAAACTCAGCTCCAAAAAAGCCAATTTGAAGCATCCTTCAAAGGTAAAATCGACAACCTTTCAGAAACCTACATCAGCCTTAATCGAGCACTTCAAGAAAGTGGCTCATCGGCTTCTATTGAGATCCTCGCGTTTCAAATGGGTGGACAACCCATGTACCTGAACTCCGTCCTCGGAGCAAACAAAGATGGACATCACGTGGTACACTGCACCACAAGCCAAAATGATCATTGCATTAATATCTTAGATGATATTACCGCTTACGCTCAAGCGTCTGGCGCATGGGAAAAAACGGGGTTTACAAAACAAATTCAACTCGATGAAAACACCTTACGCGCCGAAAGCCTTCACCCCATCCAATCTTCGTATGCACGATTATCGTCTTATCGTAACTTCGGCATTCCCATTCCGAAAAAAACCATTTCATCTGAAGCCATCGCAGCTCGAAAAAAATTAAATGATTTATACGATCAAAATGAAGCGGACGTTTCATTTTCAGACGCTATTTTACACGCGGCGCCTTTCGAAATGCTTGAGCATTCAACCCAACTTGAATTAAAAAAAATCTCATCGATGCTCAAATCTGATGCCAATATCATTCAGTCTTCTGAAGCAATCGAATGTTTTTTACCAGAAACCCAAGAAAATTGCCCTCACATTGTCGACAACATTGAAAAGCGCCTTCACGCTCCGGATATAACGAAGTTGAATAAATTAAGGGGCGCTTATTATGTGAATATTAATGGACAATGGCCTTTATTATTTGTGCCTGTAGAAACGGGTGAGATGAAGATTTATAACACGTTCATTACCCCCGCAGGCACTCAAACACATGATCTTAACCTTATCTATAATATCAATCCTCGCGCTCTGGCACCACGTGGTGGTTATTCAACCTATGACTTGAACCATATACAAACACGGTATTATATCGGTTATTACGGCAAGGAAGACTGGCTTTACCCAGATGCTTCTGGATTAAGTTATTTTGGTAGAATTCCTTGGAATACCTGCGTCAACGGGTTTTGTTCAAAAGTATATACCAGCATGCTGATTCTACCTTTTTAAAAAGCAATCAACATATCTTATTTAAACTCATAAGGAAAAATTCATGGACATAAAAAAATTTGCTTTGGCCGGTGCGCTCTCTTTTTTAATGGGGTGCCCACTGAGCCATGCACATTCAATCACGATCAACTCAGCTAAGCTCAATGCACTTGCAGCCAAATCTGAGCAACACAAAACGCTTATTGGCTCAGGTTATCTTGCCAATGCACGTTATCCGATGCAACACTGCCTCAAAGATACGGATGTCATCTTATCTAACATGCAAGCCGAACTCTCGATTCAACAAACAACCAACATGGATGATTTGGCACAACAGCTTGATGTCGATTTATCATCCAGTACCGGCTGGCGAAAATTATCCATGAGTGCTGCAGCAAAATACATTCGCGCACTGCAAAGCAATACACATTCCCTTCATTTCACTTACTTGAACACCATATCAGCCGATGCAGCATTCGATTTTGGTGATACGTATGGAGAAGATGCACTCAACTCAACCGGTCAAGCCTTATTTCGTCAAGGTGTTGATGAGTTTATTGGAACCTGCGGCGATACCTACGTTGATCAAGTCCGGCTTGGCGCAACCCTTGCCGTCACCCTTCAAGTGAACTTTAAATCGCAAATACAAAAAAGCCAATTTGAAGCATCGTTCAAAGGTAAAATCGATACGCTCTCCGAAACTTACATCAGCTTAAATCAAGCGCTTCAAGACAGTGGTTCTTCGGCATCCATCGAAATCCTCGCATTCCAAATGGGTGGACAACCGATGTACCTGAATTCAGTCCTCGGCGCAAGTAAAGACGGTCATCACGTAGTCCACTGCTCAGCAAGCCAGCAAGAAAACTGTGCCAACATCTTAGATGATGTCACAGCATACGCTCAAGCATCGGGTGCTTGGGAAAAAACCGGCTTTACTAAACAGATTCAGTTAGACGAATATTCTTTACGTGCAGAAACACTGCACCCTATCCAGTCTTCATATGCGCGCTTATCTTCTTATCGTAATTTTGGTATTCCTATTCCTAAAAAAGCAATTTCATCGCAAGCAATTGATGCACGTAAAAAATTAAATGATTTATATGATAAA
>Ga0100378_1002775_pt1 | contig 17205 bp, 11 predicted proteins | sample CryGeymeta201502_FD_81535 | JGI IMG/M metagenome (GOLD analysis project Ga0100378, IMG submission 81535) | Groundwater microbial communities from Crystal Geyser aquifers in Utah, USA - Crystal Geyser metaG 2015-02 | ecosystem: Environmental > Aquatic > Deep subsurface > Groundwater | place: USA...
CTTTTCCATTTCTGCTATTAGCAAGGGAATGTCATCAACTCGTTCTGTTTTTATTTTCATGCAGCAAGTTTACCAATTTTATTTTTATTTTTTACTTTCAGCGAAACGTGAATAATAGTAACGGCTTATCAAAGACAAAAAAATACATTAAAGAACAGTTATACATTTTAAGAAAAGAAGATAACTAAAGTTGAAATAGAAAATTAGCTTTTAATCTAATTCGGCAAAGGCACATCATCAATTTCTTTTTCTTTGGCAGAAAGATATTCATTGAGCATCTGACGAGTCTGTTGAGGAGAAAGGTTTTTTGTAATATCGCCATTTTTTACGATAGAAATTTGCCCTGTTTCTTCCGAAACAATCAAAACAAGTGTACTCGTTCCTTCGCTCATTCCGATAGCTGCACGATGTCGCATTCCTAAAGAAGCTGGGATTTGTTCGTTGGTCGAAAGGGGAAGCCTACAACGAGCAGCCATAATACGACCTTTATAAAAAATCGCTGCACCATCATGCAACGGACTATTTTTGAAGAAAATAGAAGAAATAATCCGTTTTGAAATTTTGGCATCGATAATATCTCCTGTTGCAGCATATTTTTCCATATCATCAAAACGAGAAATTACGATAAGTGCGCCTGTACTTGTACGAGCCATTTCTTTTGTCGAGTCTACAATGGCATCAATATTCCAAATTATATTTGCTGTGTCTTTTCCAAAAAGACTATTCCAAAATTCAGAATTAAAGGCTGGAGCTTTTCCAATCAAAAGTAAAAAACGACGCAACTCATCTTGAAACAAAACCACAGCAGCGACCACACCAACGCCCATAAATTGCCCCAAAATAGAAGACAAAAGTTCCATTTCAGTAGCCTGTACAATAAGATACAAAAAATACAACGACAAAAAACCGATAAACACACGAAGTGCAACCGTTCCTCTGACGAGCTTATAAAAATTATAAATCAAAAGTCCGACAAGTAGAATGTCAAAAATATCTACCCATTTTACTTCCAAAAAACCAATAGTGAAACAGAAAAACAAACTTTTTAGTGATTAATGATAAATGGTTAGTGATAAATGAATCCAAATACTTTGAAATTCATTCGTTTTCAAACAAAAGTAAGATAAAATAACAAATAAATCACTTGCAAAAAAGGAATACGTTTATTTTAATTCTTATTTTTTGTAAAATTGCAGCAAATGAGGTATATTATTCTACCGTTGTTGGTGCTACAACCAATGACAAAATTAATACAATAAAAATAAACAGCCTTTGGGTTAGCATTCGTCGAAAAAAAGGTTTATTTTAGCTAAACAAGCAAGATATTTGAATCAAATTCTGTTATTTAAAGATTATCTAAAAAATCAATTAGATAAAATCTTAAAATATAATTCGTTTTCTTTCTGTTCTTAAAAGTCCAATTAAAAGCCTACACACTTTATGAAATGGTTTAATAGTTTTAAATTATCTACTAAAATAACACTTAGTTTTCTTATCATTACTGTCGTGGTAGGATTTATGTCTTTCCTTACCTTAAAGTTTGTTGAAAATTTGCGTGAGCGTTCTCAAGAAGTCTCCGAAGTTCACTTTGAGGGACTGCGTTTGCTTACACACATTGCAGAAGCCTATCCAATGACTTTAGTCAAAACTAGAGATGTGATACTGTCTGATTCACTTCCTCAACGAAAAACATACCGTGATGAAATAGAGGAAGAAGAAGACAAAATAAAAGACTGGACAAAAGAGCTAGGAAGCAAAATGACTTCTGAAAAGGAGAAAGAACTTTATACAAAATTTACCGAATCACTCAAAGAGTTTAAAGATTTGCGTCGTTCTGCTTTAGTTTATGCTATCGATGATGGAGATTTGCAACGTGCCAATGCAATGATTTATGGAAACCTTGAAAAGCAATCTAAAGACTTGAAAAATACATTAGATGATTTGATAAAAACGAAAGAAGAAATTGCAGCGAAAGTACAAGAAGATAATGACAAGGTAGTACAAAAAGCCTATACTAATTTAGGTGTATTTGGCTTTTTGGTGCTTCTAATTACAGTTTTGATTCCTTTTTGGATAAAGAGCCAAGTAAGTAAGCCTATCGAAATTATGGAAGAAAAAGCAGAACAAGTCGCTTTAGGAAATTTAGAAGCAGGAGAGTTCAAACTGAGAGGTAGAAACGATGAGATAGGAAAACTAGGGCAAAGTTTTAATGAAATTATAAGAAGTCTTGGACAGATTGTAAATAAAGCAAATGCTATTTCACAAGGAAATTATGATGTTCAGCTTAATGTACGAGGAGAAAAAGATGATTTGAGTATTGCACTCAATGAAATGACACACTCGTTACGCAATCAACATTATTTAAAAGAAGGAGCAAATCAATTAAATGCGTTACTTTCTGGGCATTTTACCTCAAAAGAAGTAGGACAGAAAAGTATTAGTTTTTTAGGTGAATTTTTGCAAGTCGGTTGTGCTGTTCTTTACATTTATGATGAAGAAGACCGAAAATTAAAATTGTATAGTTCGTATGCTTTTACGGATAGAGATAGGCTTTCTAGTGAATATCATTTGGGAGAAGGAGTTGTAGGGCAAGTAGCCTACGAGAAAAAACCAATTATGCTCCGAAATATTCCTGACAATTCTCAAACCATAACCACAGGAACGATTAGTAAAACGCCATCTTCTACCTATACATTTCCACTTTTATATGAAACAGAACTTTGTGGGATAATCGAACTAGCGAGTTTTGAGCCGTTCACAGACCTCAAAAAACAGCTTATTACAAGTTCGGGAGAGCTTATCTCTTCACATTTGTATTCTGCTTTACAGAGTGAACGTATCAAAAATCTTTTTGAAGTAGCACAATCTGCCAAACGAGAAGCACAATCAAAAGCAAAAGAAATAGAGAAAGCAAATGAACTTTTGAAAGCAGAACAAATGCACGTTCAGCAGCAATCCGAAGAGCTACAACAGCAAAACGAAGAAATGCAGCAACAAGCAGAAGAACTACAACAAACAAACGAAGAACTTCAACAGCAACAAGAACAACTTGAAAAACAGCGTGCAGAATTACAAATTCGTAACGAACAACTGACTGTTATTCAGACTGATTTAGAAGAAAAAGCAGATGAGCTAGGAAGAGCAAGTAAATACAAATCCGAGTTTTTGGCAAATATGTCGCACGAACTCCGAACGCCTCTTAATTCGATTATTTTACTTTCTGATATGCTTCGTCGAAACTCTTCTAAGAATTTATCCGAAAAAGAAATTCAGAAATGTAGTATTGTTTATCAATCTGGTAATGATTTACTGAATTTGATTAATGATATTCTTGATATTTCGAAGATAGAAGCAGGAAAAATGAGTGTTAATATTTATCATTTCCATTCAAGTGAACTGCTTTCTCATCTCAAACCTTTATTTGATGAACTTGCTAGACAAAAGAAATTAGATTTTATTGTCGATGACCAATTAGGCATTGAGTTATTTAATGACAGAGATAAAATTAGTCAAGTACTCAAAAACTTTTTATCCAATGCCTTTAAGTTTACCAAAAAGGGTAGCGTAACATTGCGTGTTTCGAAAAGCAATCATGAAAAATTACCTGTCAAAATTTCTGTTATTGATTCTGGAATCGGTATTCCTCAAAACAAACAAAAAGTTATTTTTGAAGCCTTCCAACAAGTCGACGGTTCGGTTTCAAGAGAATTTGGTGGAACTGGTCTAGGACTTTCTATTGCTCGTGAACTTACCAATATGCTAGGTGGCGAAGTTCATTTGAGTTCTGAACATGGAAAAGGAAGTGAGTTTTATATGCTTCTTCCAATCGAAAATCATATTGAAGAAGAAGATGCCAAAAAACGAAAATTAGATGTAGTCTATGATAAAAAACGAAGACCACAACAACACTCAAACGCTGACGATGTAGCCCAAGTAAAAGAAAAAGCTGCCGAGCGCAGGTTCAAACGAGTAGCTCAACTTGCTGTCGAAGATGACCGAGAAATAGCAAAAGAAGGTGATGATATTATTTTGATTGTAGAAGATAATGTAGATTATGCCAATAGTTTGGTAGAAATCAGTCGTGGATTAGGTTTTAAAAGCATTATTGCTGTTTCTGGAAAAGAGTTTTGGGAAGATGTAGAATACTTTAATCCAATAGGTGTTCTTTTGGATTTGGGATTGCCAGACATTACAGGGGCAGAACTTTTAGAACAAATCAAAACCAAACCAAAATACCGTCATATTCCGATTACGATTGTTTCGGCTAGAGATAGAAATATAGAATTGCTTGAAAAAGGAGCTGTTGGTTATCTTCAAAAACCAATTGAGGCAAAGGCTGTTCGTGATGAAGTATTGCGTTTGAGTGGAATTTCTCATAAATCTACCAAACAAATGCTCATTGTTGAAGATGATGAGTTTCAACAAAATTATTTGTTAGAACTCTTCGATAAAGAAGGCGTTGTTTGTAAAGGAGTGGCTACCGAAACAGCAGCCAAACAAGAATTAGAAGCTGGAAATTACGACATCGTAATTGCTGATTTGAAACTAGAGAAAGGAACAGGAATGGGACTTTGTAGATTCATAAAAGAACACAACCTCAATATTCCTGTAATTATTTATACTGGAAAAGATTTGACTACTTCTGAAAAAGAAGAAATGCGTTTGTATTCGGTGAGTGTAATCATAAAACATCCACAAGCCTATACGCAACTTTTGGATAAAGCAAAAATGTTTTTGCACCAAGTACACGAAAAAAATCCAACCAAAAAAACAGAGCCGAATTCTTCCTCTAAAAATGAATCTCAAAACGCTGATGTAAAAAAAGAAACTACTCCAACCACTTTTACAGAAAGAGATAGCAGCAATGACCATTTTAATCAAGGAACACTAGCCGATTTTGATTCTGTTGTTAATAAAAGTTTAGAGTCTTATTTAGCTGACGAAGCCGATGAAGACAATAGCGACGACCTAAGAGGCAAGTGCATTTTGATTGTCGATGATGATATTCGCAATGTTTTTGTAATGACTTCTGCCCTAGAAAACCACGATGCTGATATTATAGAAGCCTTTAATGGAAAAGAAGCATTAGAAATATTGGAAGAAGAACCCATTGATTTGATTTTGATGGATATTATGATGCCGATTATGAATGGCTTCGAAACCATCGAAAATATCAGAAAACAAGAAAAATGGAAAGACCTGCCTATCATTGCCGTAACAGCAAAGGCTCTTGAAGAAGATAGAAAAAAATGTCTTGAAGTAGGAGCAAATGATTATATGACAAAACCTGTTGATTACACAGTTCTGATGAAACTTATCAAAAAGAATCTTCAAAAACAGAAAGCATAGGTACAGTTGGAAGTAAAATTTTAAAATGCAGAGGTTTACTAAATTTCTGCATTTTTTGTTTCGTTTTTTGGATAAATGGAAAGAAAATTGACTAAAATAATATAGATTGATAAAATTCACTTATAAAGAAATGATAAAATTAATTTTATTTCGTCAATATTTTATTAATTTCTTTATATTGACATTGATTAGTAGATTTTCCCTTACAATCATTCCTCTTCGCTAATTGCTATCCCTGTATAGAAAATATTTTTTATATAATTTATGTATAAAATCATTTTGTTATTATATTTCTCTTTACTTGTTACTTATTCCTTTGGACAGGATAAGGTAACAGTAGTTGAGCATTCGACAGATTTATTAAAAATAGGAAAGAAAATTTATGTCTTGGAAGACCAAAAAGGAGATTTATCTTTCAAAAAAATTCAAAAATTAGAGCAACAAGGAAAATTTGAGCTACATGATAAAGATATTTTTATAGAAACTTCCTCAGAAAGTATTTTTTGGTTCAAATTTCAAACTCAAAATAAATCTTCTACAGATATTTGGCTCAATATAAATACTACTTATTTGTGGGAAATTGATTTTTATAGTCCAGATTCACTAGGAAATTATAAAAAGCCCTTTCAAACAGGAGTATTGAGGCTAGAACAAGAAAAAAAATATCCTTCGAATACTTTTTGGTTGCCTCTTCAAAAAGAAGGAAATACATCTGTTCAAACCTATTATTTAAAAGTCAAAAGTGGACGTTCTTTAGAAGTGCCTTTATTGGTAGGCAGCCTACACGCCTTAGAACAAGAAAAAGATAAAGGTGATTTTATAACAGCAGGTTTTGTAGGTGCACTTTTAATTATGTTTTTGTACAATAGCTTTTTATATTTTGCTACTCGTAAAAAACTCTACTTGTTGTATGTATTTTATCTGTTCGGAATTGGGTTTTCGGTTACATTTGCCAACAATTATACCTATTGGTCAGAGTTTTTTGGAAAAGGAGATTTTTATGTTTGGACTCATACACATATTGTGGTTTGGATTACACCCATTGAAATAATAGTTAGTTTGATTACTATTTTTTATCTTGAACTAAGAAAAAATCATAAGAAACTATATTATTTTTTGATACTTATTATTTCCATAATTTTTCTGCTAGGACTTTCTAATTTGTTCATTCCATTACAAAAAATTCAACCAATACATCAATCTTTTCTTATTATCAATGCAATAATTAACCTTGTTATTGCGTATTGGGTAACATTTCAACGAAAGAAAAATGGTCTTTTTTATGCTCTCGGTTGGACATGTTTGTTTGCTTCTGTATTAATTTTCTTAGCTACTATCAATGGATTTATTCCTTATTTTACGTATACTCGTAATGCAGTTTATTTTGGTATAATCTTAGAAATTTGGCTGTTTTCCTTAGCTTTGAGCGACCATATTCGTAGCCTAAGAAAAGAAAACAAACGAGTAGTTCAGAATTTATTATTAAAGGCTGAAAAAGAAATTGAGATGAGAAACCAAATCATTGAAAATCAAAAACAGTTGGAAGAAGCCAATACAAACAAACTCAAACTACAAATAGCTAATCAAGAGCGAATGATTTTGAGAAACATCATTGATAACCTGCCTATTTTTGTAGCTATGATAGATACAGAAGGAAAGTATATAATAGCAAATAAAATGTATGAGGATAATTTTTTCTTACCCATTTCTCATATTGAAGGAAAGCATTACAGCAAAGTACTACCCAACAAACTTACAGAAATTCATGACTCCTACATTAACAAAGCTCTTACAGGAAGTATAGTAGAATTTACAGACCCAATTATATTGCCGAATGGTCAAATGACCTATTCGTATGGAAAATACTTTCCTGTTTTTGATGAAAATAAAAAAATGAAATACATAACTGTTTTTGTAACAGATATAAGTGATTTGAAGTATAAAGAACTAGAGCTTCAACGCCTCAATGATACAAAAGACAAGCTATTTTCGATTATTTCACATGATTTGCGTAGTCCGTTTGCACAACTGAAAGGTATTTTGGATTTATTTGAAAAAGGAGGAATTTCAGAAGAAGAACTAAAATATTTCTTACCAGAAATTATCAAAAATGTAAATTATACATCTGATTTATTGAATAATTTGGTCTATTGGGCTAAAAGCCAAATGAGTGGGCTACACGCTGACCCAGAAGAATTCAATATCTATAAACTGGTAGCCAACAAAGAAAATTTGTTTGATAAAGAAATAAAAGGCAAAGATTTATCTTTTACAAATCAAGTCGCACAAGAGACAATCGTCTATGCAGACAAAAATATGATAGATTTAGTCATTCGAAATTTAGTTGCTAATGCTATAAAATTTTGCAGAAAAACAGATACAATTTTAGTAAAATCAGAAGAAACAGCGAATGATTTTTTGATTATACAAGTAGTAGATACAGGAATTGGAATTTCTAAAGAAAATAAAACCAAAATATTCAATGAAGAAAACTTTACTACTTTAGGAACACACAAAGAAAAAGGAACAGGAATCGGACTCAAGCTCTGCAAAGAATTTATTGAAGGAAATGGAGGCAAAATATGGATTGATAGCGAAGAAGGAAAAGGAACTATATTTTCATTCTCATTACCTACCAAAGCAAAATAATAAGAGCAAAATAAAAATTAAAACGAGATAAAAATTATCAAAATTTCTGTTCATGTGCTTGTTTTTATTCTATGATTTATGTAGATTGAAGCTAGAATGTAATAGGAATTTAACAAAGAATTCAATACAAACTATAATTTTTCAAATCAGTTTGCAATAACGATTTTTATAAAAAAAATACTATTTTATTTTTTTAACCTTAACCTCGATTTTTATGAAGTTAGAAATGTATTATGTCGATAATGACAGAAGCGAAACACTAAGCGATTTTATTCAAACAAAAGTAAATAAACTAGAAACTTTCTATGACGGAATCATAAATGGAGAAGTTTATATTCGTACTGAAAAAGGAGACCCAAAGAAAGAAAAAGTAGTCGAAATTCGCTTAAATGTACCAGGTACAACTCTTTTTGCTAAAGAAGCTGGAGAAACCTTCGAAGCTGCTGCTGATGAAACCGTAGAAGCTTTGCGTCGTCAGATCAAAAAATTTAAAGAAAAATCGAGTACATACTAAAACAATTTAGTAAAAGTAAGTTTTAAATTAGTTTATTTTTAATAAGAAAATTTTAGAATATTTTTTTATTCTGAAATTTTATTTTTTTTAATAAATACAAAATTCTATTTCGTATTTTAAATAAATAGCCGTATTTTTGTGAACAATAGGTTTGGAATTATATTTTTTAAGGGTTTGAATAAGTATTCAAACAAAAACTATATATTGCTTACTATTTTAAATTTCTAATAATCATTCAAAAACACTTTAATACAATAATACTATGAAATACGCTTTTAACTTTTTACTTATTTTTCTATTTTGTTTCGCTTTAGCATCATGTGGTGGTGGAGATGAAGCTGTACAACCTACTACTGACCCTGTAGATGCTGATACTGGTGGTGATACTGGTGGTGATACTGGTGGTGATACTGGTGGTGATACTGGTGGTGATACTGGTGGTGATACTGGTGGTGATACTGGTGGTGATACTGATCCAAATCCACAAGACGGTGCAATTAGTCCAATCCCTAAAACATTTACATACAAAATGGTTATCGAAGAAGCTACAGGTACATGGTGTGGCTGGTGTCCAATGGGAACATCAATGATGGATAAATATACAGCAGAATATCCAAACCGTGTGTACGGAGTAGCTGTTCATGGTGGCTCTCCTACTGAACCAATGTTGAATCAAGCACTGTTAGATAATTTAGCTAGAGGCTATAATTTATCAGGTTTTCCAGGTGGATTGATTAATCGTTTGCCCTCGCCAAGTTCAAGAGATCTTTTTATGCACCCCGAAGAATGGTCAGAAGCTATCGACAAACAACTAGAAACATCATCAACTTCTGTTGGAATTGCTTTAGAAACAAATATCAATGAGGCTGATGCAATCGCTACTGTACAGGCTCATGTTGGTTTTGGAAAAGATGTAAATACTTCTATCAGATACCGAGTGCTTATCTATTTAATAGAAGACGGAATTGTATCGCCACAACAAAACTACCTCTCTGGAGATTCACGTTTTCAAGGTGGAAATTATGACAAATATTATAACGCTCCTGCTGTAATTCAAGATTTTGTTCATAATCATGTGGCTAGACGTGCTTTCACAGCATTAGACGGAGAAGAAATTGGTTCTGAAAATGTGGGAGAGTTCAAAAAATTCAAGAAAACATTCCAAATCAATCTTACTCGTAATGACAATTTAACAGACTCTTATGTAGTTGCTGTTTTGTTACGTTATGGTTCTAAACCTTATGTACTAAATGCTCAAAAAGTGAAGTTAGGAGAAACTAAAGATTGGGACTAATTTATCTCAACACTTAACAAATAGTAGTCAAAACACGCATAAAATAGTCATTAGAATTATTACTAATAGTATAATTTTAATGGCTATTTTTTTATAGCTTTACATTATTTCAAATTACAATTATTTTACTGAAACGACATGAAAAAAATATCAATAAATTTTGCTTTTGGGATTGCTTTGAGTTTTCTTTTATTTACCTCTTGTTCAGATTCTGAAAATGAAAGAGCAATACTATGGAAATTTCAAAATTTTGATAAACTGAACTATAATTTCACTCAAAAAACAGAAATTAGCCCGATGGGAGGAATTTTTTTGGGTTTTGGAATCACAAACACGGCAAAAGGAAAGCTGACAATTATACCTACCCAAGACGGAAAAGCAAATCTTGCTTTAGAGGATATGGATATGGGAGAAATGGGTACTATACTTTTACAAAATATGAAAGTAGAAAACGAAGAACTTACCGATATGTCTATCAAGGGATTGAAACCTGATGGCACAATAGAAGGAGAGATAAGTGAAGCTATGAAGTTGTTTTCTACTGGAATATTACCAATTCCGACAAAGGATTTGAAAGTAGGTGAGTCTGTCAAAATAGAAGCAAATATGTCTATTCCGTCTGCAGATGAAAAAATAATCATGACTGGATTTCAAACTCTTACGCTCAAATCTATCAATGGAAATCTATACACATTGGAAAACGATATTCTGATTGATAAATACCAAAACCCAAAATTAGAAGGTAAAATTAAAGAAGAAGACAAACCAAAAATAAAAGGACAAGGAGAGTCTATTTTTGATATAGAAAAAGGATATTTCACAGAAGGAGAAGTTGTACTAAAAATTCAGATGAAATTGAATAAATTGCAGAAGCAAAGTGCAGATGCCAATCAAGCAAATGGTATGCAGTTCAACCTTGGTAATATGAAAATAAATTTTACTTCTACCATAAATTATGATTTGCTGAGAGAAAAAGAGTAATTATTTTTATTGCAAAATAATTTCACTCCCAATTCCTATTTCCTATTTCCCAATTCCTAACCCCCAATTCCTAAACAAATGTTTCCAATTTCATTATCTATCAACGGTCTTTATTCGTACAAAAAAAAGCATACTATCAAATTTGATACACTTTCAGAAGCTGGTATTTTCGGCATTTTTGGAAAGGTTGGGAGTGGAAAATCTAGCATTTTGGAAGCTATTACCTTTGCTGTTTTTGGCAAGACAGACAAACTCAATATTAGTGGCGACAACAGATATTACAACATGATGAATCTTGATTGTGATGTCGTTGAGATAAATTTTGAGTTTCTAGCAGGAAAGGAAAAAGACCATTTTAGATGTGAATTTATAGCCAAACGAAACTCAAAACAGTTTGATAAAATTTCTACTAACGAACGAAAAGCTGCTAAGAAAATAGGTAATGATTGGCAAGCTATTGAGTTTGGCGAAGTAGAAACAGCTATCGGACTTTCGTATGATAATTTTAAAAGAACGGTTATTATTCCACAAGGACAGTTTGCCGAGTTTTTACAGCTCAAACCTGCTGCTAGAATAGACATGATAAAAGATATTTTTTCGCTTCATGAATATGATTTATCAGAAAATACAAAGAGTTTGAGAAAAGAAACTGAAAACAAAATTGAAGTAATTGAGAATGTGATTTCGCATCAATTTGAATATTTGACAGATGATTTTATTCAAAATAAAAAAACTGAATTAGAGAATCTTACAAAATTAACTTCAGAACAAGAAAAGCAAATCAATCAAAAAAACGAACAAAAAAGTCAGTTAGAAATCATTAAAACGATTTTTGAAGAGAAAAACAAAAAACAGATTCAACTTCAAAAACTGCAATCTCAAGAAGAAACAATCAAAAAGAGAGATGAAAACTTGAATGAATTTATTCTAGTAAAAAATGAATTTGAACAGGATTTGAAAGACCAAAAAAGATTGAATACAAATCTAAATTCCATCAAAGAAAAACAAAAAGAAACAGAACAAAATCTTCAAAAGGCTCAAAAAAATTATGACAAAACAGTTGAGTTACAAAAAGAAATTTCTATCCAAAAAGAAGAAAACTTAAAAAAACTAGAGCAAATTGAACCTATCAATCAACTTATCAAGCTCAAAGAAGCAAAAAAAGAATATACAAAGAAAGCTGAAAGAATAGAAAAAGGAACACATCTAATTCTTCAAAAACAAGAAGAATTTGAAAAAATTAAGTCAGCAATTAGTAAAGAAAAAGAGAGAGTTTCAGAATTTAAAAGTAAAATAATTGATACTGAAAACCTGCAAAATGCTTTTATTTGGTTTGATAAAAATGAAACGCTATCAAAAAATCAGTCTGAAATTAATGCAGAAGTAGAAAATGCAAAATTAGAACTTAAAAAAATAGAAACAGAAAAAACTACTTTTGAAACCAATAAACTACAACTTTCTGAAAAAGAGATAACAAGAAATATAGAAAGAACAAATCAAGAAATCGAAAAACTGACGATGCAAAAAGGACTTCATCAAGCCGTTCATGCATTGGAAGATGGTCAGCCATGTCCTGTTTGTGGTTCGGAAGCACACCCCAATATTTTAGATGTAGAAAATATTGATAGTAATTTGAAATCACTCAAAAAACAGAAAAAAGAAGACGAACAAAATCTCAAAACACTTCAAAAAGAAGAAACAGAATTAAGTCGTTTTATAGAAAAAATTACAGAAAAAAAACAAAATTTAGACAAACAAATCCAAAAGCAATCATTAATTAAAACTGAATTTTCAGCTCATCAAAAACTTTTTTTAGAGAAGGAAAAAGAATGGAAAAATTTATCTAAAACTGAAATCTTGAACATTCAGAAAGAACAAAAACAGGTTCAAACTCAAATCAAAAAATCAGAAACTCAGCTTTCAGAATTAGAACAAAATACCGAAAAAATAATCTCCGAAATAGAAAAATACAAACAAGGTTTAGAAAAAATCAAACAAGAACACGCCTCACAAACTGGACAAATAAAAGAATTAGAACGAAATTCTGAAAAGGTAAGTCAGTTGTACCTAAACTCTTCAATTTCAGAATTAGAAAAAACGATTGTAGAAATAAAGAAAAATGCAGAGTTGGCAGAACAAAAATTTCTAAAAAATCAAGAACAAGAAAAACAGTTTTTTCATCAAAAAAGTGAGTTAGAAGGAACATTAAAATCAATTCTTTCTCAATTTTCAACGCTGAATCAAGAATTAGAAAGTAATCAAAAACAGATTTTACAAAAAATAGAAAAGTTAAATAATGAAGTAAATCAAAATTCAGAAAAGCAGTTTTCTCAAACTGATATTGAAACCATTTTAAAGCAAAACATCAATACCGATAATGAGCGAAAAGAAATAACTACTTTCTTTACAAATCTAAAAACAACTTTAGAAGAATATCAAAGACTAGAAAAGCAAACTGAAGGAAAAAGCTATGAAAATGACTCTTTTGAGAAACTCATAAAAGAAATAAAGGAACTTACAAACAAGCAAAAACAAGATAATTCGCAGCAAACTATCATCAATCAAGAAATCAAAAAAGCCGAAAAAGATAAATTAGAAAAAGAAGATTTAGAGAAAAAATTATCCAAACTTTTACAAAGACAAGATAATCTACAAACGCTTACCAAACTTTTTAAAGGAGGAAGTGGTGGTTTTGTTGATTTTGCTTCAACAGAATATCTGAGAAATTTATGTAGGCTGGCAAATGTTCGTTTTAGAGAACTAACGCATCATTCTTTAGAACTTATCTTGAATGAAACCAATGAATTTGAAGTACGAGATTTTTTGAGTGAAGGCAAAACAAGAGCTATCAAAACGCTTTCGGGTGGACAGCTTTTTCAGGCTTCTTTGTGTGTAGCGTTGGCACTTTCGGAGAGTATGCGAAAACAACAAGAGTTCTTTTTTATCGATGAGGGTTTTGGTTCTTTGGATAATGATTCGCTTCAAATTGTCCTTAATACCTTGCAAAGTCTGCAAAAAGAAAACAAAGTGGTTGGTATTATTTCGCATGTAGAAAGTCTTCAACAAGAAATCAGAACACATTTACACATTCAAAAAAATCAAACGGAAGGAAGTATTATTAAATTGGTTGCTGGGTAATAAGTTTGTGCAATAAATATTTTAAACTTAAAAGTTCTGATTTTATTAGAACTTTTTTATCTTAGTAATCGTTTATGGAAATAGTAGGTAAAAAGCAACTTGAAAAACTTAAAAGAAAAAATAAAGGGAATATAGCTTTGAAAACGGCTATTGATGATTTGGTAAGAGATTTAGAAAATCATACTTTTCAAACACAGGAAGAATTAAAAAATATACGACCCGATGCAGATTCTGTTCACTCTGATGGTTTTTATTTCTTCAATATTAATGTTCATAGAACATTAATACTTATAGAATTTGAAGAAGATGGTGAAGTTACCATTGTTTGGTGTGGCTCACATGATAAATACGAAGAAACATTTAAAAATAACAAAGATACAATCCATAAATGGTTGAAAGATCGTGAATGGATAAATTAAATTTCAAAAATATGGAACGAGAATATGAACAAGTATATCAAGCTATTCTAAGAAACAAGCAAATTTCTAATGAATTAGAATTTGAGCGTGCGTTGATTATAGAGAGAAAACTTCGATTACTAATTTCAGAGAATCCAAAATATAAAGAAATTAGAAAACAGTTGCGAGCTATCATAAAAGAATATGAAACCAAAAACTGGAGTAATGATTCAATCATTACAGAAGAGAAACTAAAAGAAAGTGATTATGCTGAACTTCTTGCAGAAAAAGAAAGGTTGTTTTTAACCAAACGAAAGGAAATAATCAAAGCAAAATTAGTAGAATTTAATCTAAACCAACAAGATTTGGGTAAAATACTAAACCATAGTAAATCTTATATTTCTGAGCTTATGAATGGAGTTTATCCATTTACTACAAGAGATTTAATGATTATTCATCGTTTGTTAGATATAAAAATTAAAGATTTAATTTCCATAACATTTCCTTTAGAAGATATTAACAAGATAGAAAAAACGATGTTGCAATTAGGAAGAAAAGATTTGATTTCTAGGTTGTATGATTCTTAAAAGTCTAAAAAATCAAATTTTTGAAGTAACAAAAAAGTCTAACCTCAAAAACGAGATTAGACTTTTTTAATTTATCTCACCGTGGTTTGTGTCCTCACAAACGACATGCTTTCAACTAAGCCTTCACTTCCAGTTCACTAATAGCCTTTTCAATTCTAGCAATAACTTCTTCTTTTCCTAAAAGAGTAGCTACTTCCATCAAATCAGGGCCCGAACCTGCACCTGTCAAAGCCAAGCGCAAAGGCAACATAACAACACCCATTTTTACACCTGCAGCAGTTGCAGCGTCATAAACAAGTTGTTTTGTTTGTGCTTCATCATTCAATGATTCTGTTTTGCCTAAAAGTTCTACAAGAGAATTTAATCCTTTTACAGCGTCAGCATTCCATTTTTTGGCTACTAATTGCTCATCATATTCAGAAGGAGCTTGTAAAAATACTTTAGAACCTTCCCAAAAATCACTCATAAATACGGCTCTTTCTTTTAGTATTCGAGCTAATTTTTCTAAATAAGAAGTATCAGCCAACGAATTAGAAACCAGTTGCGAAGCTAAATAATCAGCTATTTCATTATTTGGTTTGTTGCGTAGATATTGTTGATTAAACCATTTTGCTTTATCAAAATCAAACCTTGCACCTGCTTTATTTACTCTTGAAATATCAAATTTTTCAATCAATTCTTCCATTGAAAAAACCTCTTCATTATTCCCCGGATTCCAACCCAAAAGAGCTAAAAAGTTTACGACAGCAGCAGGTTCAAAACCCCATTCTCTAAAACCGTCAAATTTTTCATCTTCTGCACCTTTTCCATTCCATTCTAAAGGAAAAACAGGCATACCGAATTTTGCACCATCACGTTTTGAAAGTTTTCCGTTTCCGTCTGGTTTCAAAATCAAAGGCAAGTGAGCAAATTTTGGCATTGTGTCTTCCCAACCCAAATAACGATACAAAAGAACGTGCAAAGGAGCAGACGGCAGCCACTCTTCGCCACGAATAACGTGTGTAATTTTCATTAAGTGATCATCGACAACATTCGCCAAATGATACGTAGGCATTCCATCAGATTTCAACAAAACTTTATCATCAATCGCAGACGAATGAACAACCACCCAATTACGAATCATGTCATTCAGACGAACTTCTTCTTTGCGTGGAACTTTCAAACGAACTACATATTTTTCGCCACTTTCCAAAAGACGTTTTGTTTCGTCCTCTGGCAAAGTCAAAGAATTACGCATTTGTGTACGAGTGATACTGTTGTATTGAGGAGATGCAACACCTGCATTTTTCAAACGCTCTTTCATAGCCTCTAAATCTTCCGAAGTATCAAAAGCATAGTAAGCATGGCCATTTTCGATAAGTTGCATGGCGTAGTCTTTATACATGTCCTTGCGCTCAGACTGGCGATAAGGCGCATATTGTCCTCCATGTTTTGGACTTTCAGTAGGCGTAATTCCAATCCACTCTAAAGCTTCCAAAATATATTCTTCTGCACCTTCTACAAAACGAGTTTGGTCAGTATCTTCTACACGAATGATAAACTCACCACCATGTTTTTTGGCAAATAAATAATTAAAAAGGGCAGTACGGACTCCTCCGATATGCAATGCACCTGTGGGAGATGGCGCAAAACGAACTCTGACGTTTGAGGCATTGGTATCTTTACTCATAAGGATAATTCTATATGTTGTTTTTGATGTATTTCATATTAAAGCACAAATTTACAAAAAATAATACGGCTTCTTAGTACACTTTTTAGTTGGTTTTAAATTCTTAACTTGATGTTTGGATTTGTAGTTCATTTTGTGATTATATTTTCTATTTTTACTCCTAATCATCAAAAACAGGGATTGCAGGGTCTTTCGAATTCGGATTATTCATAGCTGTATCAATTTCTAAAATCTCTTTATTTGATTGTTTTAATAATTTGGTTTGTTCGTATTGCAAACTATCTTTCAAGAAAGCATCATTTATTTTTTCTTCCTTGCTCATTCCACACGATGATAAAAATAAAGAGAAGGCTAAGAAAATAAAAAAAATAAAGTAAAATATTTTGTTTGTAGCGTATATGTATTTCATAAATTAAGATTGATTTTTCGCAATTATTAATTTCTAATCTTTTAATTAACAAAAGTATAGTATATTCCCATTATTTTTGCTAAACTTAATAATTTATTAGGGCAAACGCACGAAAAAAAATTGTACTCGTTTAAAGCAAATCAAGCTAGTTTTTAACTTTGTAAATTGAATTTACTCTGATAGTTAAAGTGTGTTTAAATACACTGAAAGCAGTATA
>Ga0100378_1002776_pt1 | contig 17204 bp, 20 predicted proteins | sample CryGeymeta201502_FD_81535 | JGI IMG/M metagenome (GOLD analysis project Ga0100378, IMG submission 81535) | Groundwater microbial communities from Crystal Geyser aquifers in Utah, USA - Crystal Geyser metaG 2015-02 | ecosystem: Environmental > Aquatic > Deep subsurface > Groundwater | place: USA...
CAATTAAAGTAAGAAGGAACTCTTGAGAAAATATCTTTCAGGGATATCACAATTGAGGAGGCGGAGAAAGCTGACGAAATGATAGTGATTGGGGGAGATAAAATAGTTCCAGTTCTGGAATTCAATGATAAGAAGATAAGCAATGAGAAAGGTCCAATCACCACCAGACTCCAGAGATGGTACGAAGAGGCAGTTAATGAAGACACACCCATCAATGTTGCCAAATAGTTGTTGTGATGGAGGATCAGCTGATTGTATAACCGTAATCAAAAAGAAAATAATAATTTTATGTCGAAGGACAAGTACGTCTAGCAAACTCTGGAATTGCCCTCTGATGTTCTCTTCAACTATAACATCAACTTCGAGGGGCTCAAGCGTATTCTTGAAGGAGTCAACATCAAAACCAACCAAAACGAATAACAAATCAGACACATCCAGTAATAACTTACCAACAAACTTCCAACAGCTACTGTAAGTATTTGTCTATATAGATGCAACAGGTTGAGAAGAAGCTCAACAGTTCGTACCTTTTCGGGACAAAGTGCCAGGCTTATATTGATAAGGTTGAATCTAAGACAATCAAAGCTCACAAAACCGATCCCAAAGATCTAGGGCAGTTGGATCAGTACTGCTGGAAAATGAATCGGATGGCATAGATGGTAGAGTATCTGATGGACAAATGTGAACAACATGAAGACAAGCTAAATAATGATAAGCAAAGGCATGAGAAACTGATAGAAGATTCTGTTAGAAGACTGGAGGATAAGTTAGGTAGTGGGACTGATTCTTTAAGCAAAACTATCAACTCTTACTTCAGCCAAACTAACTAAAAAGTGGCCAGTCTCGACTCCCAACTAAACACTCTATCTAAGACCCATGGAAGCAAGATCGACGACATCAATGTTGCTCTTTCCAAAAGAATTAGCGAAGGTAACTTAAAGGCTGCATTGGACGCTGCCGAGAATAAAATAAAGAAAGATTTAGAATCGATGCTGAAAAATGACCATATGCAGAGATTAAGCACAGTAAATGAGCTAAGGCAGTCCTTCAAGGAGACTGAAAAGGACATTGATCTGAAAAACAAAGCAGCTGCTGCCAAAATGCAAGAGTTGACTGAAAAGGTAGCGAAGGCATTACAGACAAACGCTTTCTAAATAGAAAAGCACAAGATATTCGAAAGACTAGCTGAGACAAGGAATAAAACTGATGACTTGATGAGGAGGAATAACTAGTTTGTGGAATTCAGAAAGAATTATCTAAGTAACAACTAAAAAGTCAAACAAGAAATGATCGGCATTCAAGAAGAAATCAGAAAAATGCAAAATAAGGAGGGCAGCTTCAAAAAGTTAGAGAATATGAGCTAAGCTATCAGCAGTCTTAATCCTCACCTGATCTGCTAAATTGGAGAGGAGGTCAAGCTACATGAGAAGGAAATAGGAAAACTCTAAAAAATGTTGCTTAATCTAGAGAGCGTATGACTTGTTTTATTCAGGAAGGCAGGAACAGATCGAACGAGAGAACAGTTCCATAAGTAAGCGGAGGTCAGAGCAGTGATCTTGTCCAGAAGATCATCAAATAGTACATGGCAAATCTAGACTTTGAAGGCAGACTCAAGCGCAGCGAAAAGGAGGTTCAATAGCTCCGAAGGAAAAATGATACATTCACATAGCTCTAGAAAAAAATATACGCTTTGTCCAAAGAAATCGATATGGGAGCCATCATGAAGGAACTTAAAAGAAAATGTGACGAAGAAAACACTCGCAAGGATACCAGAATTCTCGATGGAAAGATAGAACAGTTGTTTTAGTTTTATAAACAGTTGCGAAGAGAAGTCGAGGAAAGGAAAAAAGTTGTATCGAAGTCAGATACTTTTGACAATGCTTCCCTGACAACCAAACGTCTTTTAAGTGCCAATTGCATCAGCTGCAGTCCCTCAACCTCCACCAAACGCCCACTAAATCGTAGCAAAATGGACATAAGTCTTGATTACAGCATTGAAGGCCACAAAAACACTATATACTCTCGGCTCAACAAATGATCATGAACATTTCCCACTCAATTAGTAATAAATCATTTATGTTCATATTTTTTCAATTTTTGTACCAGCTCACCACATTTTTTCTTGTACTTTTTACAATCTTGCTCTAATTTTTCAGTATACTGTTGGTAACAGGTGAGAACTGACTTCGTTTTGGAGAGAAAAACAAACAGTTCATTTTGCTTTTAACTGTCAGCAAGCCCCATATTACTGTTAAGCTCTAAAGAGGCGCTAAGGTCAGCAGGATGTACCGACTTCATATCAGCTCTTACTAGTTTAGTGCTTATTTGCCTGCCAATACCTGACATTTATTCAGAGTACAATTTATACAACTGCCTATCTCGGTTTTTTAAATCGCTTTTCTTGTTTGCCAAAATTTTACTTCCCTACCGAGATTTGTTTTTCTTGCTAGATTTATCACTCTTTTTGTGATTATCGTTATTCTTTTTGTTGAGGGAAAGACAATTACGACGTCCAAGGGAACTTGTTCTGATGGAAGCTATACTATCATGATAGTGAAAAGGAATGACCTAGCTGAGATGGCTGTTGCGGTGGGTATGGATATTGATGATACTGGAAGCTGTTTTTTGAAGACTACTCTTCCCTCTGCTTCCTTTGCTTCTCATAACGATTTAATAATACTGCAAATTTATTTTATGTACACCTCACGGAAACGAAACCAGTCCCTCAAAAACTTTTCCTCAACACAGCCAACCAATTTTAATTAGAATCCACTCACCGAAAGAAAACTATCGAAGGTAATACTACCTACGATAGCAGAGAAAAGGGAAGTCGAGCGCATGCAAGCTGTATATGATGATCAATGCAGAAATAATTGAGCCTGAATATCAACAAGTTTAAACAGATGCTCCTCAAAACAGACACAAACTAAGAGGATCTGATTCGAGCTGCCTACTATATAATCAAAAATTTTGGAGAAGTGGACAGCAATTTCAAAGAAGTTTTTGCTGGTCTACATGGGAAAGTCAAAGATTATCTGTTCATCAATTAGGCTGATCTATGTCTTTCCTACAAGATAAAATAAGGCTCTTCATATAAAAAGGCCATTAGAACTATTGATAAGGTCAACAGAGATATCATCACCCTAAAAGAAGCAGATATCGCTAACTTAGAGGCGAAAATTGAGGCGATGGAGAAAAAGTACAAGGAAATAATACTTGCTCAAAGTAGTTAAATCAATCTGCTGAAAGAAGACAACTAGAAATATAGGCGACTGGCTGATACAACCTATGTGCAAAATCTGTAGAGGAAGATAATTGAACTCAAAGAGTTCATTGGAACTCAGGAGGACGAATATCGAGTTTTGGTTGCAAAAAATTAAGAAATATCTTACGAACTGGTACAGACCCGATAAAATTTATTAGAGTAGTAAATCAAGTGCTCAAACTTGGAAGCGAGGATTTATGATATTAATGTCAACAAGGAACAATTGGATATTTTCGTGCTTAAGGTCAAGGATCGATTTTAGGAGCTCTCCAGCAGAATGTAAGGCCTCAAAGATATCATTCAAAAAGTTTAGGCAGAAAATTAAAACCTTGTCTCAGAAAGAATAAAGCTGGTCAACAGAGCAGCAGTCACTTTCGAATAGCTGACCCCTCGACCTAAATACTCCAATTATTTTGCCTTCGAGTCAGCAGCAAATATTGAGTCGACTCAATTTATTTTCTAGACTCTCTTCTGTGAGCTTCCTTCTGATGGTCGACAATAGTTCTGCCAGAAATATTTTCTCTCCAAGAAGAATCGTAAATTGCAATAATGTGAGGCGATACGTCAAAAAACGATAGCGGAGGTCGGTAAGAGTGCGGCCCGTATAAAGTAGCTGATGGGTGTATGATAATATAGGATGACTTTGTATATATCTTAAATTATCAGGCTATGAGTCTATCTTCATCGACAGTGGGGGGTAAAATCAAATTTAAAATCGTGTTGTTGGGAGATCAGCATGTAGGGAAGACCAGCATTATTGAGAGGTTCATCAATGACAGATATGAAACTACATATGATGTATCATCTATAGTATCAAGGCTACCATTGGAATCGACTTCCTCGTCAGAAATCTCACCTATCAAAATAAAAACTACCGGCTGCAGTTGTGGGACACAGCAGGACAGGAACGCTTCCGTAGTCTCATACCCAGTTATCTAAAGGATTCCAATCTTTGCCTGTTAGTTTATGACCTCGGATAGCCCAAAACTCTATAGAATCTGAGTATTTGGCAGTAACTGTACAACAAACATAAATAGTACACTGCATTTTCGATAGCAATAGGCAACAAAAGCGATAGGCCGGGGTATGCCTTTAATAATTTAGTCAATGCAATTAGTAGGATGTCAACAAAAAGCTTAAATAAATAGGAGTAAACAACCACTACAAGATATCAGCAAAAACAGGTGAAGGAATCACTGAACTTTTCCATAGCGCCATCGATCTGATCACGCACAACCTCAACAACATCAAAATTATCGATCAGATAGATGAAAAAGAAGAAAAATAGTAGGGAGAAAAATCATAGAAATTGGTCGTGAAAAAAGCTAAAGGCATGGAGGGCGGCTAAAGTGCCAGTATTTTGAGCAGTATTAAGCTAGACAGACGGGAACGGGAAGAACGAGAAGACCACAAGCGAACTTGCTGTTGATATTTTGTATTTATGATGACTGGGCAAGCTCTTTCGAATACACTATTGATATGGAAGAATGATTATAATATAACCTTCGATCGAATGAAAAAAGTCAATTAGGACATTCACAACTACATCGTTTCATAAATAAACCCATTTATCTAGCCTCTCGTCACAGAGCTTGTTCGAAAGAGGCCTGCCAATCCTCTCTCCTATTCTATCAACTGGATGATGGAACGCGATAAGAAAAAAGGGTTTTTCCGCTCCAGAAAAATCATAGAATCAGACACTGAGGAATAATGCAGAGATTAGGTGAAATAGCTTGATGTTGTTACTGTTGAAAAGAAAAAGGCCAGCAGGAGAAAACTTTCAGAATAATCTTTTGGAGACTTCAATGATAAGGCTTAACTGTAGATGTCACAAAATGACAATCTAACTCAAAAGGAGAAGGCCTTTCTCAAATAATTTATGCACAGCTCCATCCTGTTCCAGAATTTAGATAGCAAAGACGAAGAAATCATCATGAGAGCTATGGCCATCAAAGAAACTGAATAGTATGAGGTGATCATCAAGGAAGGTGAGCCTGGAAATCACTTCTATATTGTTGATAAAGGTGAGTATGACTGCTACAAAATCACAAATGGATAAAATGTCCTCATCAAGACATATAAAACTGGAGATTCTTTTGGAGACTTATCATTGATGTACAACAGTCCCCGTTCTGCCAGTATCGTCACCAACACTCCAGGACGACTTTTTGTATTAGATCGATCGATATTCAGTCACATCCTCAAGGTAGCTGCCCTGAGGAAGCAGATCATTATTAAGCAAGCAATCGATAAAGTGGAAATTCTAAAGTTTATTCCTCCTGACCAAAAGTATACAAATAGCTATTAAGGTATAACCTCATTGATTTGCTCAAACAAGAAGATTTTTGTGATGGACAATACGTTATAAGATAAGGAGAGGCAGGAGATAAATTTTATATTGTTCTTGAGGGCAAGCTGAAGGCCTAAAAACAAAGTTAACTGCAGGAGTCTTCAGTTGTGTGGCAATATGGGGAAGGCGACTACTTCGGAGAACTGGCTCTCATCAACAATGAACCTCGAAAAGCTAGTATTCGCTCAGAAGGGATATCTAAGTTGGCAGTTGTCAGTCGGGAAGGATTTAAAAAAATGTTCGGAGGAATGGAATAAACCCTCAAATAGACGACTCATAAGTATCAGGATTGACTGCTAACTTGATTTTGATTCTTTTCTAGGATAAACACATGGAAATTCTTTCCCTTCTCATAAGGCTATTTGCCCAACAGTTTTTCGACCGTTCTTTTGAGCCATCTAAACACCCGCATTTCGCATTCCCCTTTTTCCTTAGCTATTAGTTTTTTGGCGTACTCCATATTTTTACTAAGGTCCTCCTCGTCGGTGATCCTTAATGAGAATGTCTCAAACATTAGTCTGTATGTTTCTTGTTCTCCTTTCTCAAAATAGTCTCCATACACAATATATCCGTCTTCGGCAAGGTTGTTCCTGGCATATTAGATAATTTGAGGTAGATCAATCCTTGATTACTTGAAGACAGAAGCTTTACTTTTGTAGTTGAAGAGAAGCAGGCAGTCGGCATTTTAGGAAGGGGTGGAAGTTGAGTAGGAAGTTAGTTCAACCGTGGGAAGCAGCCCTTCATTTTTTGTTGCATTCTTGCATCCAGACAAACCTTTCACCTTTCCTTCTTTGATTTGCTAAGCAATAAATTTGAGTCCGATTTCGTTATCGCACTACAGTTCAATAACTTTGGAGCCTGCTTCTAATTCATCTACAGTCATGAATTCTAGGTTATATGATTGTTTACTTCTAAGGGTATAATGATAGAACTGCTCAGTATATACGTTCTCTCGGTGAGCCCGAAGATACCGACCGTTTCCCTTTACTACCGCAAAGACGAGCTTCGGCAGAGAGTTCGGTGAAAATAAGTCTACAAGAAGCCAGAAGATGTTCCTCCATAGGTTGATGGTTTTAAGAGTCAGCATGCAGCCTAGGAAAGGAAGGGCCCAGATAGGAAAGGTAAACTTGATGAAGTAGGGGATAAGCCGATCAACAATAAGGTAGACAATCATGACGAGGTGATTGACCTTATTTCTAGTGGGCTGAGGAATTGACATGAATAAAATAAATTATAACAAACTAAGAGCCTTGGCATTGAGGCATGTTTAGTCAATGGACAACTTTTGATACATTGTCATCATGATGCTTAGACTATGATACTTTTTTATAATTTATTACTTGATTGTTGATAACCAAAGTACAGAGCAAAATAGTAATGAAAATAGCATCAGCTGAAGTAGTCCATCAATTATTGGCTGGGACTGTCTACCAGCTCCTCTTCTATCATTATGCACCCTGGATCTATCGATGAATAATGAATTCGGATGACTGAATCCAAAAAGGAGCCTATTTCATCCTTTTCATCCTCCGTACTCTCCTCACGAATTACATACACCTTGAGAGCATCGGTATCCTGACTCACCAAAATATTCAACCTTCCAAGGTCCTAAAATTAAAAAACACCCAAACCTTGATCAGAATCAGGATGAATGAATAATTTAACCTGACTTGGCTCTTCAGTTTATCGCTCATAGTATTTTCTCATGCCTCCTGGCTTAGATGTTTCGCCTTCTGCAAATAAACGAGTATATTAGGGATTTTAGTAGTTGGCAGGAATACTGTCGATGTTCCATAGGGCAAAAAATTACTTGCCTTATGTACCCTGACTGATAGCTTTGAGCTTGATGGAGGCTCTTTCGTATTTTTGTAGCTTCTTGACGTACTCTTGAGCATAGGTCCAGTAGCTCTGAAGCCTTTTTTATTCACACTTGCTTCCAACCCATATATAAACTGTCTATGGGACCTGTACGATATATATTCCTCTGCAGTCGAGGCTCAAGTATCTTCTGCTATCAAATAGAGGCTGTTTGATCTGAATAAAATTATCTTTACCATGCGTGCAGTTATCAAGGAAGGAGTTTACTTGCTATGTGAAGAAACTAAAAAAACTCTAGGAGTCGGAAGAGAAAGATAGTCTTCATACAGTCTTTTGTGAAACTGGATCAGTTATACCATGAAACCATTGTTGGGACAAGCGATGCCTCTTCTTTGCTTGACATACTGCTCTGCTTTTTTGTAGTCATAGCCGAGCTTGAAGATCAAATATGAAATGACTATCGTAACAGATCTGCTGATTCCTTGAATGCAGTGGACCAAAACGTTTTGCTTTTGCTTCTGACACTGCTGGATGAAATCTATGGATCTATAGAAAAGGCACTCAATGTTTTAGGTCTGAGAATCCTTGAGGAAATAAGTCAAGTAAGTCAGACCCTTCGATTCGTGCCAGTTCTAGCAGTAGTCACCAGCACAGTTTATAATAGCTTTTATCTTGTGACGTTCTAGAGTCTACCAACTTTTGGCTGCTTTTTATCCTGAAACAAATATGCCGTCAATTATTTCATTGCATTCTGATTCAAATTTTTCCATCTTGAGTTCATGGCGAGCTGTTGCCCTGATATCGAATTTTATCTAACCATTCTTTTGTTATTCTTCAATGGCAGAATAATTAACCTCCTCGAAGGGTTTCAAACTAAGTTTCAGTAACGGAGGCTTCACTCCTCCTCCTGAAGCTTTGGGAGAAGGAGCTTCACACTGAATAAATGGGCTTGATCTTTTACTCTTGAAATGAAGCAAAGGATTTGTCTTGGCTACTGGTCTCCAAAAGAAAGAGAAGGCATGTATGTCAGGGCATTCTGATATTTCTTTGGCGATAGCGGGAGTATCAGATAGAAGTGATATTGTGGATCCTTTTTGCAATTTTTTGCTCCTCAGCACCCCTCCAGCCGATAAAATGGCCATTTTCTTATATGAATTCAGCAGAGACTCCATTCTCAATGCATACCAGAGAGTTACTAATTTTACTTTAGATTTGGCCAATTTCCCCACATAGGCATAAACACAGTATTCGTATTGTTAAACTGTTCCAGTGGCGATAGGGGTTTGATACGACAAAGGCTCGATATGTTGCTGTATAGAGAGGATGAGAGATGAGATTGCGTTGAGATGCGATTTTTGGACTGTTTGTTGATTATTTCTGATTGTGTAGAGAAGGTAGCATTGATGAGGTGAGATCAATTGATGGACATTGTTTAGGTTTATCTCAAGAGGAAGACAATTGCATTATTGAGGATTGACCTCATCAGGGAATAGCTTCCATGCTCCTACGTGATTGTTGGGTTCTTATTGAAAGGTACAACCTTCCAGCTTATCCTTGAGGTCGAGCCACTCCTAGAGGTGAGTGGTATGTTTATCGATGGTCACTTCATTGCCCATGTCCACTACCAATTCAAATATTATAAACCTCATCAATATTAACATCACAGCCTGTTATTCAACATCCTCATGGCCTTGTGTAAAATGTCCCCCTTGTTCAAAAAGTTGTTTTAGTTGTGCAAGAAGATGGTCGATACCTTCTGGTTGCTTCTCAGGACACGTTTATTGATGCTTTTGTTCTATACCTGGAGTTAGTTTCTGTTGCGGAAGAGTGATTTCTCAACTTAAGTCTGAAGGCCAACAGTGTTGCCTAAAATAACTAAGTCGTCTTAAACTTTCTGGCCAAAGACGCATAAAGATTTCTTTTCAAAAATTTTATCGAAGGCCTTCTATTTGATTGGCTGAGAGTTAAGTGATGCTCTGTGTAGGATAGCTTTTTCTTGAATTTAGACCTGACACCCGAAACTTTTAGTATCTTTCGGAGGTTGATTGGATTGGAACACTGTCATAGTCCGCTGCAAAGAGCTTCTTCCACTGAAAAATTTCTTGTAAACTGATTCCTTGTCGTTTTTTCTGATTCTGATAACCACCTACTCTTCTTTCTTGGGCTCCTCCTTCTCTTTCTTCTGTATTTTTGGTTTTACTGATTTCTTTTTCTTTTTAGGTTTCTTAGACTTTCTCTAAAAAATACAATCAAGCTCTTTCTTTGAAAGCTCATCAGCAGCAGGATCTTCGTCGCTGCCTACTGACTCAATTTCATCAGCTTAATTCATTCGATCCCAAATGTTATTGTCCTCTTAAAGCTCTTCTTTACTACATAACAACAGCCTTTAGTCTTTTGCTTTTAGCCCGCCTTTTTTCCTCATCAGCTCAGAGAATGTCTTTAACACACTATATCCCATTTATCTATAATCCTATGGCTGATATGGAACAATCCTGAAGTCTCCTTCTTTCTGGTATCCATACAGGGAACTTTCGATGGTATAAATATAAGGAATGTTGAGAATGTCATAAAAGACTCTTCGAGCTGTGGTTTTGTTACCTCCTCTGAACCTGTTCGATCTATAATCAAATCTATGGTCATTTTTGCAGACCAACATCGGAAATATTTTGATGGTGTTGCTGTATTGAGGGGAAGAATTGCAGTAGAAGAAGGTTCCTAGTTTTCGAGAGTGGCTGTGAAGATCCAAAACCATCTCAACTGAATCTTTCTCTATTATTTTCTTTATGCTGTATAGAATAGGCTGATATAATTTACTCGGATCGCTCCATTTGCGGTTAGGATCGTATCCGCTCAGATCTGCTCTGGAGTTGCCGTGAATAACACCATCAATATTAAGCATCGGTACAACTCTGAAAAGAAAGTTGTCCATCAGATATTGGGCTTCAGCTTCATCAGAAAGTAGAAAGTTCATTATTCCCTCCACCATGAAGCTAGAAGTGACCTATCCGGAATGTTGCCTTCCCAATATCCAAATAGATTTTTTCTAGTTTCTACTTTCACTGTTGGTCAGTTCGAACAAATTAACTTCATTTCCTCCCAAGGTTTCTCCCAAACTCCTGACTTTGATTTTTTTGTGGTGATTCCTGTCTGCTAGAGTAGAGCTGAGATAGTTTGACATGTTGGTGAGAGTGTAGGGGATGGTGTATGCGAAGTATACGATATCTCCTTCGTAGTTGAACTTGTAATCGAATGAAAGTGTGTAGTAAGGGTAATTGTTAGACTATCGACGTAGTTCTTGACTTGGATGGTAACTAACTTTTGTTCCATCTCTGACCCATCCGACTCCTCTTTTTTCATAGCGCATCATTGAAAAAACACTTGGTTTCATTCCATGGTCAAAAAGACTAAATCTCTTAACCATATTGACCAGATTGAATCGAATATTTGTGCCCTTTGGAACGCTCTTCACGCTGAAGAAAAACCATTGATTATTTCCTTTGGTATTGATGTCGTTTTGCAGAATAAGGTCATATTCGTTGTACTATCGCTGGTAGACTTTGTATAGGTTACCCGCTTCGAAATTAGAGTTGAAGTCTATTTTGGGTCGACTGACCAGAGATAGCCTGTCTGTTTTGCAGCGATCACTGAGAAGGGGAGGGGTTCGACTGGTCCTGATAACAAATGAATTTTTGATATGTTTTTGGGCTTACTTTGATTGGCTTAGATTTAGATTGAAAGTTGCAAAGTAATGGCTACTGTCGCTAGTTATGTATTTCTAGTATACCAATGCCTTTCCAGCATAAAAATCCCTTAAAGTAAGAAGCTATTCTCCATGATGGTTGACTCTGACTCCCCAGCACTTGGCCAAATCCTTCTTCATCTTTTAGTGAATAAATCCCGCCTCGTCCATCAGAAGCATGTTCACATTATCGATGTGATAATGATGGTTGCTTAGCATAGCTGGCAGTTTAGTCATGGGAGCTGGGTAGTGATTTTTAGGATCATAGGGAGCATACTCAATCTTGTTCATGAGAGGATTGGGCTGAGCTATAAGATTTTTGATGCAGATGAGCTATTCATTGTCTTCTTCATTGAGGATGCTCTCCTGCTCAGAATGCTCATCCTCTTAGAACTCAGTGTACCGAATCATCGTTTTCTCGATAAATTATAAACCCAACGATTAAATTTTATTAAGAACTAAAATCAAGCCCATCTCCTTACTGAAGTTAAACGACTCTCAGCTTTTCTTGTGTTTGATTTCAATATAGTTTACAAAAAAAGCTGACCTTTGGCATGATCAAGAGTTCGTTCATCTTGCTCTTTTTGATAGTTTTTCCAGGTTAATTTTTCCTTCTACAGGCAGGTTTCCTGAGACTTTTGAAGCGAGATAATGAACTCTCGATCTTGTTATTCCTTCTTTGACCTGGCTACTGTTATATTAATTTCTAGAAGCTCCGATTTTTCCTTTGCTCTTTCAAGTCCTTCTTGAGCAGTAAGTGCTCTTCGATTTGCATTTCGAGATTCTCTCAAAGCACAGGCCTCGATATTGAAAAGCTCAGAATCAAGGTAAGGGACCCGTGAGTGTGTATGGTGGAAGTGCTGGTAGACCCGAGTATCATGATATCTTCCGTGCATTATTTTATTACTCTTAATAATATAGTATATTGTCCTTAACAATTATTGAGAGGGATTTGAGATGTCTTCATCAATGAATATGATGTGGTTAGTTGATGTGAGGTTTATAATAATATTGAATGCAGAAAGCTGTCAATCGATTTTGGTACGCATTTTGTAAGCTAGGGACTGGCTTTTCCACCCTTCCGTCAGAAAGTGGACTCATCCGAAGGAGAAGGCTGTTATCTATCGATATCCTTCGCCAGGAAATGCTAAAATCTAGTAGGCTTGGCCTACCAAGCAGCCTGACTACAAAACACCCTACGAAAAAACATAATACAATGTCAGGTATATTCAAGCGACCCCCATGCAAAAATCGTATCCAGTGGAAAAATTCACTGCTGCTCCTTTATGCTCTGATGCCATTTTGAGGTATCATCCATATGACTCAGACTCAAGAAAAGCGGGCTGTTGAAGAGAGGCGAAGAGAATGATGTAGACAAGGTTGCTCAAGCTAAGGCTCAGTTCCAGTAAAAATTCGGATACTCTGCTGACCAGGATGGTACAAGTAAAATAAGATAGTTTATGTGAACACTAGCAACCTCACAACTGTGAGATCCAAAAAGAGAGAAGATATCGCTGCCTTCATCGAAAATTATCATCAGCAGATCAAGAGAGCAAACAAATAGAGTTTGTGCTACAGCTCTATTCGCAAAACTATCGATGACCCTGAGACTATTCCTCTCGAGTCTGTTGATATGTTCACTTCTCCTCACTTCCAGCAGGCAAGAATCGCCAACGAATACATGATTGAAACCTTGATAGTAGCCCATGATTGATTCAGGACGAAGAAACTAGCAAAAAGGCAATCGATACCTATGCCAGTGATGCCAGATTCTGGAAGGCAATTGACGACTCCTTCCCAGCTGAAGAGATCAAGAGAGTGTAGCAACACATTGGCGATCCTGAGCCCACAGCCTTCGAAATCAGAAGAGGCAAATATGAGTTCGAGTATGACAAGGATGGAAAAATTGTGGACATTCATCCACAGACCGAAAAATGATCAATCACACTTAATCAAAAACTCAATATAAATTAGTGCACAAAGAAGCAGCTTTAGTTATATCTGACAAACTACAGACAATTCATTGAGGATAAACTCAAATATCATATCCTTCAGTATATTTTTTTCTCCTTGGCAAGTTTGATGTAGTATTAAGCTAACTTTTTTCCTTACTTCCTTAAAAGCTCATCTCGACTTATCTATATTTTCTTATTTTTGATTGTAACTCTGAACATCAGTTCATTTTGATCATTAATAAAATGTTCATCTATCTCAAAGGATGGAACCTGGTTTTCTGGATAACAATTTTTAAGCTTCTTAGCATTGTGCCTTTTAATCTTCTCTTCATAGATCTCTCGCTCTCGTTCCTCATAGAATTCAATAACATCTTTCGGCAAATGGTAGGCGGGCTCCCACGTATTTTACCAAGAAGGGTATCCTTGCCATTTGATACGATAATATGTTTCACCGTTTACAACTTTCTTCTTGATGACGTCCTCAACTACATAATTTTACTATTTTTGCTTCATTCGAATTATATTTATATCCGCTAGCAATGTCAAATTAGTAGTGGGACGACTGCTTTTGCCTCTAAATCCCAATTAAAAAAGTCGAGCAAATATATTTTCTGACTGCAAGTACCTTGCTGATATTCCATGTCCCAAGCATGTATTCTGTCGTTGAAATTGAGGATAGGAACAATCATCAGATAGTGAAACAAGATAAAATATAGCCACCTATTCTGGAAAAACTATGCGTATACGATCACAAGTCCATCATCTATAATGTCAACAGCTAACTGCATCTCTTTGATTTGCTGTAAGGTCGCAGTATCTGCCGGTATGCCATACCATAATCGGAAATATACTAATAGCAGTTTTAATTCCAAGTGTGCCCATAAATGTCAAGCTCGAAGATAGTTTTCTTCAAATCCTCTATGCTGAAGTCAACTCCTATCACAATTTATTATGATGTTCATCTACTTGATGTAGGATCTGAGTTTACAAGAGAGAAGAGAAGCAAAACATAACATCAAGATTTGAGAAAATTCGGGTATTGCTCAGGATAACTGTTTAGCTATCAAATTAGTGGCTACACAATTGAAGTAAATTTCATAGATTCGGGAATCTTTCACAAAATTAACTCTATTTTTCATTTGTTCCTGGTTGAAATAACGTACAAAGCTGATAGCATGATTTTCAACTTTACTCATGAGGACTTGGAACACTAGTTAGCTTCCTACGAAGTCAGCAAAAAAAGAGTAAAAAAAATATAAAGGAAAGTATGTCCTTTTTAGCCTCATGCCTTTTATAACTCAACCAGTTCTCGCAGTGTGACCTATAAGAACTGCTTCAACAGAAAGAAAAGGGATAGCTAAACCGGTATATTCAGAATTAAAATTTAGAAATCAGTAAAATACCTTAAAATGTTAGATCATGTGATGCCTGATCAAACAGAGAAAAGTTTTAAGCAGTAAGTACTCAACCTTCTGCTTTGATAGTATAAAAAGCACGATAATATGTAAATTTCATATTTTTTTGATTGGCAATAAAAAACACCCAGACGGGGGATCGAACCCCGATTCTCGGATTTAAAGTCCGATGTCCTCACCATTGAACGATCTAGGTGGTCTATTTAATGACAGGCTTCTCACTTTTTATTTTTTAGTAAATTTCCTGAAAGAATGCGTAGTATTCAAATACTTTATTCCTTAACTTGCTGTCGAAATAGACTCGTCTATATGATATCTCATTGCTGCATCAAAAACATATTAAATGAAGTCATTATAAACAAAAAGCTCCAATGCACTGTTCAAATACAAAAATCGCAAACTCGAGCCAACTCTTAAATGGAATATTCTCAAGTTAAAAACTCAAGTCAACTTGAACTCAGAAATGGTCCTTGAAGGCAATGAATAACCACATGATGATAAATAATTCAAATCCCTCGCACGCAAGAATGCCAGTAGATACAAGGCTTCATATCGAAGTACTAGATTGAAATTGCCAGTTGTCGAGAAACAAGAATAACTGAATCCCAGTGCTTCTCTGACTATTGTCACTAAACATCCTCCTCGATAATAGTTTGCTTCCATGAAGAAGGAAGATAACAAAAGAATCAGGACTCTTTCAGAAGTACGTCCAAGAATGAATAAGGTAAAGTTCAATCATCTGAGAACTTCAATAAAATCGATTCCCTACAAGGGAAACAGCAACTATAGTTATCTTCGGTTCAAAGAGTTTGTATACTCCAAAGTAGATAAAACCTAGGTCAATATTTCATGTCAAAAAATCAAATCTCTGAGTTATAACCGATACTCATCCAATCGTTCATCATAAGAGCTTAATTCGCAGGGTCGATATGGTGAAATTCCTCCTGAATAGTTTATATACTAAGGTAGATCTAGCTCTCTTGGGCAAGGAGTGGTTGAAAGGATCACAAAAATTATGAGAAGGGAATCCAGAAATGTTATTAACTATTCATAAGCTTGATTAGATGCTCATACTGTCATAATTAGAATATAATATGTTCAAGAGTGTGCTTGCTCTCAAGTCAGGCTTTTCCTCACTTTAGAGCTAGCTGGCCAAGATTCAAAAGAGTCTATCTTTACTGTTCAAAGAAGGATAGCAGAGACGGACTCTATCGTTAACATTCAAGATACTGCCTAATTATTTAAGCTAAGCATATGTAGAAATGTTCTGTGAAAATCCAAACATTAATAAATACCTCTCTTATATCAGCACAAGGACTAATGATAAAAAATAGATTGGCAGGATTCGAAAGATTTTCAACCAGGGGATATTTTCCTCTTTTTCCCTCAATAGCAAAAATATGGGATATATGGAAGCTTTTCTCCATTGGCTGACCCACGAGTGTCCTACCTTCAATATTTACGACAATGATTATCTCTTAGAGTCGCTTAGTTGCACGAGGCCTGATAAATGGTTCTATAAATAGTCAGAAGCCTAGCCACGAGTTTTTATCTATCATCATGGGCCAACCAACTCAGGAAAGTCAACCTCTGCTGTCTAAGAGCTCAGAAATTTAGATCCTCAGAAAAAAGGAATCTATATGGCTCCTCTGAGACTACTGGCTTGGGAATACCAACAAAAATTAGGAAACTGCACTCTTATAACAGGTCAAGAGAAGGAGTTCAAACATTCCAATCTTGTTAGCTGTACGATTGAAGCTGCTCCTCTGGGAGAGTAATATGAAGTGGCAGTAATTGATGAAATCCAGATGATAGGAGATAGCACCAGAGGATGGGCTTGGACCAAGGCTATTCTCGCAATCAAAGCCAAGCGTGTTCACTTATGTGGAGATGAAAGAGCATTATCAATTATTTCAAATTTGCTCGAAAGCACAGGTGACAAACTAGAAGAAAGAAGATATTCCAGACTGAGCAAACTGATTCTCAAAAGAAAACCTTTTCGATTGTAAAAAATAGAAGAAGGAGACTGTCTTATAGACTTTTCAACAAACAAGCTTATTCAGCACAGGAATAGAATCAACACTATGATCTAGCGAAGGTTGTCCTAGGAAAGCTAAACATCAAATTAGGATAATCCAAAAGAAGTCAGTAATACTAAAGGAAATCATACAGCCTTAGTTCATGGAAAATTACCTCCATAGTGCAGAAAAAAACAGGCTTACGAATTCAACAGCTTTCAACTACCTTATTTAGTGGCAACAAATGCCATTGGAATGGGACTCAACCTCAACATCAAAAAGATAGTGTTTATGGATATCCAAAGGACAGTCCAAGGAGGAGTGCAAGAGGATCTTGAGGATCACTAGATCCAGCAAATAGCAGGTCGGGCTGGTCGCGGCACATAGACAGGCTATGTTCAATGTGCAAGCTATGGCATTCTTCGAAGGGTCAAGAAAGCTCTTTCAACTGTCAACCAGACTTATGGAATTCAACTGGAGCTTGAAAAGGATGAATCTGAACAAAACGTGATTGACGATGGCTTATATGGAGAGCAAGGATTTCGAGGCACCAGGCAATTTAATAAGCTTCTCAAGAGATAAATGAGTTAGAAGGAGCAGCACATCAGGAAAGTGGGCTTTTACTTCACCACCGAATACATAAA
>Ga0100378_1002777_pt1 | contig 17200 bp, 12 predicted proteins | sample CryGeymeta201502_FD_81535 | JGI IMG/M metagenome (GOLD analysis project Ga0100378, IMG submission 81535) | Groundwater microbial communities from Crystal Geyser aquifers in Utah, USA - Crystal Geyser metaG 2015-02 | ecosystem: Environmental > Aquatic > Deep subsurface > Groundwater | place: USA...
GCACCAAATGAATCGAAAGTCCCGCACAAGTGATGATGATCCAGATATAGATGAAACCAGATATTGAGTAGTAGAATACAAACTATTGACTGAAGTTACTTAAGAAGTAACCTGACGAGAATCCGATAATGAAAGGAATATAAATCAACACAAACAAATAAGTGATGATCAATACCCTAATGAAGCTGAAAAAATGTTTTAGATAAACCACACAGATCCTTTCTCCTTAGAGTGTGAGAATAAACAGACTTACTTTCAGCATAACTACCATACTCCAGGTCTAGTTGTTTGAGTCTATAAGACCTATCTGAGTGATGACAATGTAGGCAATCGATAGTATCAGCAGTATAACATTCAATATGGAAGGAGAGTAGCTTTCAGGTAGAGCTTGGTTGTACTTGTATGAATTGATTAGAGCACTCAGGTAGAAGAGAATCGGGCCAGAGAACAGTATATAGTATGACACTTCAAGAAGTTGGGAAAGGCCGGATATGAAGTAGTAGCTTATACTCATGTATAAGATGTGAAAATAGAGAAAGTTTTGAATGGTTTTCTCATAGTCGAATTTAGTCAGCTTGATCCTTTCGAATATCTTCAGTCTATTCTTTTTAGAACTGAGTATATTTCTGACCTCCCTCACAAAGGAAAACACATCATCTCTGCATGCCCAAAAAATATCAATCATTGCATAAAGGATAGCGATTCCATCTAAAATATATGTCACTATAGTGAGTCCTTCCACAGTAAAGATTTATCTGATGTGTATTGGCAGCAAAAAGAAAAAGAATAGAGAACTATAGAGACCATTGTTGAGAGAGCAGTGAGCAGCTTTGTTGAGATGACTAAATATTTTGACAATGAAAAGAGGAGAAAGTGTAGTGACAATGACTTCTTCAATGGTGATATTTATTAGGGCAGGAATTTGCATGGCCCCTCCTGAAAACAACATCAGAAGACAATCAAATAGGTAAACTAAGCTGTAGTTGAGCCCATCTCGTATTTGGTTTTCAACGTTTTTCTGATATTAGCACATCATGAGAAGAAAAGTCATTCGAAGGAAAGAAGCGAAATGCCAGAGAATATAGTTTTGATAGTTTGCTTAAGTTTATGTTTTGAGCTTATAGACGAGATAGGCTATATAGCATGCTGAGACAATGGTGCTTATAACAATAGTCAGTAATCTTTTTCCAGATTATGGCCAAGCTACCTCCTCCTCAGGTTAATCAGAAGCCAAGTTTTAGAGTTTGCTTATGGATTCATTGGCTCCACTATCTTTTTCAACAACAATAGCTTCTTCCTGTAGTTGAGGTTCTTCTGAAACCATTTCCTCCTATAACTATTATTTTTTAAGTTCAGGAATAAAAACAGCCACTGAGTTAGTCATTTCCATTGGGGTTTTTTATTTGCTTTGATTGATGTTCTAATGTTGAGTTTTAAAATTGTTGACAAGCTGGATGATCTATAGGTCGAATAGTTGATAAGTTTTGATGAGATTGATAACTGCTAAAGCTATTATCGTTGTGGTCAGACTCGATAAATTAAAATTTATAATCCCCAAGTGTGAGGTCAAACTTTGATATATTTTCCAGGCTAAGAATTGAAATAAAAGAAGGTTGCTTTCAAATGTAAAAGTGATGGTAACTGAAGAAGCATAGAATGACAGTGTACCATAGACAGCTACCTTTGCAAACAGACATGTTGCTATGCAGAATATTACACCGGCAGCCGCGTAGTAATCATAAATACTAGTAAACTAAATATCAATATATTTACGATTGAGAAGAAAAGCAATACGATCGAAAGACCCAGAAAAAATAGCTGAACTACAATTTGCTTCCTGAAATTAAGAAGACTGCTGAACCTTAAATAAAGGGAATATTACAAGAGGGTGTATACTGTGGTTGCTATAATGGAGCACTCGTATGATATTTCACTTGAAAACACAAAGAGATTGTATAGTTCTGAGGATAGTATCAGAAGGGTAAATACAATTGTAGTTATGAGCTCATTTCCCGTATAGTTTAATTTTTCAAAACTGAGTGATTGTAGAATTACATCGCCTGAAGTTGAGGATGTGGAACTTAGCTATATTTGGATATGAGTCGAGCCAGATGAAAATTTTGAGGTTAAATATTTCCTTTTATCTGGATGAGCTTCCCTCGAGTGATTATGTCAGTTTCGAATTGTTGCATTTAACTTATAATCGTCGAAATGGAAAATGACAAATATGCTATCACCATAATCAAAGTGCTGTATATATAATTAGTTCATAAAATTTGACCTATGAGTAGAGCCATCTACCATGAATCATGAGTTATTGTTTTAGTCAAAGTAGGCAGAACAGTCAATAGTAGAATATATATTTAGCTGTTTGGATGTTTGGATATATATTAGTGATATAAATGATTTAAATTCACGTCGCTTGATTTTCTTTCTTGCATGCAGACTCCTTGAGCTTTGCTTTACTCTTTTTCAACTTATCTCTGTTATTTTTTCTCTATTGATTCCGTTTCATTAGCAAATGCAAAAACTCCTCTTTGCTGATCATTTGATCACTGTTCTCATCAACTTCTTTGAATATTTGTCTGATCTATTCGTTGCTGTTTTATTTGTCATCGAGAAAAGCAACTATTTCATCATAGGTTATCATACCTGAATGATCGATATCAAAGTAGGAAAAGGCTTGCTCAAAATGCTCAAGCGTGAGAGCTTCAGGTTGAAGAGTAGCCACGATAAACTCTGTATAATCGATCTAGCCAGAACCATTAGTATCAATAATTCTGACTAAAAATTTTATCTTTTCTTCACTCAGCTCCTTCTTCTCCAAAAGTGCCTGTCTAAATTCGGAACTAGAGATAACTCCATCATGATTGTGATCTAGATGCTCGAACAGCTGCTTGAGAACACTTTTTTCTTCTGAAGTCAAAATTTGGGAAACGATAAAAGTATATACGACAGCTTATAACTTGTTAGCAAACTAAGTAGAAGGATTGATACTTTAAATGTTGAAAGGTTTTCGAGAGTCTCCGTTCTTGGTTGGAACTTGTACATCTAATTCGAAACATACTATTGAATCCAAGGATGTTGATAGGCTTCAAGGGCGCTGGGCCTTTTATCAGGATTTTTAGTCAATAGTTTTTTGAGAAAGTCAAGACAATTGGGACTTACGTTATTAAAGGAAGGACCCAAATAAGATGGTTATTTTTTAAGGATCTTTTCCATGACCTCCATCTAGTTGTCACCATTGAAAGGAGGCTTATATGTTAGCATCATATAGAGCATGACTCCCACTGACCAAAGATCACATTTTTACCCGTAATGCTTGCACAGCACTTCGGGAGCAATGTAATAAGGAGTTCCAATACGAGCTGTTAGAGGCTAGTTATCCTTTTTGGTCACAGATATTCCAAAATCGATCAACTTAAGATAGTTCGATCCTTTTTAGAATAGAATATTTTCAGGTTTTATATCTCTGTGGACGATTCCTCGGCCGTGTAGATAAACAAGAGCATGTATAAGCTGAGAGATAATCCCAAGTGCAGAGGCTTCATTAACATTCCGAGAAATAATGCGCTTGAAAAGTTACCCGCCTTCACATAGCTCAAGGATGAGAACGTAATGATTTTTGTAGTCATAGACCTAGAAGAGCCGAGCAATATTAGGGTGATCTAAATTTATCATGGTTGCCATCTACTGAAACAGCTTTTAGTGCTCTTATTTGCACATGTTAGATTTTTTTATCTTTTTTGCTGCCCGCATCACTCCGGTGAACTTAGCCTTAACTTTATTGACGGTCCCGAAACCTCCCCTTCCTATTTCTTGAAGCACAGCATATTCCTCCAAATAGTTGCTTTTCTTCATCTTGATGAAACTGTTCCACTTAATTTTTATCTCTTCCGCCAAGCTCTCTTCACTCAATTAGTAATCTTCATCGTCAATTTCAATATTGTTCTCAGTTTTCCTTTTGGTGTTTTTGTCAGTAGTGGCTTATTGAATAGTCTCCATGATGACTTCATCATCGATGTTGTGGGGCTTCTGAGGCAGTTTATTGAAAATAGCCTTAGCTGGTTTGATAGCTATTTCCATGATTCGACTGGTTTTTGATAGCTCTGGTTTTATAAGTTAGGAGGGTTATGCCATACAGGTAACATGAGTTCTATTTCCCATTTTCTACAAAGTACTAATGAAATTATTCTTATAATTTACATATTGACGATATAAATGAACTTCAAACTAGTGATTCTCCTAGCAACCTTTCTGTTGGTAGTATCAGCTCAACAATGTCACTACTCCTGCTCCACCTGTATCGATGCTCATTACACGAACTGCTAATCCTGTTCATCATCAACCTTCAAGCCTCTATCAGTTACATCCTCAGGTGTTACTCTTGGGATTTGCTCTTTTCCAGCTTTTACGTCGGTCAACGGACTTGGTCTTGTGATTCTTTTGCTTTCGATAGCTACAGGCCTCTTCCTTAAATCCCAGCATATCTTCTATTTCATCATGAGCATACAAATATTAGGTCTGCTGAGTTTAATGGAAGTGGCTTATCCTTCCTCCCTCACAACTCTTCTCGATTCTTTTCAATATTTGATGATATTTTCCAAAATGCAACAAAACAGCAAGACCTCAGATGGAGTTTTGATCTCTCGTAACATGTACCGTCTTTAAGCTTTTTTGACGACAGCTGACCTGAAAGTCAACGTAACCCCTCTCTTTGTGATATCTTTCTTGGTTGCTTTACTTTTAGCCTTACTATTGTTGGTCAAAAAGTATCGAGACGGCCTTAAGTTTCTCAGTGAAAAAAGGCTTGATACGATAATGACTATTCTAAGAACAATTTTATTGCTCACGATGCAATAAATGCTTCTCATTTTATACGTTGGAATCAGATTTGGTCAACTGGGAGGAAGTGAGGTGGTTATGATCGTTCTATACAGTGCAGTCTTGGTGTTTCTTCTTGTTGACATCAACTACCATAGAGTTCCTTACTTCAAGGCTAAAAAGATGCTGAATCTGGCGATTGCCCAAAGATTTTTGCTTCCAGTGATGACTACACTTCCATATAGCGATAACTATCACCTCATCATCTTTCTTAATGCTTTTGGTGTCCTTTAATTGATCTTCTTAACTCGGTCTGCTGCGGGTACCAAGCATTATGTCTACTCTGCTCTTAAATTAGCGGTAACAGCATTGATAGGAGTGTTTGTGGCTGTTTAGCTCGGTCTCAATAGCAGTGGAAGTTCAAGAGTAGCAAGTATTTTTGCTGTGATAGCAATAGTGGTATTTTTGGTTGCTTTTCTAGCTGAAATAGTGCTATCTATCAAGGACCAATGTTGTGCGGGATCAAAAGTTAAAAATTAGGGTGATCAGATCACTAGAACCAAGTCTAACGAACATATTATGCTAAGAGAAGATACTTTTGCTGATGATACCATCAAGGTCAAGGAAATTCAAGAAACAGGATAGGGGGAAGGCCATATATAATAACCATAATCAAAGGCCAAGGAAATACAAAATGACAAATAAAAAGAGAGAGAAAACAATTTATTGGCTCAACAAAAGAAGCAGGAGAGAAAATTCAAGGCCGGACATAAATGACGAATGGCAATAATATGATCTATTATGAAAGTCAAATTAATAATATACTCAGTTTGAATTCATGAAAACTGCTCTGGTAGTTCTTCTTTTATTCGCTGCAACTCTTCCTTCAGTTAGCTCTTATGGTGCCACCATCACAGTTAATTCAACCGCTTCTGCCTCAATCTCCAACTTTTACCAAGATCTAGCATATTGTAGTTGTGACCTCACTCCTTCGCTTTGCGATAATTACTGTTGTTGTGATGCCTCCTGCTCAGCAGTAAGTAGTTATATAGGTAGAGTCTTCAAAACGCCTGGACTGCTGCATCGAGCTGCCTGTCTACATCAAAGTCAGTTTAAAGCTTTTGCAACTCGTCTTCAATTTCTGGGTTTGGATCTTTCAGCGATTTGTCATGTGTTTATTTTTCTAATCGAGGAACAATCGGAAATTACTACAGTTATCCTCAAACTTCATCTTTGACTTTTACGACCTCGACCAAATTGTATTGAAAAATATATACAGTACATCTGTAAGCACAGTAGGAAGTTTAACTAGCCAATTCACAAGCTCGACAACAGCAGTTCAAAACTCAGCATACTCAGTAGCTATCTATTCATTTAGACGACTAATCCTTACTTGAGGGACACCTCCTCAACCTTCTTCTATGTCCCTAAGCCAGGGCCAGCTGGTATTTGTGCCACAGGAGTTCTCAATGTCACAACTGCAGCAAATACATACTATTGCACAGTGGCCCCTACATCCGATAACTGCGCTTCTCTCAATTTAGGGTATGGAGGAGTTATTTGTCTCTCTGGAACATGCGCAACAACATCTACTGCTCAGACCATAGCAACACCTTCAGTGGCTGGAGCAAACTGTAACAATGTGCTCACTGCACTAACAGTCATCTACACTGTGAGCTCAACCCAGTCAGCCTATACTCTTTCTGCAGTTACCATCACCCCTACTTATACTAATGTTCCAATAGGATCGAGCACTGTGGTGACAGTAACTCATACACCGACAGCTCCTGCCTCCTTGGCTGGCAACCCTGGTTATCAATTGGGTAAAACAGTGACCATAAATCCAGCACTTTTTGCCATGGCAGATCCTGCAACAGGAGCATGCTACACAACTGCTGGAGCTGCAGGATCTACTAATCTTATATTCGGTCAGGAGGCAATTTATCGATGCTAATCTACCTCTCCTTGTGCTAATACATTCTATATCGATGCTCTTTTGACAACTACTTTTACCATCACTCAGTATGCTGATCAGTCAACCACGACAGTGACGGTATCAGGAACAGGAGCAGCGACAAACTGTGCTTATGAATCATATGTCCTTGAAATAGTATACTCATATGATGGGTGGGAACTAGACCCTCAATACTACATTGTGGGAGCCAAACTAATCCCTGAATTTTCAGTTGATAATCCAACAGCTCCAACAACAAAGTACATGAAAGTAAAGTGGGTATACGTTGACCCCAAGACAGTGAATACTCCTCCTAGTAATACGTTCTACGATTATTTCAGTTACCTGTGGACTCCTCTCAAACAACAATTTGGCCTCAATTGATTATATACCATATTTATAACAATGCTCCTACTCAGAACAGCTAAACATTTCTTCGGGTCAACTGTACGCTTCACCTTCCAAAAAAGAGATGGAACTTTGTTGCCGGTCATTGCCGAAAAAGGAAAACATATCCTTGAAGTCGCCAAAGACAATGATGTAGAGCTCGAAGGAGCATGCTAAGCTAGCTTAGCTTGTTCAACCTGTCATGTGATTCTTCCTCAGGATATATACGATAAGCTGCCCCCAGCCACTGACGAAGAAGAAGACCTTCTTGACTTGGCTTTTGGATTAACAGGAACCTCGAGGTTGGGATGTCAAGTTATAGTAAACGATGATTTGGAGGGCCAACTGGTAACACTACCAAAAGCATCTCGGAATCTTTATGTAGATGGATCAAAACCATCTTCTCACTGATCAATAGGTTTTTAATAGCAAATGTGGGTCTTTGATTTATCATTTCATTTCTGGAAAGCCGTCTTCAAATAACTTGACTTTTGGTTCCTGGTCTTCTTGGCTCTTGACACCTTTGTCTTCCTTAGGATCATATTCGTGGACTTTGCTAGGCTTCTCATGGTTGTCTGGTCGAGGTTAATGGTACTATTGCTGCATTAGAGGTAATAAGTGGCTGAAAGAAGGGGGTGCAGATTGCTTACTTGGGGCAGGAGGTTATACTACTTTGGAGGCTAAGAGCCCTTATTTTAATTTTTATTGCCGAATCTTTTATTTTCGGATTCTTTGATTTTCTAGCAATACCTTTATATAGTCTTCATCGTATTCTTCTTATTTCTGGATCCTAAACATATCAATATCGAGAGGCCTGAACGGAACGAAAAATTAATGAATATACTTCATTTTGTCTAGATAATCAATTATAAGCTCACGGCCATTAATTTATTCTCGGAGATAGAATTTGCCTGAGAAAACATTTCCATATGTTCTTTTCAACAAAACCTGAACTACATTCGGATGAATCTTTCTGAAGCTAGTGATAAGCTTATCCTCTAGATGCTTATGTGATAGCCTCTTTTTGTTAAAGATATGCTGAATAAATATAGTGCGAAAGGTGTTGGCTTCATGCTAAAAATAAAACATCCTGCATCTCATCATATCAGGCTTGTCCAATAATAATTTTCTTAGCTTCTAAAATTAACTGAAAGTAGTGTTATTGTCCTTGAATTTGAAGTAGGCCTTAATAGCGGGCTGTTTTTTACGATAGAATGTGTGCAGCTCGATACCTGATATCGGTTCATCAGTAACTTCCCTTACAATACTTTTCACAGTGGCAATTGCTGTGTCCTCCTCTTATGCAGATAAGTAGTAATCAACTTTTTTCTGGAAGTGAGAAAGCGAGATAGAGCACCTGAATTTGTCAACATCGACAAACTCTTATTCGGATCTTATTTTGATCTCGAAACCAGCTAGAGAGACTTAAAGCTGTTGAAAGTTTTCCTTTGTAAGAGGGTTTAAAAATTCAATCATGCATTTATAGTCTAACATTTGTCCCTAGTAATTGAGATTGAGTCTACAAGGCCCATATTTTTTACATTAATCGTAAATATTCCGGAGTTTAGACTAAGTGACTCCATTGACCTCGATTCGGCTTCCTTTCAATCTTTTTTAGAAACAAGCCCAGTAGATGTTGAACTTCCTGGCCATGATCTGAGAGCGGTAGTTGTGCTTTTAGATAAATTAGAGACCATCATCCTCATTGGTAAATTAGAGGTAAAGCTTATCTTCGTCTTTACAAAAAAAAGAGACAGAGTCGATGACCTTAATCGTTTCTAGAAAGTTTTCAGCCATAGCTGGCGTTATTTCTGTTTCAAGATCGTTCACCACAAGTTTCCTAGGAGTGGGGTCCTCCTCTGACTATTCCATAGTCTATGTATATAAATATAGTATCAAATAGAGGTATATTCCTATGTTGTATATCCAAAATAGTACAAAACAATATTGATAGTTGGCTTTCCATTACTACTTTAATATTAAGAAGGGGTATTAATTACATTTAACTGCTATGAACACTCAACAGCCAAAATCAAAACATCACTCATACACCACTATCAAAAGAATCGGAAACGGCAACTTCGGATAAGTATACTTAGTTCGGTCTGCCCTAGACGACCAACACTACGTTATCAAGGTACTCGCTCCTCGATTCAGAAAATCAAGCTCGAAAATAGATCCAAGGAGTCAAAATAACAGATCATAAAATAAATAAAAGTGATGCAGCAGCTTAACCATTACTATGTCATCAAGTACGTTGAGTCTTTTGTCTAAAATAAATGCGTGTGCATAGTAATGGAACATGCTGAGGGAGGGGATCTTGATAAATTTCTCGAAAAAAGAAAACAAGAGAACAAGCCTCTTAGTGAGTAACAGATAATTGAATGGCTAATCCAGTTGTTGCTCGGTCTTAAGTATGTTCATGAAAAAAAGGTTGTCCATCGAGATCTAAAACCAGACAATATCTTTTTGACCTCAGATCAAGAGCTCAAACTGGGAGATTTTGGAATATCTAAGCTGATGAGCTAAACTTTTGACATGGCAAAGACAAAGATAGGGACTCCTTTTGTGATGGCTCCTTAAATATGGGAAAATATGAAATACAATCAAAAATCAGACGTATGGAGTCTAGGATGTGTTATTTACAAGATGATGACCTTTAGATATCCTTTTCAGGCAGACAGTAATTCTTTTTTTATGTAGATTCTGGAGCCCTTGTTGTCAAAATTCTGACACAAAAAATTCCTGTCATCCATTAGCATTATAGTCACTAACTCAAGGCTTTAGTTTACTAGATGTTGTCCAAATAACCTCAAAAAAGACCTTCAGTTCACAAGATTCTTGAGATGCCTTTTCTCAAAAAGAATTTTAGTAAGACGCTTTAAAAGACGATCAACCTTTATGATTAAAATTATAGCTCCCAAGAAGGCCTGAAGAAATCAGCTTCTATCAATAAGCTTTTTCGGAAAAAGTCAACATCATCACTTTCAACTTCTCTTGCAGGAAAGTCTATGGGAAGTCAAGAGAGTCTCAAGATCATCGAGTATAAGCAGAATTATCCGTTTTTGGTTGAAGCTAATGAGAAAATGAGTCGATAGCTGGAGGATCTAAAGCAATAGAAATAAAAGTTTTAGGAAGCTACAAACCAGCTGTTGTCAAAATTAAGACATTGTCCTCCCTCGAGTTAATAAATTCTACTCCAATTCTAACAACATATCCAACGCTTTCTCTATCCTTGATATTTATCTCTGTTCTCAAATGACATCCAAAATCAATCATCCTTCAAAGATGAAATTTGATGAAATTAAAGTTTTTGACTTTATCGTTTCTTTCGAGAACATGGTGTGCTTCTTCTCCACTGGGAAGTGTATATTTGAAGGTCAATTGGAACCATTTATTTGTTGATTTGACAAGTGTTATATTTTATGTGTAAGCTCGGGCTATGTTGAAAAATACATACCTTGAACTAGTTCGCATGCAGATGCTTTTTCTAGAAAGTAAGGCAATTACTCATTTTTCCTGAGAGTCTTTTTGAAAGTCTTAATAAAGAAAGTTTTACCTTAAAGAGAGTTGGAGATAAAGCATCTTCAAGGAACTAGTAGTCCTTATTATCAATAGCTCTGACAACTTGGTTGTACTGATGTAAAAAACGACTATTAAGATGTTTCATCTTCACGTCTTTGAGTGACCTTTACATGTCACTGAGACAATTTTTGTTGGATAACCAGTTTTGCAGCCTGCTGAATAAATTTCTGTCCTCATATGCTCCGGGGTCAACGATAGTCTGCGACTCTATGTCGATTGTTGGCTTGACACTTTTGTGAAGAGAAAAACATCTTCTGGAAAGACGAGTCAACAGCATTATTAGCACAAATTAAAAGATATAAAAACATTGAAATTGTTCACCTGGTTCTTTCTGCCAATCTGATTTTCGAAACTTCATAAAACTGCTTTTGACTGAACTTGCTTCTCAGAGGGCTCAAATTATCTTGTTGCTCTGCTCGATGCCAAAGTGAACATAATTATCTTCCAATTATCCGAATTTCTTGATCTTATCCTCCAATAAGAGCCCTCAGTTTTTGCTCTTGGAAATTAACATACCCTCGCATTTTTTTCAAAAAGAAGACAACCGAATAAGCCAGAAGAGCTGGTGAGAACCTCTGAAGGCTGAGTTAGAAAGTGGAAGCTTCAAGAAGATACCTGGCAAGGCAATAATCTCTTGGCTAGAGGCAGGCATCATTTTTAATTATTTAAAGATGGGTGAAGGCTGTAGGCTCAACAAGCAAGTCAAAACCAATCGTAGCCAAAATGCTTCCCTCCATTGAAAGGATGTCTGAAGATTTATACGCATTATCGCAAAGGTGTTCAAGGTTGGTCAGTTTAGGGACTTGATAGGTTTCATGATATTTGGCAGCAATCCAGAGTGAGGCGATTCCAACCAACTGTAGTTTGTTCCGTGATACTATCTGTTCTTTGAGGTAACTGTCGATAATTCTCACAGTGAGGAAAAAAGTTTCAGTCATCAGCTTATATTTCTGGTGAACTTATTGTAGCCATGATAATAACACTCCTCGCATGTGCTCACCTAGATCTGGTTGATTAGGAAAGTAATTGTTCGGTTCTGATGGTGGGTGGCTCATGGCAAGTACATGGGCATATATTTCATCTTTGTAAAGCTCGCCTTCAGGAAGAGAAGGGGTCGTTGGTTTATCAGGGTTAGAGAGGATAACATTAGGAGGCCTGTTTTCGTCCTGGAGTGTTGAGGGGTCCTGCTGTTAAAGGATATGGTTTGCAGGGCAGAACTTCATTCTAAATAATAACGAATTCCATTAACGAATAGTAGTAGTACAATTAATTCTATCAGCTTTATTTCATTTGATCATATCATTTAACAACAAATACTACCGAACAACATGTATTGAAACTGCAAAAATGAAACTTTATTTCTTATTTTGAGGTTATGATCTTCTCGAAACTTCTGTATAATCCGATTATTAATGTATGCGATTTCCAAGACTGACGATACGCGCTTCCCGAAGCAACACTCTGAACTCGAACTTCCTAAGGTACTTCGTTTATAACCAAGCCAGATCGCCAAGCCTTCACCTTAGCCCCTTTCGTATACTCTTAAGTATTAATGGCTCGCTCGATCATCAGAATATGCCCTTCTTTCTACAACTGAGGTTCAAGAGGAGCAAGTCTATCTTGTCAAAGAACTATCTGCTCTTAAATAATAGCTAAAAAAATGCCCAATTAGTATCAGTCGAGTCAGTAAAGTGAGTAGCAAGCCGTTGCATAGATCTAATCAGGCTAACCTTTCTAAAAATCAATAATCCGAGCTCGATAACAATCATTTCAATATCGTAAAGCTTAGAAATTAGCTTGAGCTTCTTCAAAGGCAGGCAAGTCCACGGTCGAATCAAGGGGTTGAAGGTAAAGTCATGGAGACTAGGTAAAAAATATTGAAAATAAAACAAAAAATAAAAGATATCAAACACAAAAGCCGATAAATGGGAGATAATCTTGAAAATGGCCGAGATTTTTTCTAAGAAGCCAAAAAATTAGAGCATGAAAGAGATGGAATACTCGCAAGAAAAAATAAGCTCCAAGAGAAAGTGTATCAGAGTGAGCGAAACTTAGCTAGGATAGTATAAAAGTTAGCTGAAATAGAAGGAGATGCCCTCTATGCGGATAGCTACCTTTAGGATTGGATGGAAACAAAAAAGAATCAGGATGCATAACGATCATTTTAAAATGAGCATCGTCAAAAGCTATATCAGTTGTAGCTCGCAAAGAAAACAATGGAAAGTCACAAAAGCACAAAACAACAAAAATATCATCAACTGCTCAAAACTCTATAGAATTAGATCGAAAAAAAGGAGCATCTCTAAGATAAGTTGCAAAAGACAGAAATAAAAAATCTTTACCAGAAGAAGGAGCTGATGGAACTAGAGGATCAAGTGAATTAACTTAACTTGAATCATTCTAGAACAAAAACCAGCAATAGTTTATAGCATTTTCAGGAGGTGAGAAGGCATTATGAACTACCAGCTTTACCTCACAAATTCAATCAACTTGCCTCAAAGTTAAGAAACCTTTCTACTAGTCGAACAAAAACATCAGGACATCCTTTGGACAATAAAAATAATTTCACATAAATTCTTCACAAACCTCCATCGTCAGATTCAGATATCTATAGTGTAGTAACTCAGCCTCCTCCAAGGGGAAATTTCAGAACAAGTCGCAATCGAATGATGGCTGATCGAACTTCTAAAACACCTATTCGCTAAAAATCTGTTGAGCTGATTCCTTGTATTCAGGAACAAATAACTGAGCAATCTCCTGAAAAAGAAACAATTGAAAAAAATCCAAGTATGGTGACCTAAAAAGATGAGAAAGAACAAAAAGCAAAGACTATTGAAAATAATAAGCTTTAGGAATAAAAAGGAACCCTTGAGCAGGAGGGGGAGTCTACAGAACTAAAGAGAACGAAATAGTAACAAAGTTAGGAAAAAATAACTCATGCCGATAAAGAAAAGATAAACAATAAAGAAAATGATTATTCCCATCAATAGGCTGAATTATAGAACAAAGGAACTTTGTATAAGTAATAAATTTTAGTAAAATAAGATGATAAAAAAGGAGCTACCGTGAATTATTCAGAATAACTTGCCAATGAAGATGAAATTATAGCTGAGGAAGTTCAAAAAACAATCGAAAGCAATATATAGTAGCAGGTCGAAAAGGCTAGGAAATCGGTTTGTGAGGCATAGACGAAAATGCAACACAATCAGAATATCATCAACAACTACCTCAACCGTTTCTAGACTGACCCTGACGAGGATTAATAAGCATGATCTGTTTCATCCTAAAGTCAGATGCTAACTATCATTTGCCTTTGTCGACCTTCACGATCAACTTGTGACAGCTCTGGCGTCCACTATTCTCAGTAACTAACAAATTGACATCTTCTTCCGTTTGTCGAGATAAAAAAAGTCCGCTCATTTCCGGCCCACATTGTGGCAGCTTTAGTTTTTGCAATAGCTCCCCTTCTTAGTTGAGAAATCCTAAGCAGCCTTCTTCAGCTAGGCCCCTAAATTCAAACAATGTTGTAATTATGACTCCAGCAGAGGTGACTGAGATTGATGTTGGTCCGAATCGTCCAGAAAATTGGTGGAAAACACTGAGATAATAAATGCCTTCCTTTGATTCATAAAAGCGAAGAATTCTGTTCTTTCCAGTCTAGCAGACATAAATCAGTTTTTCGTCTTTTCCGAAGGCGAGACCAGTTGGTGCACTCAGGCATCGAAGGGCTAATGATCGAATGCTTTGCTGCTGCATATCAATCACGAAGAGAGAACCTTGTGAGTTAGCTGGTGAATTCTAGCCGAATGTTCCGCAATCGGTGAAAAAAATGTTCCCTGTGTTTTCACTCAAAATCAGCGAGTGTGGGCCGAGTAGTGGTGCTCCTTCATATTAGTTAACAAGTTCTGCTTAGGCTCCATCTGTTGCTGAGAGGGAGATAACTGATTGTTTGAGGAGGTCAGCAAGGTAGTAGCAACTTTTTGTGGGATCATAGACAGCTCCTCTGATCTGTCCATTGACTTTAGCGAATAGTTTGAGCTGTCCCTCGACATATTTGATTATTTATCCATTGAAGGAACTGAAAACAAGGGTATCTTCTTGCTCAAAGGGGGCGTAAAGTGGGGAGTTGACTTCCAGAAGTTTCTCAGCGTTGGTCAGTGAGAAGAACATTTTTTTATAACTTATCGATTATAAACTTTCATTGATTTATTCAAATTGAACAGTCCCCAATAATAGTCATTATAATCCAAAGGTCTTCAATCAGTTGTATGGATAACTTGATAAATAGCTATAATATATTTTGGATGTTTCCTGCAACGACCAAGGAAGGAAGATTGTTTTTAGGCTGTTCTCCCAAAAACAGAGACAATAAGTCAACCTACCTTCCTTACTTCAAAAGATTCCCCAACCAAAGGTTCCACTCCCACGATCGTAAGCGGCCAACAGCTAATGAGAATCATATTCAACGTCCTCCTCGACGCTTCTTTACATAAGAAAAAAATGAGCCTGACCATGATGACAGTGCTTTCAGCCGCTTTAACTCGAATCCCCACATTAAGGAGAAAACTCCCTCAAAAGTTAGGCCAAGTACTTATTTTCTAAACAGAACTCTTCAGGCAAAAATACGAAAGATAGTCAAATCGTATCAAGCGCCACTCTGAAATATCTCTCGAAGAAAGGAACACTAGAATGCCAACCAACAGTTCTTTCCAGCTTCATAATAATGCGAATTATGTGACTCCTGCCCAACTTTTGAGAAGTTCACACAACCTCACAGAGCACTAACAGCAGGAAGTGTTTCATTTCGAAGAGGTCTATTACCATGGACAAAATTGCACAACTAAGGCATATAACCCTCTGCAAAAAGCTAAAGACGGAGATGAAGGATATCCTTGGGTCAAGGGAGACCATGTGGCTTATCGCTATGAATTCGTTGAGGTTCTGGGATAAGGATCATTTGGGCAAGTTTACAAGGTTCTTGATCACAAGAATAACAAAGCTCCAATGGCACTGAAAATGGTTAAATTCAATGACAAATACTTAACTCAGGCAAAAATTTAAATCAAAGTTCTCAAGTTAATCAGAGAGAAGGATCCCAACTCATCTAAAAACTGTATCTAGCTGAAGGACTACTTTTCTTTCCGAGGAAGAGTCTGTATGACTTTCTCACTCCTTTCCATGAATCTTTATTAGCTCATTAAATCAAATGGTTATTACGGCCTTCCTCTAGATTTAGTACGTCGCTTTGTCCTTCAGGTCCTAAATGGCATTCACTTTCTCCACAAGCACCATATAATTCATGCTGACCTCAAACCTGAGAACATATTGCTGAAGTAGATGAATAAGTCTGGAGTCAAGATCATTGACTTTGGGTCCAGCTGTCTTGAAGGATAAACCATCTATACTTATATTCAAAGCAGGTACTATCGAGCACCTGAAGTTATTCTCGGTCTGCCATACGATCGAAAAATAGACATTTGGAGTTTTGGCTGTATCATAGCTGAACTTCATCTAGGGTATCCTTTGTTTGGAGGTGAGGATGAACACTAGCAAATGTGCTTCATCATAGAAGTCCTCGGAGTACCCCCGAAGGACATCATACCAGTACACTTGGGGATATTGTAGATAGAATGCAAAAAGATGGCATGTATTCTTTGATAGAGATAATAATTTTAAACCTCATGAAAAAAGAACTCCTCCGGCCTCAAAATCCCTGACTAATGCCCTCTAACTACCAGACCCCGATTTCACAGATTTTATTCGTACTTGCCTCGAATGGTATCCATTAATTTATCAAGGCATCCTGACAGGCGAACTGAAGCCCTGGAGTTGATGAAGCATCGATGGGTTTTAAAAGACCTCCCACCAGATTTTAAGTAGCAGCACCTGAAGTTTGTTCATGAAGAAGAGGCTCAAATGCAGGAAGAAAGCATTCACCTACGCCGCAGCCGAAAGCATACTTTTTCGATCAGAGACAAGCACAGATTGATTAAGTGAAGCTTCATTATAAGGGACGGATTATATCAACTGTCTTTATAGTATATACCAATCAACATAGCATATGCAAGAAGAAAACCTTCCCCGTCATTCATAAGAAGAATAGGAAACTCTATTCAGCCAAGAAACAGTTCGGAAATTCCGCTAAAATCAGTCTCGGGAGCGAACTGCTAACAGCTGCAGATATTTTGCAGCTTCATTGATCGTCTGCGGATTTTTGCTTCTCGTTGGAGCCTACATTTACTACATTGAACAAGAAGACCAAGTGATTTAGAAAAATATCATCAGAATCAGCCACCAAGAAACCTCTCAGCCAAAAAGCAAATCGACAATACCTCAACCTATGCAATAGTAGTTGATATTTGATTTAGGAATGACTAGTACGCCGATGTTTGGGGAGAGCCTGACGAAACAAAGACAGTGATTTCACCCCTTCCTTTAAAGCCTAAATAA
>Ga0100378_1002783_pt1 | contig 17163 bp, 10 predicted proteins | sample CryGeymeta201502_FD_81535 | JGI IMG/M metagenome (GOLD analysis project Ga0100378, IMG submission 81535) | Groundwater microbial communities from Crystal Geyser aquifers in Utah, USA - Crystal Geyser metaG 2015-02 | ecosystem: Environmental > Aquatic > Deep subsurface > Groundwater | place: USA...
ATCCGAAAAAATTGCTGCATGACTCGTTCGTGGACCGCCATTAGCCAAACAATTGTTGGTAAGAAGCTCTTGCTAATGCGAAAGGTTGCGGGTGCTTCAGGATGATAGCTAGTTAAAAGAGCAGGTTGTTGCTTCCAAAGAAAGAAATCAAAAGAGATATCCAGTACATCGAATCCAGCATTATTAATCGTTCTACTGGTCAATCTAAGATGAAATCATCAAACAGGAAACGCTATCAGTTGAATCGATGGAACCTCCACTGCACCCCGATAGTAGCAAACTTCACAACTGCCATCTGCCAGTCATGATCTCTTGCTCAGATACAAGTTTAACTTAAATAGAATAAAAGGTGCAAAAGAGCGCACACTGCTGCCTGGTATTAAGCTCGTGAACGACGCACCTCAACGGGTATGATTCTAGTGGAGGTGCGCTAATCTAATAGCCTATCATAACAAAAATGATGAATACTCGTACTGTACATGACTGGAAAGGACATCAATCTTTAATAACCATAAGTACTTAATGCATCTCAAACGGTCACGGTCGAATTTTAACGGCTGTGGCCTAATTACGATCGACTACGACAGAATAAAAAGCAAAAAATCGCCAATCGCTCATTTTTTCCATTACGGTGCTTTCTTGTTTTTCATTTGCGAGAGAAGACACGCACACACAAACACACACAGTGACAGTTATCAGTTATATACCTCAACCTTCTTTTAGTAAAATATATTGCACAAGAATTTGTGCGCAACCATGAGCACTCCTATTAATACTATTTATTCTGGCATTACTTTTCGAGGCCAGCCAGGAAAACTCCGTTTGACATCCAATAAGATTGCCTTTAAACCTGATGATTGGGATAATGGTCGCTACGATTCTTGGCGCTGGACGTCCATCGAAAAACACCAAGTAACCTCTGCCAATGCCAAGAAAACTATGTTAAAGTTTATCTCAAAAGAAGACAATAGTAAATCGGTCGTTTTCGAACTCAAATCGCACAAGCAATTAAAAAGATTGCGACAGGATGTAACAGAGCGTCTTCGCGCCGCAAAAGACCCCAGTCGTTGTCGTTCCATAGAACGTCGCATGTCGGTGGAAACCATTGGAATGGGAGATTTCAGTGTTGACAGTCGCCGCAACAGTGACGTGACTTTTACAACAGTCAACATGATCAAGGACGAAATGGATATTTCCAACATGAGTACCAGTCGTAGTCGACACAGCGATACTTCGAAGATTCCTAGCAACGTACATGCCAATGGTAAAGATTTTTCTCGTCGCGTTTCAGGTCTTGGTATGGAAGATGATTCAAGTTCGAACAGTTGGCAAGGTCTGGTATCGCATTCGCCTACCAAGCGTTGTCATGTACTTTTGTTGGACCCAAAATCGGATACCAATACCAAAAAGATAAATGAAATCCAATCTACCAAAAACAGCGATAAAAAGAAGACAGCATCTACAACATCGCCCGTGTCTCGTGTGACCAGGATGCTTGTCCTATGGAGCATCCTTCTCATTGTTTTTACGGCGGTAGGTAAACTTGGCTACTTTAATGGTGCCATTGACAAATCATCAGTGGACGCCTTGGAACACGCTGTATCGCCCGTCATTACTTCTGTTCTAAAAGTTTTCGATGAGCACGTCAAGCCAACCGTGGAGAAAGTCCAGCCTTTGGTCGAAGAAATTTCTGAGAAACACATTAAACCATCGCGAGAAGCTTTGAAAGCCTTCTTTACCTCCACTCCCGTAGAACAAATTTCCAAAAAACGAGGCTTTTTTGGAAAGAAAAAAAGGAAAATGTGAGAGCCAAGTAAAACCACTGATGAGCGAATGGCAAATATCCATGTACTTTTTCTTGAACAATTTGCTGGCGCTGGGGTATACGCACAAATTCACAAAGAGCTTTTACGAGCCTACCAGCAGCCAAGCAAATGACAAACTTTCGGAATGATAATGCGATTTCATAGAATAATAGACACACGATAGTCATCTCCAAAGCAAGAAAAGTTGTGCTCCTTTGAAAGGATGTATTGCTCAAGTTGCTTGCTATTATTATTTGTATTGTCGACGTATTCTACTGCAGTACAACAATAATTTTTTACTTCGTCGCGACTTCATTAACATTACTGGACTGCCGAGAAGAGATTCGTAGGAATGCGATGTGCGTCCAAGTGTTTGAATTTTCAACGGACGAACAAAATTCTCCCAACTCATTATTTTATTACTCCAGTATTTATTATTATTATTTTATTCCAAAAGTTTGCTGTAGTAGACTACTCGGAGTACTTATGCAGTTAGCTGTAATCAAATAATCAAAAGACATATTATTTTCGAACAGATTTGATTTTCCTTAAAATGTCGGGGGAGACATCGGCTTTGACGCTTCGAAGTCTCAAGAGCCTCAGAGCTCTCGCCAGTCAAAGACGATACTCAAGAGCGCGAACTGGCCCATGCATAGACAGCAGGAACGACAATCAGAGAAAACACGAAGAGTCCAATCCATCGTTACCCGATCCAGGCAATTCTGCTCCTCCTAGCATTTACAAGAACATTGTATTGAACAATGTGAAAGGAACTCTCACTTTGACCTCGGAAATGATATTGTTCCAACCAAAGAAACGACAGTCGGTTGTGAAACAAGAAGATTCTACATGGGGCTGGGATGCCTTGCAAAAACACCTGATATGCGCAGCTCCTATTACGGCAGATGACGATCCTAAAAAAGAACACTATCTGTTAAAATTGGTGGTTAAGAATAACATTGCTGCTTACAACAAGTCCACTACAAAAACCTTGAGCCTTCGTTATCCTGACCGAACAGCCCTCGACGGCATTCATGCCGACGTGATTCATCGACTCCAGTGGCACTCACAAAAGTCGATGCGACAAAAGTATCAAAAGACCAACGAAACTCTATTGCGGACGCAGCGACGATTGAAAGAAGCCAATCGTGCCATTGATGAATTGCAAGATACTCATCAAACGTTGTTGGATACGTGCGAACTCTTAGCTCGGAAGGGGACGGCACTGAAAACATCACACGAGGCACTCAAGGTACAACACCTGCAACTGCAACAGTTCGTGTCGGAACAAAAGCCCGAGCAACAAGTGGTGGTACTGCAATCTCAGGTAAAATCCTTGCAACAGGCATTGGAAAAGTTACAGCACGAGCGAACGGCCCGTGAAATCGAACACGAAATGGATCTTCAGGAATACAAAAGCAAAGCCGAAACGTTGGAACGACAACTTTTGGAGGAGCAGATGGTGACGGAACAATTGTTGGAAGAGCGACAGGCGCTAGATGAAATGGTGCAACTTGACGGGAATGTTAGTGCTACTGGTTCCACCGGTGCTGGTGCTGTCAGGACCGGTGCCGTCAGTACTGCTGCCGTCAGTACTGCTGCTGTCAGTACGACTGGTGCTGTCAGTACTGGTGATAAAAGCACAAGTGCTATTGAAACATTGGCGGCAAAAGACGCATCATTTGACACCTCTGCTTCACAACAATCTATTGTAGACTTTCGTCATGGGGCAATCCAAGACAAGTTGCGAGCTTTACTTCTTGCACAGGAACAACACATATCTTCAGCGTCATCGTCTTGTAGTGACGACGATGCTGGTGCTGGTGCTGGTGCTTATTTGGAGCCATGGCAAAGAAGAGCTACAAAGGTCAACAATACTCATCCGAACTTCGATTCCAATATCAGCAGTACCACTTTTAGACGTAAGAAAAGAGTTCAGGGGGAACTAGCAGGGAAGCGCAAAGAACATGACGAAGGGGCATCAGGCAGAGAAGATGTCTCCAAATCTCCCGTTGCAACTACCAGGAATGACAAGGATGATCGTAACAGGAACAAGGGACAATCTTTGAAAACAAACAACAAACAAGCAATACAATCTACGGAAGCAAGAGACGATTCGATTGCTACTGAGCAGAACATCATGTCAGCGACAACGTCATTTTACACGTTATCAAAATCGGTCGTGCAGCCGCGGCAGTGTACTTCACCATTTACCATACCAAACTTTGAATCGCCGGCTGTCAGCGCGCACCACAAATCGAAGACAGGGCATTTTGTTGATGAAACAAAGCCGGATCATTTGTCTGAATTGGAAGCCCTTCATATGCTACTGAGCTGTGATTCAGATGATGACACATCAAGTCTTTTAAAGATTGGAACGAACGAATTCGAGCCTTCTGGACTTGCATCCTATTAGACTGCAATGTTTCGGAGTCTTGGAAGCAATATCTTAAAGTAATTCCTACGTGTCGATAATTAAATAAATTTTGCTTGAAAACCTCCAATAAGCTCTGGACACGAAGGAGTGTTTTGACTTGACTGAAACCTGCTTGGTCTCACCTTTTTTAGCAGCAGCAACAAAAGCGAAGGATTTCCATCAAGTTTTGAATGCGGCAGTTGCAGTAGGAAGAGTTGCAGTAAGAAGAGCGTCGCTCTTTGCGGTGGTATTTGCATACAGAGAATCGCTCGCTGAGCACATGGAAAATCTATAGCAAGATCTTGTTTACTTGATAACAACGAGAATAATCACTCGCGACAGACGGAATGAAAAACTGGGAAACCAGTGAAAAAAGAATCTACACCCGGATAAAATTGCAGAAGCATTTAATTCGTCTTGGTCTTCTTGAGCAAATCAGAGGAAGCCAAGGCCGCATCAATTGCCGACGGATTGCCGGCATAGGTTGTTGTTCGCTTCTCTGCCTGTCGATTTGTGTAGTAATAGTTCTTGGTACAATAACCCAGAACTCGAAGCAAAATGATCAACCACATGAATTTAGAAAATCCTTTGCTAGCCAGCTCTGGCAATGTTGAGGCGTCGGTAGAACTCAACGGAGAAAGCTGCATTTCAGACCAAGGCGTGGCAGAATTCCATTTGAAGATTCCCTTTTTGCCTCTCAAATTAGCCATGCCATGAACGATAACAGCGGGGGCCAGCACCCACAGCATGGACATGTTGGCGCCAAGGACATCACGCTTGGCTAGTCGGAGTGCTGTCATGGTACCGCACAGTTCCTGAATAGGAAAGATGCCACGGCAAATGGCGTAGAAACTCTTGTCGGCGTGTTGAGGCTTTGTGTACGTCAAAACTCGTCGTCCAGTGTCAGCAAGCTTGAGACCGATACTGACAGCTAACATTTGCACGACATATTTGTTCACATTGGTTATTTCCTTTTCCCCAGGACGCGGAGCAATCTTTTCACGTTTCCACTTTGAATTTTTCTTTCTGTCATTGTTGCTGCCGCTGCCGCCGCCGCTGCTGCTGTTTTTAAGTGACTTTGTTTTTGTCCTCGCCCAATGATATGTTTTGGGCAATCGCGTCGTCCACTGCAAAATTTTAAGCTTGACATACTCTTCTACCAATGGACAAGCAACGCAACTCGTCAATACATCGGCCATCATGACAGTGATGCGCTGAGGTCGGTACTTGATGTCTCGGAGAACCCACGGCAGGACTACCACTGGGATTTTAGGCACCAAGTCAAAAATTTCCGGCTCAAAGCATAAAAAGACAGAGAGTCTCACCAACGTTGTCCAAAATATCTCCAATCCAAAGCATAGAATATATCCCAAAGTAAAGGATGTATACAAGGAATGAATGACATGGTTTAGATCATTGTGCGCCACGTCAAAGACAGAAAAGAAATAGATAAAAGGAGCAATCATAGTCAAAGCCAAGATGCGAATATTGTTGTAAAATAAACGATTGTACTCGATTTGTGGCAGAGTCCGCGGTGAAACGGAAGCATAACAAGCCATGGCAGCCGTAAATAGCATTAGCGACAGTTTCTGCACCGAATCAAAGTTGACGCGAGAGAATGCTTCCGCTAATGATCGACACTGTTGTTGCGTGGCAATAGTGACATCATATTGACTGGTTGCGGATGGTTGCTGCTGCTGCTGCTGCTGTTGGTGTTGGTGTTGTAGAGACAAAGAAGGCACATGAGGTGGTGCAAGTTCTTGGGGACCATGATGGTCCACTATATTCGTTTTTTTCAATTTGTTGGTTTTTGTGTTCGTCGGTGGCAATTGTGTGAATGCTTGCGGTGGAGCAGGACCGTTACGAGGTGATGGTGCATATCCCATGGCAGCAGCATACGCTGCATAGTGTTGCTGCGCGGCATAGTACTGTTGCTGTTGTAGGTTTGGGTTGCCTGGAGCATCGTTGTTGTAAGGAGGCGGATAAGAATATGGATTGCCATAGCGAGTGTTGAGTGGCGGTGCTATGGCTCCCTGATAATCATAGGGAACTTGTGGGTACGCCTCTTGTGAATAGGCTGGAATGCTATATTGGTGTGGTGGAAGAGGTGGCGGTGGCGGGAACGGGGGGTATCCTGTTGCAGGATCTGGTCGCAGTACTTGCTGCGGTCGTGGTGGAGGAAGATGTGGAGGTGGGTTCTCTCCACGCATGTGTCCATGTGCAATGTACTCTTCACCTTCGTCAGATTCACCCTCAGTATCACTTAAATACACAGGTAAATTAGGAAGCGTATATTCGACTCCATCTTCCGTATCCGACTGCTCGGACTCGTCTGGTTTACTCGTAGGAGGGTGAAGATGCCGTTTCTGCTGTTGCTTGTACTTTTTTCGGTCCTTGCTAGTCCATAAGGGATACTGGTTAGCTACTTGATTATTATTAGTTTTGGACTCTACTTGTTGTTGTTGCTGCTGCTGTTGCAGATTATGTGGAAGAGGCTCATTGAATGGATAATGACCTGCCTGCTCCTTAAAATAAGTATTGTCCACGACGGGATAAGGATCGGCTGCACCCACTATGTCGGGCAGTGGGGGCGGATTGGACAAATCATTCAAGTCTTGTTGTACAACAGGTTCTTCGTATTGAAACTGCTGAAGTTGCTGCTGCTGTTGATGTTGATGCTGCTGTTGCTGCCGTTGACGAGAGGTCATGTAGTCAGTTTCGTCGAGCATTTGCTGTAGCTTCTCTAATGTCTCCAAGGGCTTCGATGGTGCCAGAATGGCATTTGCCGGTTGTGCTTTGTGCACTGATGATCTAGTTCCGCCAAAGGACATCCAGCCACCAGGATCGGAATCGCTATCGCTACCATCCAAATTATCTGCTCGCTCCTCGCCTCCCGAGCTGCTGTCATCGTCGTCATCTTCCAGCGCCCAGAAGGACGGTTGAGGAGGCCGTGGAGGACCTGCTAGAGTATCGGGAGCCAAAGCAAAAGGAGGTGGTGTCGTTGCATGTTTTCCACCAGTATTACTACTGCTTCCTTCCAGTAAAATTGACTGGATAAACAGTATCATACTCTTTAGTAGCAGGTGTCGCCTCCAGTGTGCTTTAGGGGGAGCTCTTGAAAAAAATGGTCTCCTTCGTTTCGATGGACGCAAATTTGATTTAATTTCTTCTCTCATACTGCTGATGCCGGTGCTATCTGAATGGATAAAATTGAATATCTTTCAGGCGCTAGACTAGACTACCGTATTTGTCTTTTATTGTTGGGCTTGCGAAACAATGATATTGGATATTGTATCTCCTGCGAATGAAGCCCTCTGGAGCTCCCCTGTACCGTGACTGTAGCTCATGACTCACAGTAGAAACGTATTATGTATTATCCGGGAGGCAACGTAATAAGAAACTTCACACTGTGCGGTATTCACAGTCCTCACCTACTAGCCTACTAAGTACTGTAGCTACTACTCTAAATCTAGATAGTAGTCTACTACTAGCTACTACTACTACTAGCTAGTAGTAGTACTACTGTAGTACTACTAGTAGTAATGATAGCTACTACTAGTACTACTACTACTAATCACTCTACTACTACCAGGTAGCTACTACTAGCTAGTAGGTCTACTACGAGTACCTGGTACAATACAAATGCAATATAACCTTCTCCTTAAAAATAGAATACGGGACTTGAAGACTCCCCCACCAAGACACGAAATCCCAACGTTGCATACAGGAACAAAATCCAGTACCAGGTGACTGCAAAGCCGCGTCCGTTCGTTCGCTTTTTACTTGGTGGTTACCAGTATCATTAGGAGCAGTGAAAAAAATACTAGACTAGCTAGTAGGTAGATTGTTAACGAAGAAAGAAGATAATCTAGTCTACTGTAAATAACTATTTATTTATTTTCTTCAGTACGTACAGCAAAAAAATTAGAACAAAACGATAACGAACCAAGCAACTCAAAAGGATATTAATAATCGTTGTTGCATGAAGTGCGTCGAGGTTGAACGAGCAGAAGATGCGAAGCATTTTCGAACCTTGATTGCCCATACCGAACCCAAGCGACCTGTCATCTATTCCATGACAAAAGAAGAAAAGAAACGCTTCGTGGCTCACGACAAATGGGATCGAGAGTTTTTTGCCAAGCGATCCGGAGAGGCTCACTATCGAAACACAAGAAACCCCACCTTTTTCAATATTCCCAGCGATTCTGTCTGGGATATTGCCCATTTCTTCGTACTGAGAACATGCTCCTGGGCAGAATTTGTGGACAAAATTCAGAATAAAAAAGAACATGTCCTCATTTCCGGCATTGATGCTCATTTACGAACCATGGGAAATAGTGTGGTGGACAAATGGAAGGATTGTTGGATAGATATCCAACCCGGCCTAGATGAATTTGTTCCCGGAGGAACCAAATCAGACGATATAGATATTGTAGGTCTGTGGTTATCTGGGTCAGGTATTTCGTGTCAAACACATTGGGATATCATCGGTGATCACAATCTACTCTTTCAGATTAAAGGGAAAAAACGATTTTTACTATGGGAGCCAATGGATGGGCAGGAACATTTGTACCCTGTGCCCTTTCGATTTTGGCATACATCCAGAATTCCAGATCCCTACAATGTTGATCTTCAGCAGTTTCCTTTGTATAGGCATGCAAAAACCTTTGCAACCGAAATGAAAGAAGGCGACATACTTTACGTTCCTGCACGATGGTGGCACCATGTCACCCATGACGGAGATTTTAATATGAACATTGCATGTTGGTACGCGTCTCAATATCGATTGAGAAAACCTCATCCTATCAAGACCTGGTGCGTCCCTCGTCCTATCAGCGGATTCTTCCTACTTTTAAAAGTGGTCGTTGCAGTGCTCCTCGCAATGTTTTTGATGTTCAAACAAAAGCTACTGTGACTTGGGTTGCAATCATAATACTCGAACTTGGGTGCACTGACTACAATATAACTACGCAGTTTTTTTACATGAATATCCTGAGGCAGCTGATGACTGGCTCTTGCTCTCAAGTGCCCGAGCCTGCAGGCGCTATCTAGAGATAAACAGTGGTAACCTGTACAAAATTGATTGAATAGCTTGCATGCTACCAGCGACTCCTTCACGTGTTTCTCTCTGGTTCATCATACAGAGAAGTGAAAACTCTGGCTTTGGACAAATATCGACACAAAGCGGTTGTGGAACTGTAGGCATAGGAGTCACAATAAAATCCACCTTTCATGAATGGATCATTTAGATACTGAGCTACTAGGTACCAATAACCCCGTTTGGGGGGGCTACCGTGGTACTAGTAGATTGTTGTCCGTCGTCTTTTCCGTGCTCCCTCTTCTGTAGGTTGCTACAGGTAATTCCAGAACCAGGTACCAGGTGGTGGTAATACCTGGTACGCAGGAACCAGTGAATAAGAATGGACTCCTGTTCGCCTAAAGTCCTCGGCTGTAAATATAGCAATAATGATAACGTATTAAAAGTGTTGAAGCACTATGAGAAGGCTTTCATTCAATGAACGTAGCGGCTGTGAGAAATTCGCCAAGACTTGTGCATCCAGGACGTCAACATCCAAGTACTAGTAGTACTATTGGTAGGTACCAGGGTATGGTACACTTAATATGAGAAGGAACAACGCAGCAGAAGAATAAAAGAGACGAAGAATGAAAGTAGGATTCCTGGTATCAGCCTTCTGTAAATCTCACGTTCAAATGCGATTGAAAGATCTGTTAATACCTGGTAGATCAATGGCTTTTCTTTTCACTTGGGACTGGATCTATGCTCTACCGTACCTGGTACTGATACCTGGAGGCATTCATTGTTGGTCAAAATGACTTCATTTGAAAACTCCATGCAGTTTTGCTGTTTCCCGGATTTGAGAAGGATTTATTTATTTAACGAACCGAAACCTTAACGCGTCTGCGAAATTTATTTTTGATAATCAGAAGGCATCCAGTTGAATCCAGCTAACATATTTCTACGCATTCCTCTTTGCCTTCAGCTCATTAATTTAGAAAGAGTGGGGTGGTTAAAAGTTAAAACTAAGATTTTTTAATCGAAAACAGATATGAACATCAACAATCAGATTTTCATTCAATACAATAAAATCATGGACACCTTTGTCACGACAAGCAATCAAAGCAGCAGAGCCACAAAGGGACAGGCCAGCTGCCCTGCAAATACGTTAAACAGCGGCGTTAGCAGCAGCAGTAGCAACAGCAACAGCAGTTCCAACATCCGAATTAATGTTCCAAAGTGCATCGACAAATCCAAAAAACCGTTACCAGTTAACTTTGAACCTTCCGATTATTCCATTATCTGTGGCAACAAGCGCCAATACTTTAACAGTCCCGGAAACCGCCGTCTTCGTGTGCTGGTTCAGAGCCACATTCAAGAGTACTGCCATGCTGTGGGAAAAGTCGAGAAATCATCCATCGTTACCAAGGTCATGAACATCATCCGAGAAGCTTGCCCTGTCGGATCTTTTGTGACGTTTGAAAACGGCCGTTGGTGGTCTGTAAGCGAAAGAACCAGTAGGGAGAAGGTCGGCTCTTACTTTCGTGACTGTCTTGGTGGCAAGTACCGCAGCAGCGCTCAGAACAAAATTGCCAAACGAAAATCCAAGCGAATGGAAAAGAAACAATTGGAAGCACTGCCCGATACCGTTGCCAGCCTCTACGAACAGCAAATGAAATTGGATCGTCAATTTCGCTCATTGGATTTGCCAGCAACAAGACCACGAAGTGAAAACGTTGATTGCTCTAGTAGTAGTAGTGTCAGCTCAGGAAACAGCGCCACTTTTTATGATGTCGATGATTTGACGAATGTACCTCTTTTGGATTTCTAGAAATGAACTGAGAAGGCACCTCCCAGTATTATAAAATTCTAACGAAAGATATCATCCTCAAAAAGAAATTAAAATATTAAATTCTCGGAGTGCCTACAGAGTATCCTCTAGTAGCTACCAGTTATCTCTTGACTGGAATTTTGCTGTGACTGGTTCAAAAAGTGAGGCAAAAAAGGACGCATTTTCTTTGAATTGTTCTCTACCATAGTACGACCACTTGCTACAGTAATACTGTAGCTACTACTAGGGATAGAGTGTTACCGATAAATATATTTTTATCGCGCTTTCTACGGTATGTTTTTCCGTTCCAGTCTTGATCAATTTATGCTTGTTTCCTCACTTGTTGTCTCGTTTTGGGTATGCGTGTTTCGTTGATTTAGTTCAAAGTACCTACGTCACAGTAATTGGCTCCACCCATTATTGACATACCTGTAATAATTGAATTATCTATTGAGGTAGTATTCAGCATTCAGCTTTTCGTCATTCCTCCTGATTGGGCTATTATGGTAAGGCACAACATCACTCAGCTAATAAACAGATAATATTATGCACGTGCTGTTCTGAATACAATGTTAGGCCAGGCAGCAAATTTCCATAATTCTAAAATTCTCCAGCAGAAGCTTTTCGTCATCTTCAACCTTCTTGTGCTACAAAGCACAACATCACTCAACTAATATAAACGCATGTATTATACTCTGTTATGAAAACAAATAATGTTAAGCGCATCCAGCAATTTTCCATGATTCTAAAATTCTCCAGTCAGAAAGCTCCACAACTCTAAATCAAGAATAGTAAAGGTTTCTTCTGTTAGTGCTTTGTTTCCAAAGGTATCACAGACGCCGGTACTCCCCCGTTGGAATTCATGTTGCACGCACAATCCAAAGGATCCGTCGTCACCGCCGCCTCCGAACGCCATCATTCTACGCCCTTCGTCGCAGTATTGAATATAGCGGTTTATTCCCGTGTACTTGAAAACTTGAATCGGAGGTGACAATAGTTCGTCAGCTTCGTCTTCATCATACGCATCCACCAATGAATTGCGTATTCTTTGTAAATGCGGCAGTGTTTCGGGCGCATGCTGTTCACTGGGGTCAGTATTATTACCTTTGGTTGCAGCTACTGCTAAATTTGAATTTTCTCCATTTTCAAAAGTAAATAGGCAAGTCTCATTGTTCCCATAATAGGAATTTCGACGTGCCATTTCTTTGTTCCATGCCTCGCCCGCAAATCCCCCCACAATGGCACCCCGAGATGTTCGAATGACCATTAACGTCTTAGCATAACCTTGGGCTCTGTGGAGGCAAACATCAAACGAGTCTCCATCACGAGCTAACGAATACAAGCGTTTCCATTTGCAGGAGGCAATATTTTTGGGCAAAACATGGCGGGCAATCTGCTGTTTCTGCTGTGGAGTTAGTATATTACCGACAGTAGTACCTGTGGTGGGTTCCGCTACACACCTGACAAGAGGAATCCACGACACGGAAGCTTCATCATCTTCAGAATCAATTTTCTTGTCGCTAGGCTCCACTTTATTATTACACCTATCTTCAAAAGTATTTCCGCTGCCTTCCGGTAAGACTTGCTCGAAAGTAGCCCGCGCGGGAGATAGAGCCTTTGCTAGATGCATACTGTTAGTTGTCGTGGAGGATGTCTCTTGGCAAAAGTAGCCAAAAGATATAGGCGGTACATAGTCCCCCTGCTCCTCATTATTATTTTCATCGGTAATGTCCACAAGGTCGCGATCATACGTGTTAAGCGCCGTGATGACCTCGTTCGCTCTGCAGTTGTAAAACAAAGGTGTAAATGATGCAGAGGTTGTAGCTGATTCACCCTTAGTTGAATTGGGAAGTATAGACTCTAGACCAGATGAAGTGGAAGTGGAGACATGCTTGCCTGCTAAGGGATCCACGGCAGACTTACCCCTGGCATTCTCTGAAGCGCACGCAAAAGAAAGAGATGAGGAGTACGAAACAACTTGCAGTTGCTCCGTTTGATTTCCCTCCAACGTAATTTTGGGGTTGCTGGAAGCTGACTTACTGCCACGGTGAGCAGGTGGGCCTGCGGAATGCGAAGATTGCCACGAAGCCGCGGGTGTGCAATTCTTTGCGTCTAGGCTCTCTTCCGAGTCTTGGGGCAACTCTACCGACTGGCACTGTTGTTGTTTCTTTTGTATTTGGCGGTTATGATCGCGAGTCATTCTATAGCGCTCGTTTCGTTTGAAATGAACTTTGGCCAGTGCCGATGCCAGCATACCGACCGAGAAGGCATCAAACTCGTCGTAGTCGTTGTTGCACTGGGGGGTCCTTGGAAGCATCCCGGCTAGTGTCTGTGTTGCACCAGCAAAAGGTACAGGGTTGTGCCCTATTTGCTTAACACTAGGTTTGTTGGAATGTCCAGAATTACCATTGGTGCAGCTCCTCTCCCCCAATATCTGTCGCTGGTCATCGCTTGGGACGTAGGTAGACGGCATCTTCGACTCCTGCTGGGTTCCAGTTCCAGTTCCAGGACGGGGCGATGGCACTGGATCTTGAAAAGTAGACAGCATGGACATTTTTGATATTGGATAGTGAACTTCTTTGCGTGCTGTGTGACCGAGATGAAGTTATGCTCTACTGGTATCACATCAAAATCTGTATGGTATTTTGAGTAGGTAAAAGTGGATTTCCTTCGTGTCAGAGCAAATTGACCTTTTAAAAGAAATTTTCGATGATTCTATTCTCTGCAGAGTTTCAGTGTTATTTTTCTTCGCCTTTCGAGGCCTGCATGCATTAGGTTCCACGTGACAGAGCCTCTTAAGACCTACTTCTACTATTACTGCGGCTATGATATTGTTGTGACACAACACTCGCTCAAATATTTTTTAGAATGAGAAAGTGAGAACAGTCAGTCTTGCCGGCTGCTTGGCGATGACGGGGATTTCTCCCACCCAGGCTGTGAATATTTTCAATCCCAACGAGTACTTTTGGCGGGTCAAAAATTAACACAAGATTTTCAGCAGTGGACAAACGTTTACCAAAGTAGTAGTAACGCGTCTAATTATTTGGTCGTAAACGGCTGGACGGCCCCAATTTAACTCCAAATGCTTGGAAGCTCTCTCAATAGACCATAGTGAGATACAAATGGGTCCATTTGTGCACGACTGCTCTTGCTAGTATTTTGGCTGTCGTTGATACTGTTGTTGTTGTTGTTGTTGCTAGCGGAACTCAATACTCGACAGAGTACATCTACCAATTGTTCCCTGGTCGTTTCTGGGTCTCGCGCTCGAGCCCGTCCGTATCGATTAAGCTGCAACCAATAGTTCATTTTTTGAAATTTCGCTTGGACAGCGTCGTGGTAGTCCACAGGATTGTCTGTATGGTCGATGTTGTTGTCATTGCCACGACCCTCATCATCCGTAGTTGTGCCGGTAATATCTTCGTGACGTATCACCCAAAGCTGCGTAGGAATATCGGTCAAGGTACAGTTGTGATGTTGTAAAGTTTCCAACAAGGGTTCTATTTTCGACAATGTCAGTTCGGGAATCCCTGTAAAGGCCAATCGTTGGAGCGATGGTGCATGATGTTGATCCCTGAGTGCAGCATGGCAAAATTGCTTCAAATCGAATTGTCGATGCGGTGCCCGCGCCGAACCTTGCTTTTCCTTACAGGCAAAAAATAATCGTTGAAGTCGACTAGTCGGTCGCCGCACCAATTGGACCAAACTGGCGGTAAAATCGAATCTGTTGTGGTGCTGCTCCTGACGCTGTTGATTTGATTCGTTGTGTCGTAGAAGGTCGCAATGGCCGGTTTCCATGCTGTCGTTAGACTCAACGGCACGCTTACTGTGTAAATTTTCTGGATTGACCCGACTCGAGTGAGGCGGACGCATTTCTTCGTCAACCTTTTCTTCTTGGTATTGAATCCACATTGTTAAATCGATCAAACAAGGCAGTTGGGATAGCTTGGTCATTATGCCCTGCAATGCCATTGGAGCAATCTCGGTAGTTCCCAAAACTATGAGTTGCAGATGTGGACTGGGTCGCCATTGTGGCTCGTCAGTGTTGCTATGTTCGCCGTCGTCATTATTCCAAGCACATGTCATGCGCAGGCTTTGCAGTTTCAAGGTTGTAAGCGCCACGGGGTGACTCAATAATTGACAGATAATGTGGCTACTGGGAATAGTAAATTCTTGCAAAGTCAAGCTGACAAGTGTCGTCGCGGATTGTGGCGCACGGCAAAGTAAGCCCTTGGCAATGTAATGCAAGAATGGTCGACCATTGTCCCCCTGATCCCCGTCATTTGTAATGGTTGTCGTTCTTGCGCCCGTTGAAGCAGCTGCAGCTACTGCTGCAGTAGACAAAGAAGCCGCCGCTGCAGTAATTTCTAAGGTTTGGAGTGTAGTATTGTTGGCTAAAAAGCACGCCAAAAATCCCACCACATTCTGCTTTTGTGTGGAGGAAGATTGTCGTCATTATGGCTTCGTACGGACGTTAGTTCCGGCACGGGCAAGGCGGTCGGCAAACCTTTGATGCACAAATGGGTGACAGACCCATTGATTTCTAATCCACTTAGCAACTTTTTCCAAGCCTCAGGCGTTACTACTTTCTGGTAAATTTGCGTTCGGTGACGGTGACTGGTGTCGCCTAACAAGAGTTCAAGTTTCTGAACCTTGGATAAGACGGGCACCAAGAGCATAGCGTGTTCATGATCAAACAGGGCTTGGTCTTTGACAAAAGAAGTAGTGGCGTGACCGTCATCTTCTTCCACTTGCTCTATGTCGGCCAACAGAGCTGCATTGGATAGATCTAATTGGAACATTCTCCAGTGTGGTTTTAGATGCCGTTTTTCATCATCATTATTGATGCCTTTCTGCTGTGGCTGGGCACTGAAGCGTAGAAACTGCTCGGCGAAATAAGCTTGAATATCTGTAGTCTGATGGGTGTAAATAGCCCATTCCAGAGGTGTCCAGGAAAATCTATTTGTGTGGGAGGCAGAGGTATTCGAACCAAGATGTACGTTGGTTTCGCTGTGAGCATCGGTCGCACTAGCAGTAAAAGTTGCAAAGCACTTTGGTCCGGCTTGCCACAGTTGTTGAAAGGTAGAAAGGCCAGGCCAGTATTTCTGGGGGACGATTAAATACCGGGACGGGAGTTTTGCTTGAAAAGCCATGTGGAGAGGCCACTGGCCTCCTCCATGGACGGGCATGCGACTGCAATCGTGACGATGAAATAATGGATCGGGAAATGCATCAATCAAAAATTGCATAACATCAGACGTCGTCCCGTAGCGACACGCCCAATGCAAGGGCAATCCACGAAAGTGACCTTCATGCAATACGAGTTCCTGTTGGAGGGCCAGTGGAAACAATTGATAAGCTTGCTTCAAAACTTGGACGGAAGCTCGTGCCAAAAACAACAAATGCAAGATGCAAGGGCCAGACTTGGACGTAAATAAACATGCCGTTTTCATCGTAGCGTTGAAAGGATTTGGCGGCCAGCATTGGATCGTGCTGGACACTTGTGATGACTAGGTCGATGAAGAGATGCTGCTGTTCTGGGGAAGATGCCATTAACCAACGCTGCCACAGCTCTTCAACTGATTTGACTATGTCTTGATCAATGGATTCCATCGTTCAATAAACAGCTATTGGATGCGAGTAGTCTAGTGTATAAAAAAAAATCCACGGTTTCACACATTACTACTCCGTAGCTTTAGCAGCGCTCATATTGTTTGATCATAAAAAGGATAGCGTATCCACTCAAGAGAATTCCTGGTAGAATAGATGCAAGTCGTATGGTGTCATCAGATTTTTTTTTCTCCCCATCCATTTAGTAATTCTCTTCGAATACTTCTACTAGAGACTAGTACTTAGTATTACCTGCTAATAGTGGTATTAGAGGTTACTCGGCAAACACAGACTTTCTCTGGCCACCGGATATTGAGGGGCAAAGATAGGCGACGGGTTAATAATAGGAAAACAGTGTTGGTCAAGCGAACGCTACCGCGTTCTCTCGACTATGCCAGCTCTCTAGGGCTACGTTTGGCTAGGTAGGGTGGTTTGGAGAAACTCGGCAATTTACTAGGGCCAACCTTTTCTCCGTTCCGAGGCGCCC
>Ga0100378_1002784_pt1 | contig 17162 bp, 23 predicted proteins | sample CryGeymeta201502_FD_81535 | JGI IMG/M metagenome (GOLD analysis project Ga0100378, IMG submission 81535) | Groundwater microbial communities from Crystal Geyser aquifers in Utah, USA - Crystal Geyser metaG 2015-02 | ecosystem: Environmental > Aquatic > Deep subsurface > Groundwater | place: USA...
ATTGAAAGAGAATTAATTACCTTATTTATATTTTTTGTGCTAAATGAAGGGAGTATTTTCATATTTAATGTTGACTTTTTTTTGTCCACTAATAACAAAATTACACTGTAGATCTTTTTGTATTTGATATTTGAATATAGCGATAGTTTTGTTTTATCGAAATGTGAAAATAAATTGAAAATACTATATGTTTTCATCTTTTTGAACATGTTTATTTTAATGTTGTTTTGGACTAAAGTTGTATTATTAGCTATATTATATGAATCTGAATGTTTGAAAGTATCAATGATGTAATTGTTGTTATTGTTAATATTTGTGATAGTAATTTGGCTAAGTAACTTTTTACTGCTTGTATTATTTGTTTTATCTTTTTTAATTATTATATTTGAACTCCCCATAGTAACTTTAATTCTTATTAAAGTAATTAACTTAAATAAAATATTAAACATAAATAAACATAAGTAAACATTAATTAACATAATTAAATGTTTTTTAAATATATTCTTTTATATTATTTTCTAAAATATGAAAACTAATATAGAAAATAAGATAGATATATTATTAAAAAATGGAAGCTTACTCAATGAAAGAAGTATGTTTGTTATAATAGGTGATCATACAAATACACGAGAAAAAGTAATTTCAAATTTTTAATATAAAAACATAAAAATATAAATTCAATAACTCATTATTAGATTGCAGAAATTTCATTTAAATTCACAAAAATTCACGACAGAAAGATAAAAACACTATGGTGTCATAAAAGAGACACATTAGATTTCTCAATTGAATCATCAATGAAAAAGGAAAAAAAATTCAAAAAAATGAGTGATAATACAAATAATGTTAATTTCCAGAAATTCATTGATAACAACGAAAAAATAAAATCTTGTTCTTACAGAGACAGTCAAAAAGTTTTAGGAAATACATTTGATATGATAGTTATTCAAGATTTTGAGGCATTAACTCCAAATGTTTTATGTAGAGTGATAGAAACTGTAGCTGGCTCAGGTATCATTATATTTGTACTTGGAGCAATTAATTCTTTACAGTCAATTTACAATTTGAATATGGATGTGCATAGTAAATTTAAAACAAGCATGTTTAATGTATTATTAATTAATTACAATTATTTAGAAAGTTCAACCTAGATTTAATGAAAGATTAATACTTTCATTGGGAAGTTGCAGAAGTTGTATTGTTATGGATACTGATTATAATTTAATGCCAATTTCTGCCCATATTGTTGGTTTAAAAATTATAAATGAAGTCGATAGAGTATAATATTATGTTAAAATAAAATTAAGACAAAAGAAGAAAATCTTATATCTCTCCAGAACACTTTAATGGACAGATTGCCAATTGGTCCTTTAGTTGCAGCTTGTAAAACTGTTGATCAGGCTAAATGTGTTATGGTAATGGTTGAGTCAATTTCAGAAAAGAATTCGAAGAATACTGTATCAATAACTAGTTCTAGAGGAAGAGTAAATATTAAAATTATTTAACTTTATATGTAATAACATAACATAATCTTTTTTTTCTTAGGGTAAATCATCTGCTATGGGATTAGCAATATCGTCAGCGATTGTGTTTGGATTTTCAAATATATTTGTTACAGCACCATCACCTGATAACTTACAAACTTTTTTTGAGTTTGTTATATGTGGTTTGAAATGTTTGAATTATCAAGAGAAGCAAGATTTTGATATTCATTATGGGGATGATCAAGACACAAAAAACTTAATAGTCCAAATTTCCGTATTTAAGGAACACAAACAAAGTATCGCATACATAAGACCAGATCATTTTACAATTGTAAGTCACGCAGAAATAGTAGTTATTGATGAAGCCGCTGCAATCCCTTTACATATAGTTAAATCACTTATAGGTAATGATATAATAATAACAATAATAACAATATAATTAATCTAATATAATATTAATAGCTCCATGTCTTGTTTTTATGGCTTCTACTATTCACGGATATGAAGGAACTGGTAGATCACTATCTCTTAAGTTAATTAAGCAATTAAGAGAACAAAGTAATATGAAATTAGACACAGAACATACTGAAAGCTTAGCAAGTATGGGGCTAACAGGATTTGGCTCTTTTGGCTCTAGATTACTTAAAGAAGTAAAATTACAAGAAGCAATACGTTATTCAGATAATGATCCTGTTGAAGCTTGGTTGAACGACCTACTTTGCCTAGATGCTATTGATGAAGAATCACTTTTTAGTTTTCCTCATCCAAATGATTGTGAACTTTATCTTTTAAATAGAGATACTTTATTTTCTTATCATAAGTCATCAGAAGCATTTTTAAAAAAGATCATGAATCTATTTATATCATCACATTATAAAAATAGTCCAAATGATTTACAACTATTATCTGATGCGCCTGCCCATTCAATTTTTGTTCTTACAAAAAATGTTATAAAAGGAGAAGGATTACCAGATGTTTATGCAGCAATACAGGTAATAAATCATTATAATAATATATTACTTTCTTATAATAATTTAAACATTTAGATCTCTGAAGAAGGTGGAATTCCTAAAGAAGTTGTACAAAGTAGAATGAGTCACGGAGCCGCACCTTCAGGAGACTTAATACCATGGACGGTCGGAGAACAATTTCAAGATAAGGAATTTCCTTGTAAAACAGGAATTCGTATTGTTCGTGTTGCCACACATAGTCAAGCACAAAGAATGGGATATGGAACAAGAGCCTTACAAATTTTATCAAATTTTTATGAAGGGAAAATAATCAATTTAGAAGAAGCTAAAGAAAATGTTGATGAGTCTAAAGATACCAGTAGCAAGAAACTAAAAAATTCAGACTTAAATGTAAGTACTTCAAATGTTATTTCAAGTAATATTTATGAAGAAATATTACGCCCAAAGAAAAAACTAAAACCTTTACTCTTAAAATTATGTGAAGTTAGTCCAAACTTTATTAACTGGATTGGAACCTCATTTGGTTTAACAAACGAATTATACAATTTTTGGAAAAAGAATCATATGTACCCTGTTTACTTAAAATTATCAGAAAATGATATAACAGGAGAACATTCTTGCATAATGTTAAAAGCTATTAATTTGAAACATGAAAATGAAAACTTACACATGAGTAATTTACATGATAATTTACAAATTCCTAATTGGCTTACACCTTTTGCTGAAGATTTTAAAAGAAGATTAATTTCCTACTTGGCATTTGATTTTAGAAAGTTACCAATAAAATTAGCATTAAGTTTACTTGATCCACAACTTACCAATACTACTAATGAAGATGAAATTGAAGACGATATTTTAATTGAAGAATCAAATATTATAAATAAAGTAATAATTTTTTACTATTTAATTACTTAATTCTTACTTCTAGAGTCAATTAGATTTTTTCATAAATGAATATGACTTTAAAAGAATGGAGTTATATGTTAACAACAGAATTAAATATCAAATGATACTAGACTTACTTCCAGATTTAGCTAAATTCTTCTTTTTAAAGAAATTAAAAGTAAATCTTTCTCTCGTTCAAGCAGTTATTTTATTAGGAATGGGTCTTCAATATAAAAATATTGAAAACTTAGAAGTATAATAATTAACTTTATTTACTTATTTAATATATAGGTTGAATTAAAAATAAAAAAAGATCAAGTATTAGCTTTATTCAACAAAATGCTTAAGAAATTCACATCATTTATTAGATTACTTTACGAAAAGGAAGTAGAAAAAACAGATAAGATGACAGCTTCTACAGATAAACAAATAAGCCTACCAAAAGAACAGATAGGAATATCAATGAGAGATGAACTTAAGGAATCTGAAGTAAAAATGAAGGACTACGAAAATAAAGAAAAGAAACAATTTCTTCAAGATAAGTTATTAGCTAGTAAAAGTAAAGAAACTAACGAAAGTAAAGAAAATTCAGATAAAGATCCCAAATTAAAGAAGAAGAGACTCAGAGATTAATAAAAACATAGTGTTGTGAAGCCTTAAAAACTATAAAAAATAATAATTGAAACTTATAAAAAAATTTAATATTAATTTTTATATTAATTAATAGAATATATATTTAATTTCTATAATAATTATTTAAATAAAATATGAAAAATAATGAAAAATGTAAACAAGTAAAATTTAATTAAAAAGTTTAAATAACAAATCTTTATTTATATTAATTTTTATTTAATGTATTTATACTTTCTTATATATTTTAATTTAGAATAATAATAAATTTAAATTAATAATTCAAAATTAATGGGGTGTAGTAGTGCGAACGTTAAAAATCATGTTTATTCAAGACCAAAAGATCCTGATATTAACAACTTATATCAAAACGGTGAAATGGGGCCATTTATTAATCCACGAACAGTTGATATTGAAACCAAAATAATGTCCTACAAGAACTCAACTTACATCGAACATCTTATTCAGAACTTTACCAAGTTTGCCAACCTAAATTGTCTAGGTTACCGTCAAGAAACCTTATCAAAAAACGACAAAAATGAAAGTGTTTCCAAATTCGCTGACAAATTTACATTTTTCAATTACTCTCAAGTTTATAACTTCTCAATTAATCTAGCAAGAAATTTAAAAAAGCATGAACTAACAATGTTTCAAAACTTTCCTGAAGAAGGTGATTACGAGTTCTTAGGTATTTTTGCTAGAAACTCTTGTGAATGGCTTATTACTGATATTGCCTGTCAGTTAGATTCTGTATCGATAGTAACGCTTTATAATACTCTAGGAGAAGATGCTTTTGCTCATATATGTGATTTAACGAAGTTCTCGACATTAGCAATAACTAAGGATACTTTTAAGCACTTTATTGAATACCATAAGAAATTTAAATTTGAGCACCTAAAGAACCTTATTCTATTTGATTTTACAATGGTATTTGAGCAGGAAACTATTGAAAAATTAAGAGAAACAAAACTAAACATATTCCTTTTTTCTGATTTAATCAAGGAAAGTGATAGCTCAATTCAGTTAAAGACAAGTTCACCTGATACAGTTCTAACTATATGTTTTACTTCTGGGACTACTGGTCTTCCTAAAGCACCTAAAATTACACAGAGAAATATGGGTTGCCAAGTAGACAATGTTCATGATGTAGGAGTTGGATTCAGTACTAAAGATAGACATCTATCATACCTTCCTTTAGCCCATATAATGGAGCATATCTTTGATCTTGCTGTTCTTGCTTTTGGTGGCTCAGTTGGCTGCTTTAGTGGAGACATTAAACTCATAAAGGATGATTTAGTAGCTCTAGGATCCACTTTCCTTCTAGCTGTTCCAAGAGTTCTAAAAATCTTCAGAGATAAAATATTTGAAGAATTTGATGCTCAGACCAATTGTAAACGTTGGGTAATAAACAATGCTATAGAAACAAAGAAAAATGGTTTACAAAATAATAGTTCCTTGTCAGATGGAATTTATGATCCTATGGTATTTAGTAAAGTCCGAGAGAAATTCAACGCAAATTGGAGATTTATCATTTCTGGATCAGCTCCTCTATCCCCCGAGCTCGCAAATGAAATGAAAATCATATTCGGATGTCCAATAATCGAGGGATATGGAATGACCGAAACAACTGGTGTAGCAACAGTAATGCAAGGAGATGACGTTAAAAACGGACATGTAGGTGGACCAGTCACTAATACAATGGTTAAGATAGTTGATGTTCCCGAATTAGGTTACACGAAAGGAACAGGAGAGTTGTGCATCAAAGGTCCAATTAATTTTGCTGGTTACTTTAACGATAAAGAAAACACTGAAAAAATCTTCGATAAAGACGGTTGGCTACATACTGGAGATGTCTGCACTATATTGGAAAATAAATCTTTTAAAATAGTAGACAGAGTAAAGGAGATTTTTAAACTACAACAAGGAGAGTACATCGCTCCAACCAAGTTAGAAGCTGTATACTCTAGAAGTCCTTTCGTAAGTCAAATCTGTATTTATGGAAATTCAACCCAAAACTTTATTATTGCGATTATTGTCCCAAAGAAAGACAAAATTCTAGAGTTTTTAAGGCAAAAAGGAAAGGCAACTAATAATGATACTACTGACGTTGTTCAAAAATTCTTGAATGATAAAGAGTTGGCTAATGAAATTATAGCTGATTTAGATAAATTAGCAAAAGCAAATAAGTTTAATGGTCTTGAAAAGGTTAAAAATTTGTTGTTAAGTGACATTGAATTTACTATTGATAACAATTTACTAACTTCTACTATGAAAATGGTAAGGAAGAAAATTGAAGTTCAATTTAGTCAACAGTTGAATGAGATTTATGCTAATAATAAATAAATTTTTACTAATATAAAGTTCTTTTAGAAACTTTTAGATTTTTTATACTTAATATCATATTTAACTAATTATATTAATTTACTACTATTAACTACATATTTCTATATTGTATTATATATTATAATAAATAACTTTATTTTAAAATATTACTATAAACAATAAAAATATTCTGATTAAAACTACAAATCTAGTAGTCTTCTTATTAATTATTACATAAAATTAAATATTAAAAATATTATATATAAAAAATGGATCCATCACCAAATAAACAAGTTGATTTATTTATTGACGTCTTCAAAGATCAAAAAGTTAGACAAATCAAATCAACCGATTTACAACCTAGTAAAATTACCACTGTTGTAGAATCTAACTGCGGAATGGCTACATTATCTCATAAAATTCTTGATAACAAAGTGGAAGTAATAGCCAAAGAATTTAATTATGACAAAATAGATTGGACAAAACTTTCAAATGAACTAGTTATAGTATCAACCCTAGTACATGATCATATTCCTAAATTCCAAGGAATTGTTTTTGAAGATACTTCTCAATTTGGTAAAAAAAAAGTTATTTTAGTAACAGAACATATCGATGGAAAAAGCTTAAATGACTATAAATTGGAAAAATTTGAAGGTTTAAGTGACGAAGATAAGTTAAGAATTACCAAGGATTTATGTAGTATTCTTACTTTTGTGCATGAAAAGGACTCCATGCATAGAGATCTCAATCCTTTAAACCTCATTATTGATAAAACCAAAAAAGTATATTTAACCAATTTTGGATTTGGAAAAGTATTAGACGATGGAGAAAAAGCTACTAGAACAACTGGAACTGTTAACTATAGTCCACCTGAATCAGTAGATGATATCGATGCTGAAGATGGAGATGTTATTAACTTAGTCACTGCAAAGTATGATGTATGGGCCTTCGGTTGTGTAGTCTCTCTTCTCTTTTCAGGTGATGAGCCTTGGAACACCAAAAGTAATGCTATGATTAGTAAGAAATTAAAGGATAAAGTTAATTTCCCTATCAATAAGAATAAAATCAATAATGATAATATTGTAAAGATTATTAAGATGTGTACTGAAGTCGATGTTAAAAATCGATGTAATATGAAAGACGTCAAAGCTATCCTTGATAAAATGTAAACGATAGATTTAGATGTTAATTCTATTTAAAGCTTATTGAATATTCTTAATTTTCATTTCTTAAACTTTAGATTAACTTCTTTTTTATTTTTAGTAATTTTTTGATATATTTTAATATAAAAATATATAAAATATAATATTATAAAAGCTACAAAATTATATATAAACATATTTCATATTATGAAAAGCGAGATACCTATGACTAAAGACATGTTTGTTAATAATTCAATAATGAATTATTAAATTTCAATGTTTCTGTGTTTTCTTAACTTAAATAATAAATGTATACTAGATTAAGTCTTATATAATTTATAATGATATTCTAGTAAGAATTATTTATTTAATTTTCATTTTATATTTATCATTAATGGACGTAGTCAGCTCAAATAATCAATATGACATTATTATTGAGCTAGTTAAAGATCACAATGTCAGACTAATTAAATCAAATGAATTAAAACCAAGTAATAATACAACAGTAAGTGATTCTATTTGCGCAAAGGCTACACTTTTTCATAAAATTCTTGACGAAAAAGTTGGAGTAATAGTTAAAGAGTTTAACTATGATAAAATTGATTGGATAAAGCTTGCAAATGAACTGGTTCTAGTTTCATGTCTGGTTCATGACCACATTCCAAAATTTCAAGGAATAATAATTGATGATGATAAACACGGTAAGAAAAAAATCGCTTTAGTTACTGAACACATAGAAGGAAAAAGTTTAAATGATTATAAAGCTAATAATTTTGAGGATTTAAATGAACAAGATAAATTAAAAATTATAAAAGATTTACACATAGTATTTACATATGTTCACGATATGAAATTCATGCATAGAGATCTCAATCCGAATAATCTTATTCTGGACATGAAAAAAAACGTCTACTTAACCAATTTTGGATTTGGAAAAGTACTTGACGAAGGTGATGAAAAAGCAACTAGAACAGCTGGAACATTAAATTATAGCCCTCCTGAATCAGTAGTTAATATTGATGAGGATGATCAAGAAATCATTAACTTAGTAACAGCTAAGTACGATGTCTGGGCATTCGGATGTATTGTCTCTCTCCTTTATACTAATGAGGAACCATGGAATACAAAAAGTAATTCTTTAATCAGTAAGAAACTAAAGGATAAAGCTAAATTTATTTTTAAAGAGGCAAATATCACAAACGAAGCTATAAAACCGCATATAATCAAGATAATAAGAATGTGTACTGAAGTTGATAGTACAAAACGTTGTAGTATGAAAGATTTAAAACCAATTTTAGATGAAATGAAATGAAGCTTATCAGAGGACAGTGAAAGTGAATCTAATATAAAAACTTAGTTTATACTTTTTTAATTAAGTAGTTATTAAAGTAATATAATTCTAGTATTTATTAAATAAATTTTATTGCATTTTCTATTATATTAAAATAAAATATTATTATTATTATTTTATTTTTTACTTATATTCATTAGTATTCAACTATAATAATACGTCATAAACTTTAATAAGTATATTGTTTCATTTAGTTAGCTATTTAATGATGAACTCCTGATCAATTGAAACAAGCTGTATTTAAATAATTCACTCAATACAAAACTAATCAGTATATAAAATATACTTTAAAACAATCCTATTTTCTAATTTCTAACAATTACTCTAAACAAACAAATAATATAAATAAACAACTCAAATACTATAAATTTATTATCTTATGGAAATCCACTTTCAACATTTTCCAAATTATACTTATTCAGGTCCTTTGCAAATTTCTTTCTTACTTCCCCTTTATCTTCTACTATAACACCACAATCTTCTATTATAACTTTTTTAGTCGGAATTCCATTCACTGTTCCACAAGCTTCTATTTTTTTAACGATTTTATAGCTATATTCATCAGCTACCTCTCCTATTACCATATGTTTTCCATCTCTCCAAAAACATTCAATTGTAGTAATTAAAAATTGGGATAAATTATTATTTCTACCAACATTACCCATTGATAATAAACCCTTTCTATCATGTTTTTTAATAAAATTTTCATCTGCTAAAGGTCCTCCGTATATTGATTCACCTCCTCTTCCGTCTTGTGTAGTGAAGTCGCCGCCTTGGCAGCCTAACTCAGGAATTATTTTATGGAATTTTGTTCCTTTAAAATAAAATCTTTTACCAGAGAATTGAGATTTTCCGAATTCTCCTGTACATAGACCTTCAAAATTTTTACATGCGATTGGTGTGATATCGTTGTATAATATAAAGAAAATTTTCCCAACGGCTTCACCATCGATAGAGATATCGAAAAATACTATAGGTCTATCTTTGTTTCCTACATATTGTAGCATATCATTGGATAAATTCATTAAATCAACTAATTAAAATTATTTATAAAATTAAATTAAAAAAGTATAATAATAAAAGTTAATGCAACTTATATTATTAATTAGAAAAAAGTAAATAGCTTATATAATCATATAATGGAAAGAATTAGTATGTAAATTTATTAATTGTTATATAACTTATTACTAACATACAAAAATATACTTTGTCTGTAACTATACTTAACTCATCTTTTTCATTCATTAGCATTAGCATATCTAATTGCTTTAAATAATTTTTTTGTAATTAAACTTCAATATACATTCGCTAAACCTCTAAAGCAGACTTATTATTATTTTTAAACTGACACATTAAATGTTCAACATCATGATCTGGTTCATATCCAAATACGAGTTTACCATATTTTATAACCGATGCTAAAATACTTAAGAAAATCAAAGACAATATTACTAAACTTACTATCTTATCAGCTGACAAAGATTTACTATAGCTAAATAAATCTATTATATAACCAATTTCAATTATTATCATTATTATAGCAAATATAACATCTTTATAATATGAAATAAGTATAATAGTAACTAAAGCATATATTACATTAGCTGTAATTGCTAAATCAATCATAGTATCACTTGGGCCCATGACTATATCATCGAATGTTATTAGATTAATAGTATTATATAATAAGTAATATGTATTTGAGGAAAATACAATACTAATTTGAGAGTATAACCCCATGTTAGCTAAAAATTCAAGATTTTTCTTTACTTTAATTTTCTTGTATATCAATATTACAAAAACTATATGTTTTTATATTATAATGTTAAATAATTCTTACCAATGCATATGAAATTTATAATCAAAATAAGTAAGACAGAAAAATAACTACGTGGTTGAATTGCTCCTTCTAAATACGGAGCCAAACATAAAATCTCAATTATTATAAAAATATGTGAAGATTCTTCATATAATATCTTTAAAGTGCTGTTCTTATCTCCTTTATCTCCAGATTTCAACAGATTAATCATGAATTTTAATAAACAGCTAAATGAAACTAATATTTATAAGTAATATACAAATCTGTATCAATATTATAATTATTAGAGTAATAACGTTTGTTTGAAAAGGAAAATATTCATTTATGTAGTGAAAAGTAATTATAGAATCACGAAGGAAAAAAAATGCAATAGAAGCAATCATACTCAAGATTAAGCAAAATGTTGTTGAAATTATAATGTATTTTATGTACTTATTCTTATTTTTAGAAGATTGAGTTAAAGATTCTCCGGATGATGAATTTTTTGTTGTAACTCTATCTCTATCTTTTTCTCTGTCTTTATCTTGGTTATGATTTTCTTCCTTCATTAAAATTAATAAATTATTAATATATCTCTTATTAAAAATGAATTGATTAGAAAAGTTCTAATAAGTAAAATTATAATAAATATAGTACTCGTTTAGCGTATAAACAAAATTTCTAAAAGAAGTAAAGGAATTGAAGCAAATAATAGCAGATATTCATAAGCAATTAAGAAAGTATTTAAATTAATTCAAATTATTTTAAATTTTAATGTAATAATTTTATTCTACAAACAAAAATATAACCAATTAATTCAACTAATATTATTTAATAATAATTTTTACTATTTTACTAATATATTCTATTAAATTTTTAAATTCACAGTAATCAAAACATAATAGTCAAATCTTTAAAAATCTACTTGGTAAAAAACATCATTTAACTTCATCTTCTCATAGGTCTCCAATGACTTTTTTCTCTTATTAATTATCTTCGATCCTAAACTATTACCAGCTTTCTCAATAGCACTCTCGTAATGTCTTAATGATTCTTCATGTTCACTTAGCAAATACTGGTAAGAATACATAGTGTAAATGTTAATTTTTGCATTGAGGTCATTAGCTTTATTATAATTCTCTATTGATTCTACAAATTTACCTGTTTCGTAAAGTAAATTTCCTTTTGCGGCATAAGCAATTGCCTTAGTTGGGTTAAATAAAATTGCTGTGTTAAAACTATCTAGACTTAGATCATAATTGTGTAACTTTTTTAAGCAGATTGCTTTGATTAAATGGAAATCTTCATTATTTCCTTTATTTTCTTTTATTAATGAGTCATTAATAGTGATTAAAGCATCTGTATAATTGTTTTGATCAAATAAAGCTTCTATATTTCTTAATGTTGTTTGTTCGTCCATTCTTTTTGTTTATTGATTTATGATAATTATAATAATTTGTAGTGTCATTATAAATAAAAATAAACTGTAATAATAATTTCTAATTATTAAAAATAATTTTATTTAATAAATTGGATAATTAAAGATTTGTTTATTGTAATCTAAGCTTAATTAGTAACTATGAAGACTTAAAATAAAGAAAATTCATTTATATTGATTGATTTTACACTATATATTATTTATTCTACCAGCTTCATTCATTAGATTAAAAAAATTAAATCAATTTTATATATATAGATAATTAACTTAAAGTTTTAGTTTTAAAATATTAATATTTTAATAGTTATTAAAATATATTACTAAATATATGTCGTCAAAATCAATCATCATAGTCGTGTTATTCTCTCCTTTCTCTTCTTTCTCTTCTTTCACTACGTTCACTCCTTCCTCTTCTTTCACCTCTTCTATCCCTAATTTCTCTTCTTCCTCTTTTTCCCCTACCTCTATTCCTTTTACAATATCCTACTTTGATCCACCATAAACTCTTAAAATGAGGTTCATGCTTTTTATTACTATGTGATGCTTTCCAAATTTTATTTCGAAATTTAACCTTTGTGCCTTTTTTATACCACTTATCTTTCCTCCATTGTTTTATGTTATGTTTTCTACAATTAATGCCTTTACATTTTGCAAAATAAATCCATTTTGATTTTGTTTTTCTACAATGATTTTTTGAAAAGCAATTTGGCTTTGAATTTGTATTCACTGCTGCAATATACACATTGCCTTTGCGTTTAATTAAAGCACCTTGCTGATATTTAAGTTTGTTTGTTAATTTTGTCCATTTTGTTATTCCTTTACAATTTTTCCTATCTCTTCTACACATTCTCAATTTTTTCCAAGCATGAATGGCTACCCCTGGGATTTCTTTTTTGTTTACATTTCTCTTAGCTACATATAAATTTCGATACCATCTTACTTTAGATCCTTTTTTGTAGGTTTTATGTTCTTCCCAAATATTTAGTCCTTTGCAATTTACACCTCTTTTACATTTTCCTAGTTTTCTCCATACTTTACTTTTACTAGGTTTTTGATTTATTTTTGTATTTATAGTTGCTCTATATGCATGTCCGTTATATTTTACTCTAGCGTTTTTAGGCCAGACTTTGGGTTCCCAATGTCTTATTTGTCTACAATTTCTGAAATGACTTAAATTTCTAATTAATTTCCATTTGTTTTTATGGGAAACACATTTTTTTTTGGTTCTACAATGTCCTCTTGGTTTTTGATGATTTTGATTTATTATAGAAATGTATATACCTTTATTCCAATATACTTTCTCATTTAATTTATATCCTTTTTTTGCTTTATTTTTAGTCCATCTTGGGGCCTTTTGCCTCTTTGGTTTGTTTGAAGTTGGTTTTTTAGGCTTGTGAGTCTTAGTATGGTTAGAATGATTAGTATTATTTCTGTATTTTAAAGCTCCTTGGTTAGAATTATTTACTTTCTTTCTTAAGGAATTTGAAGACCCTACTTTATTATTAGCATTAGTTTCTTTTAACGACAATATATTTGCTATTAGCAAAAGTAAAAGCACACAAAAAATATTTATAGTTTTAGTTTTCATTGTTTATTTAAATATTAATTGAATTACAAAGTATAATTTAAATAAATACATCAGTTAATATTTTTTTATTAAGTTATGAATAAATACAATATACTTTATTTTAAAATTAACATAATAATATTTTAAGCCAACAACTAATATTTATATTCAATTTGTTTATTCAATTAACCCTTTAGACGTAATCCCTTTTTAGTCAATTTACTAATAATCTTTTTTTCTTAAATCCTTATCTCTTCTTTGTATTTCTTCCAAATAAGTCTTAGCCTCTTGGGCTTTTGTTTCAAGACCCATTCTCCATAATACAATATCCGGTCGTAATTGAGAGTCAGAGGGAAGTATATAACCTATTCTTTCCATCTCAGTTAGTTTTTGCTCATCTTGAATCCAGTAACAAGTTTCATCAATATTTATAAATCTTGACCATTCTCCTTCTAATTTAGACAACATGTATTTTGGATCTATTAAGTATTCTCCAGTTTTTTTATCGATAGTAATATCATCTTTCATACCGATAAACCCTCTAAATTTAGATGATTAAATGATTAATAATATATTTATTAGTTTTTATTAGTTATTACATGAAGTAGTCTGGATAAGTGTTTTTACTAAATAGCTTCCCGAATAGGGATCTGTTATCAGGGTTAAATTGTAAGTAAGCCACTAAACCGTTTTTCTAATTGATTTATAAATGTTTAAGTATTATTAAATAATTTACTAAATCTTCAACTATCATTGACGATGTAAATGTTAAATAGGTTTTGCCGAAGAATATTCCTTCCGTATAGAAGTTAGGATATGAAAATTTATATTCCGCTCCGTCATTATATCGTATCATGAAAGTACCTGTAAGTTTTCCAGTTGCAGAGTTAGCACCTAAACTAAACTCTATTCCATTATAACCCCACATTTTAAACTTTGGGTTATCAATATAAAAATTAGTAATAGGGGGATGATGAGAAGTCTGTTCTGCATAAAAGACGGAATTTCCTGATTTTAATTGAAATGTTTCTCCTAATATAGGATTAAAAGGTTTATCAGCAACCATCATAAAGTGAAATGAAGATATATAATTAGTAACAACTAATTTAAGCCTTTCAATATTTGAAGCATCAGCACCTGCTTCAAGAAAGTATTCATGATTACGTATATTATATGCGAACCTTTATATGTAATTATATTGAGTAAAATAAAAGTAGAAATAAAATTTACATTTCTGTTTGGGATCTATAATCAGATATATTAATAGGAAGTGAAATATTCATAATAGACTTTCCACTAAATATATTTTTTCCAACAGTTTTTATCATATAACTTAAGACATCTCTTTGTTTCTTCATTGCTTCGTGATTTATGAATTCTAATCCTGATGCTCCTATTTGTTTTATAAAGTTTTTATTTAGTTCTTTTTCATATTCAAGAGGATAAGTGAATTTAGTCTAAAATTTATGTATTTAACTTTACAATTTGAAGATCACTTTTTATTTTTTTGTTTACTATGTCCATAAAATCACACCTTACTTCTATCTTGGTTATCTTAAAGCTAAAATAATTGTAAGTAAAATTTAATTGTTATGAATTTGTTGAAATAGTATATTTAAAATTTTGCTATACAATTTTAATATCAAAATTAAGATCTTACTCAACATCTTCATAATGTTTTTGCTTTTTTATCAATTCTACAACAATAACACTTTCAGGTTTATAATCATATCCAACTTTATATGTGACTACAGTTTTGTTAATATTAAAATATTAAATATTTAATAAATAAATTTACTTGTTTTGTCTGTTTTAGTCTGCTCAATATATTCTTTTATTACAACTTCCTCTATAATTTAATTTTACTTCAATTACTTTTCAAAAAGAATTTAGTAATTTTATCTGTTAAGTAATTTGGTTTTGTTTCAATATAAAAATATTCGATTTTTTCATTTTTGTCCATTTTATTAATTTTAATTGAATTATTATAGTAGTTGGTTTAATTAAATATTCATATTTTTGTTGATAGTTATAATTAATTAATAATATAAATTAGTTATGTTGAAGTAGATATACTTACTCATTGATGATACTGATAAAATAACAAAAATTTAAAAAATATATCAATATATTTTTTTTTACTATACTTAAGATATCATTCAAAATTAAAATTTCCATTGATAGGTCTTTATTTCAATATTAATTTTATTATACGTAAATTTGTTTTGTCTAATAGTAATAGATAAAATATTATTCTAAAACAATAAGAGTTAGTGTTTATTAATTATCATTAATTTAATTAATATTATTTTTTGCGAATGAATTTATTATTATTAATCAATTATTTCATATATTAATATAATAATTAAAATTCAACTTTTCTTCAATATAAAATGAAAATAACTTTGTTGCTTAATTACTAAAAATAATAACGAAACTAACAAAAATCATTAATTCTTAATTTATTATTAAAATTAAAATGATAAATACTAATTATAAAATTTAATTAACATTCCTACTAAATTCAATACATAAAAAACATAAAATAAGTTAATAATATAATATAACTTAAAAATATAAATGAAATAAATTAACCAAGTAAACATTTTCACAAGATATAAACGAAATTTAATAATAAGCCTAATTAATATACGTATAAAACGTAGAGTTTTGGTAAATCTAATTTTTAATCATTTATTACATAACACATTTTATTATTTTATGGAAAAATTACAAAAATAATATTAGTATTAAATTGTATCGTATCGAATAGCTTTAATATTATAAAAACAGAATAAGAAGAATATGGAAATTGTCTCAAATGCTGATAATTTTAACATGAAGGATACTTTGCAGTTAAATATAATAATATTACAAGAAGACAACAAAGTAATTGATTCAATACTTTCGAAATATAATAAAATAAATTTTAACGACAAAAAGTTTTTTGATTCCAATTACGAGATTTATCAACAAAAAGTTTGTAAAATGAAAATAAAGATACCATTGAATATCATGATTCAGTTTATAAAAATAAATAATCCTAGTTGCTTTGATGAACTAGCGATAATTTATAGAACAAAAATTAATTTTTTGATAATAATCTCAAAAAATATTAACTACAAAAGTAACAAAAATTTTACTGATGAACAATGCAAATTTATAAAAAAATTCCATAATATAAGCAAGGAAATCTTCTTAATTCAGAACAAAAATACTTCTGGATCAAATATTGAACATTTTTCTAGGAATTGCTTTATCGAAAATTTTATTATAAGTAAGAATTTAATTAATTTTTCCAATTAAATAAATGCAGTGTTTATACCAATTATTATTTTACTATTAATATTTTAGGTTATAAAACTGTCTCCACGTCTTTAGAGCAAAGAGAAGATTTTCTTGATGTTATTTCCTCTTATGTAGTAGAGTTAAGTATAGAGAATTTAGACTTTTATTCTAAAAACGAGAAGATTTTATCAATAAAAGAAAAAAAGAGTAAATTAATATAATTTATTTATTTATATAACAATTAATTTAATTTTATATAAATAAGGTGGCCCAACAGATTTAAAAG
>Ga0100378_1002785_pt1 | contig 17161 bp, 27 predicted proteins | sample CryGeymeta201502_FD_81535 | JGI IMG/M metagenome (GOLD analysis project Ga0100378, IMG submission 81535) | Groundwater microbial communities from Crystal Geyser aquifers in Utah, USA - Crystal Geyser metaG 2015-02 | ecosystem: Environmental > Aquatic > Deep subsurface > Groundwater | place: USA...
GATGTCGAAGATGTACATTTCTTTTGCTAAGTTCATACGATTCTGAACACCGAGCGGTGCTTGTCCGCGCAAAATGGCGTTCTCTGCTTCAGCTTTATCTGCACGAGCCATTGCTACCGCACGCTCTCTCAATCGAGTAATACATGCGGCCTCCGCTTGTTTAAGTGCAGATTCCAACTCTGCAATCTGCACTTCCGGCGGAGAATCTTCAAAGCCGTTAGCTGCTGGAAATTCGTTTTCGACTGGGATTGTTCGCTTACCCATCACATACTCCTATAGAGCGCCAGTATCTGCTTCCAGTTGTTGCAAGCAGAGCTTGCAGGTTACTTTGTGCGCGTCGTCGGTCAAAAAATCTTCTCCAAAAGAAGGCAATTTGCATATTGGCAGATATTTAAAGAATGAGTCTCTGTAGTGCATCTTGCGCGCCATTTCCGTTGTTTTTTCCTTTCCAAGCTTCTTTTTAAGTGCATTATAGGTGCGAAGGTCTTCATCGTGCGCCTGTTTCTTTTTTTGTCGTTCTTTGCGCAACTGTTCCTTGGTATCTTCTTCATTCATCTTCTTTGACCATGCAATAAACCGCTCATCGACAATATTTTTGAGCCGAGCATATTCGTCGCAGTCAATCTTCTTAAGGTCTTCTCCATTAATCAAAATATGCACCTCATAGTCACACTCATATCTATCATGAAACCTGTTTTGTTGACGAACGGAAAGCCACCTTGTCAGCAGCTCCTCTTGACTTTGAGTGCAGAAAAAATCAAAGTCGCTACTATATGAAGCCATGAGACAGCCCTTACAGTAGTCATCATTACTTGATTTGTACGCGATTAGTGTGTAATTCATGCTACATCCTCCTATAAGGTGAAGCGCCCGCCATTTATTCGCAGCACCCCTGCGGGAAGGGATGGAAAAGAACTTGCCTCATCAGACAAGAATCTGCTTATTCTGCACTCCAAATGATCTGTGAGGGGCCTTACACCCCTCTTGAGCTGTATCGTGGCTTGTTCGTTTGCAGCATATTTGTGCTGTTGCTTGGCAATACTTGCCTCACACCGGAAACTGCAAATTTTCCTCTGCTCCATGAACTTGAGAGCCGCTGCGCTCAACCACGTTGTGCACCTGATAGAGCAAAACATTCATCATAGTCACCGCGCAGGAACGAGTCCGGATTCGTGATGTGTAAAATTTACTTGATCTTCATATTTGATCTTCTTGTGGTAAAGAATGACCTCTGCTCAAAAATGTGTCTATGCCATCAACACAGCCACCGGACAAAATCTGCTGGAACGAGCCGACTTCCTCTTGGCGCAAACATAGCGATCCTGCATTTGCACCGTTCAGAAATACAACCACAGTGCAATGTTCAGAATTTGGATTTCTGTATTCCAGCACTATATTCATTTCGCAATCCACGCCTGCAGTGCGTACAAAATCAAGCCATACAGACAGAAGAACACCAGCACAGTCAGTGATATGAATAGCGCACCACCGATAACATGAGCGAAGAGCTGAGCGATTTCATGGATGGTCATGATTCCTCCCGAGCTTTGATCATTTCATCAGCTACTTTCCAGCACCAGCGAGCAATCCATTCCACGTCGGTCGCCTCATTATCCGAACAGATGCCAGCCAAAGCCTGGCCGGCAAAATAATCACGCAAAGACATCCCGCGCTCGTATGTCGGGTTCCATGTGCCGTATACGGATTGCCATTGTTCGCTGGGAAAAGCTGGTCCGCCTGTTTTGCTAGTCATAATTCCCCCTGCGCTCACGGGCATTCCATGAATGCCCACGCCCAAACTGATTGCCCGCACTTTTCGCAGTAATCCTTATCTGGATCACCGGTTTGTGTGAACTCATGCTCGCAATGTGACATGTCCAGTTTGCACATGCTCATAGATATAGGCCCGTACTTCTCGTAGTACTCGCCAAGATCAGTCAGTAAACTGGATACCAGTTCTGACGCTTTGGTCTGTTCATCGCTCGCAGCGCACGCTTCGATGGCTGTGCAGAGTTCATACACTCTACCGAGCAGTGGGTGTTTTCCGATGTCAGTCATGATTCCTCCCGCGCTTTTCGTGCAGAGCGCCCATGATTGTGTATGTGCTCACGGCTCTGGTGTCGTCTTCTAATGCTGGTCCCATTTCCTTTCGCCTGTTCATTTAATCGTCCGCGTGTTCCATGCGTCTCTATATCCCCCAAGTTCTTGTGATCGAGTCCCATTCCCAAGCCAGAGCCCACAATTTCGGCACTCTATTCCGTATCCTTTATCGTTTGGGTTATGCGCGTCACAAAGCGGGCATGGAAGTAGATGCTCAGATAGGTCTGGTCGTTTTACTGATTTGTTCATTTCAGTCCCTATCCTGCCTGCGCTTTTCGTGCAGTTCCATGATGAGTTTGATGTCGTGAGCCAGCCGTAGCCTGTGGCACCGCGAGCACACCCGATTTATTAGCCGCCCCATCCTCTCCCTGTCCGGTACGGTTGCGGGCTTCTCTCCGCAAACTTCGCACATTACGTTCATATCGATTTTTCCCGCGCGTGCCAGAGCGGACAGTTTGCACCGCGATCCGGCATCACACGAGATCTATACGGCGGCCACCTAAAATTTGTCCATTCTCCGTGATGCGACAAAGTGATGCAATAAGGCAATGGTGGGCACTCAGGTATCGGAGTGAGGCATTCATATTTCTGGCCCTTCCTTATTCGTGTCTTACCGTCCTTGTCGGGATGCACGTCAAGCCACTTGCAAGTTTTACAGGTGGTCTCATTTTTTCCGGCCAGGTATTCTGCGTTGTAGAGGCTGTGTTTCATTTTGAGGATTTCCTCCGTATAATCGGGTCTTAGACCACATTCACGTTCGTTGAGGATGTTTCAATGGCCCAGCATGTTGTTATTTTACTAAATCAGACGGTGCCTCAGTTGCAGGAAGTCCAGCTAGGGGACAGTTACCTTATGCCGGCTGATGTCGAAATTCAAGGGGATCTGACCATCTCCGGGACAGTAGATGGTCAAGATATTGCTGCTGTTGGCGTTTTAGCTGCCTCAGCTCTTCAGTCTGGAGATAACATCTCTACACTGGTCAATGATGCCGGGTATACCAATGACCAGACGGGTACTGAAATCAAGGCAGCCTACGAGGCAGAGCCGAATACTAACGTTTTCACAGATGCTGAACAAACCAAGCTTGCCGGTATAGCTGCTGGAGCCCAGGTCAATCCGCTATTTGCCTCTCAGGCTGAAGCGGAGAACGGTACTGAAAACACAAAGATTATGACTGCCCTGCATGTTGCTCAAGCGATCGCAGTTTTCAGCTCTGGCTTGCTCAATAACTATAACGGTACGACAGCCCCTGGACCCACGAATGACGTCAATGATGGTTACTCAGTGGGATCTATTTGGATGTGGCAGACAGTCTCTCCTCAGGAAGTTTATCGTTGTATCGACAATACGGCCGGTGTAGCTATCTGGATCAAGACGTCTCTGACAATCGATGAGCTAGCTACAGTTGCTCTGTCTGGTAACTCTGATAGCTTGGTAGAGGGTGTCGTCCAGCTTTTGATGACTGTTGCTGAACGAAGTAAACTAGTGGGTATTGAGCCCTTTGCTACTGCAGACCAGACTGGTGCAGAGATCAAAGTCCTCTACGAAGCAGAAGCCAACACTAATGCCTTCACAGATACCCACAAGGACAATCTGGATGCACTGACGTCACTGACTGTAGCGATCACTGCTTTTACGGGTGGTGGCCAGGCCAGTGCTACTCCACTTACCACCCGTTATAATATTGTTGAAACGGTAGCGTCCGCGGGAGATTCCGTGAAGCTTCCTGCCGCGGTCGGTGGCAAGGTGGTTGTAGTGAAGAACATCTCAGCTACCAGCTGCGACGTCTTTCCAATCACTGGTGGCAAGATCAACAATTATCCAATCAACAATGCTGAGGCCCTCGCTGCTGGCGTGGCGAAGTACTTCTTCGCTACCAGCGCAACCCAGTGGGAAACACTATGAGTTTCACTGTTGTAAAGAAGCTTGATGGGCTATCGGTCATTGTTACTAACACCGTGAAGGATGCCAACGGAAACTCCTACGCTGTTTCTGTTAATGCTCTTGACACCGGTGTAGGACTTCATGCTCTGTTTGGTGCTACCGTGGAGATTACTCCACTTACTATTCTGAGCTTCAAGCTTTTCGACAACAGGATCTTCAAGCTATGAGCAGCACCACATTTAAGGCTGAGAAGCGTCTCACTGACCAGGTGTATGTGCAGATTGACTGCATAAATGAGTTTGCGCTTTGGGACCCAAACGATCAGATTGCTTCGGTGATTTGGACCGTCGAGGATGGTGACGTGACAGTCGACGATGCATCAAACACCATCACTAGCTGCAAAACTCGAGTGAGTGGTGGAACCAAGCTTTACAGTTGGCACTCAGTCCGCGCGACAATCACATGTGCTTCCGGCCAGGTGTACACGCCTCTCATTGAGATCCAGCTTGTACGTTAAGAGTGGCTTATTACTCATCTTCCGGCAAAGGAGTTAGCCAGCACGCGGTGGTACTAGCAACTCCTGAGATGTGGCAATGCGTAGGATTTTGAGATGACCACCACAGAAGGGACAATAGTTCATGTCCATCTGTGGGATCCAAGCACGATTGGGCTCACAACCTGAAGCAACGATGTTGGCATCACCCGTATGCTTGTAAAAGCAGATTTTGGGTTGCTGTGTTTCGTTCATGCAAATAGCACTCGATCTAAGTGGCACAGCATCAGTGCTATAGCTATGGAAATCGCGTTAAGCACGATTACCCAGCGCAGCGTCAAAGGGCGTTTCATATAGAGCTCCTAACGTGGGTATGCGGGATAAACTTTTTGCATGAATCGCTCCAGCGACACTCCTTCATAACGACGACAGAAGTAGTCGAGTGGGAGTTCCATCAAGGAATATTCTCCATCAGCTACATCATGTTTCATCACGCAACCACGCCAGTGATAATTGGCAGAGCGCTCCGAGAACTTTCGGGCTGGGCCCTTGTACTCTTCGTCATGTAGATAGCAGGCGCCGGCGATCAATGCTCTATGCATTCTGTCGCCGACATAGCGAGCTGCAACTTCGTAAGTCTGGCGATGACCCTGGGTGAAGGTATGCCCAATGCTCTTCAACATTGTAGCAGCCATACCACCCAGTGCTTTACCCGTTAGCTCGGTGAGAAAGCAGTGGCTGTACCAGACGCCGTCGAGGTCTACAACCTCAGTATATTGGTGAGTGGACCATCCGCGGGCTCGCCAGAACTCATCGAATAAGTGTGTTCCAATGAGTCCATGCAATTGCGGTATGTCCTCTGAGGCGCGATCGGCACGATTCTCATGGTTTCCCCATGTGACGTGCTTGTCGATCTTGATGGTAGCATGCTTAATACGCTTCAAGACGGCGTTACGTGCCTCCAAAGGCCGTTCCAATAGCTCGAGAGCCCTATGCCCGGAATCCACGTCTGCCGTGAACCTACGGCCTTCAAAGGCACGCTTGCCTTGGTCGTAGGACGATAGGCTGGGCAGATCATACCAGTCACCGATCATGATAAGACGATCGGGTGGATGGTCGACAATGTACTGTCCGATCCATTCAAGGTGATACAGTGGCACACCAGGTTTTACTTGGGTGTCTGGGATCATGAAATGTTTCTTTGGCTCGTGATCCTTAGATGAGCTAGTGATTGCCGCGGCTCGGCTGATTGGAATCGTGCCTTGAATGTCGGCTCGGATCCGCTCGTCCTTTGCAGCCTGGCGCAGTAGATAGTCCAATTCTTCGTAGGAAGAATTGCACTTCTTGATCTCCTCACGTTGCTCGTCTGAGTATTCGTAGTCGGTATATCGAGACATGGCGACCCCTCTGTCTATTGAAACCACTTCACCGGTAAATCATTGCCTTCCGGATAATACTGTACAAAGTGAAGCATCATCATGGCGTTGCAAATGAAGTGAGCAGCATGATGTTCGCCAGAGTCTTTGTCAATCTGTTCTCCGTTGAACATATGCATTACGTGCCGTTGGGCTGAATTGATTGTTTCAGTCCAAGGCATCCCCTTCATCCAATTATACCGGGCATACTTCTTTTCACCCAGCTCCCATACTTTGATGACTTGGCACATGGCTCCATCAAAGTTTGTCCCTGTTGCTTGCATAAGATAGCGCGTTCCTAGTTCTAGAACGTCGAATGCTCTGTAATGGGTTCCTTCGGCTTGGAATGCACCTAGTGCAGCAGTAAGCGCCGACAATCCAAAGGCAGGTTGTGTGCGTGTCATGGCCAACATCAAGTCGGCCACTTGTTGTAAGGGCAGGGAGCTCCAGGTAGGCTTACCTGCATTCTTGCGAGCTGCTGAACCTTTCTCTTGGCTTTCTAGTGAGCCAATGCCTGTGTCTGTCATAGTTGATCCTTCCATGAGGAAAGGCCCTCCGAAGAGGGCCTTTGGTAGTCGTCAATTACTTGGTAATTAGAGCAACTGGGAAGTTGTGTACGTCGTACAAGCTTACAAACCAGGGTACCAGATAGTTCCAGCTATAGTTGATCTCAAGAATCCAGCCATCACCATCTCTGAATAGAGTAAACGTGCCGACTTCTTCCACAGAAGCTAGGCTAGTTTCGACAGCATTGGGATAGTCTAAAGCTTCACCAGTATAGAGAGTTCCATTGGCAATCTTACCATCGTAGTCTTCGGCTTGACCCATGTACCAGATTGGTGTGTTCGGCTCTTCAGGAACAAGGGACGGAGGGTCAGGAGAAACAGAAGGCGGAATCAAGTGGACGTTGTCACGATACGTGTAGAAGAAGAAAACGAGAGTTGAATTACGAGTGATCACATTGATCCCTTCGCCATCACGTTCAGGGTCATACCAGAGTCCTGTGTCAGCAGCATGCGCTGTGCCCAGGAACAGTACAGATGCTAGAATGGCGAAAATCCAGTTTTTCATGATAGATCCTCAAGTTGTGGGAACGAGTAGTGATTATACAGCACGAGCCCCGGAAGCGTTAGCCGGAGGACAAGTGCAGGAATAAGGTCCAGGGAGTACGGCATTCGTTTCTTCCTGGAACTCCCTGTAGCAGGTACTAATCGAGGTTAACCAGGCCTCTACATTTCCACTAACCACAAGTGACCGAACCGGAGTAAGAGAGGGCTCAGGTCCGGTTTTCTGGATCGGGTTGCTTCACAAAGCCAAAGCTCACTGCAACCTCGAGTGTTGAGTAAATCATGTTTCCAAGGAGCCTGAACTTCTCGGGAATCTCGGTAGTTTCGAAGACTCTATCTTCGCCGTCATAGAAGGCGATGATGAGTCCACCGTTAGGTCCGGTTTCTTCCTGGGGATGGTACTGGTTATTGTTCATCTGGGTCTCCGAATTTGCGATCAAGAGCGTTTTCTAGCGTATCTCGAAACTTGCGATGGTGAACGTATGTTCCTTCGCGGACGAAGGCAGATATGTACCCATCCATGTGGGGCCATACTGTAGCTCCATCTAACTTACGAAACAAGAACCACCTATCATGCATTTCGAAGACAAAGCCTTTTTTCTCAGCCATATCACGTTGGTCTTTTGTGAGGCTGAAGGGATCTCCTCTTTTCGTTGAAGTACTCCAGTAGTTAGGTTTGATAATGGGGCGGGTCCCACTACAAGGAAGGTTCTCCCGAATTGCACGGGAGTCCATCTTTGTGTCGAAGGAACCAGGCTCGCAATTATGCCACGACCTGCGATCCTTACGCCGGGGATGGTGCCCCGTCTGATGAATGCTCTCCCCGTTAGGAACCACTGCGGGAGAATGGACCGGTGATCTTATTTTAGATTCTGTAGAATTTCACCGTTGAACTCTTTCAAGAAGTCGCTGTAGTTGATAAGTCCTACCTTGTTCGGAAGCTGTTGTTGCAGATGATTCAATATATGCGAACAGTTTGAACGTAGACCTTCAGCATTTTTGCGGCAGTGATAAAGGCTGCCGGAGTAACTACTGAACAGAATGTTATTGCCGTCTTCTTCAACCTTGGTAATCCCGGAATTGATTCGCCAGGAATCCCCGTAGAGATACCCTCCGCTCCATCCAACAAGTAGCTTGTAAATGAGCTCATCAGGTTGAGCGATCCGTGCAATTACCCAGTTATCTGGTATATACATTTGGATCTCCTTGAATTGGTAGGATGCCAGGGCCTCGAACCCTGTGCCAATAGGTTAAAAGCCTACTGCTCGTCCGCATGAGCTTGCATCCTAATGGTAGCTTGTCTGAGGATTGAACTCAGCAGGACAGCCTTGTAGGAGCCGTCTGTGCCCAGCACCCAAGCTATTAATTGGTGGATCCCTTTGGAATTGAACCAGACTTCTCCGGCTTCAGCCGGGTGTTATCACCAGATCAGCTAGAGATCCTTATTTGGAGCCGGTTTCGGGACTTGAACCCGCTTCTGATGCTTACAAGGCAACTGCATCACCGTCAATGCTTTACCGGCTGTATTTGGTTGCCCCGCCAGGACTCGAACCTGGATCACCCGCTAATCTGGCGGTTACAGGATATAAGCCTGCTGCACTACCATTGTGCTACAGGGCAAGAATTGGAGCGTTACGAGGGAGTCGAACCCTGCTCTGCACGGCTTGGAAGGCCGGCGATACAACCCATGTATTGTAACGCTTGGTAGTCCCCACTGGGTTCGAACCAGTTACCTCTCGATTATCAGTCGAGTGCACATCCAGATGTGCTTGGGGACTCTATAATTGGTCTTCTTTTTTTATTGACGAATGCTTGGTGACCTTCACAGTAACCACAACTTTCGCCAGGTCTACAGCTAGGACCAAATCTAGTAGATCTGTAGTAAGATTTCTCCAATCTTTCTATTTTTATAGAAGTTGTCGAAAGACATAGAGTTTACTTTGAATTAAGCCCCGATTTCGAGCAAGTTCGTGGGATGACTTGGATAAAATCCGTACAATGTACACTCTCAACCATAATACAACTAAGTCTTGGACTCGAGCCCTGGCACCAGGGCAGTTTGTATTACAGGTAAATGGGCAAATGCGATAGGACTCGAACCTGCCAGGACTGGGTTGAAGGCCCAGATGTTCGACCACTTTGCATTCACGTTCAAAACTACTCTCGATCGTTTCCCTTCCTTTTAGCTAACTAGAAGCCAAGAGTAGTATAAATTGGCACCCCGAGTAGGAGTCGAACCCACATCCGGTCCTTCGTAGGGACTGTACCGTCCATCGGCCGGGGTAATGGCTTGGTCGTTACGAGGTCTGTGCACATCGCTCGCTAATCTATAAACCAAGCCTTAATAGCGGAAGACGATGGATCGAACCATACACCTCTCGGTGCCCTTGAATTAGCAAGCCAGCCCAGACCCAGTCTGATTCATCTTCCGTGCGGAGATTAACTACATTATTCTCCGCATAATTGGCGGGGCACACGAGATTCGAACTCGTCGTCTCTGCGCTGACAACGCAGCATCGCCACCCAGGCAACCTCTACCCCATAATTCTGTGCGGTCTCTCCCGCTTGTCACTGGTTGGGCTGTACAGGCGCCACTATCGTTGCTCGTCCAGTCGTCACGATGACTGGTGGAGACTTAGGGAATCCAACCCTACACAGATGCATTGCAAGTGCTTCTCGCCCGCTTGGTACATGAGCCCCCGAAACTGGTGGAGCCCATATTACCCTGCAGGACCCCTTTGCAGCAGTTTGGTAGCGAGGGTGGGATTTGAACCCACGTGATACGGCGTATGAAACCGAGCTGGGACCACTCCAGTCTACCTCGCTAAAATTAACATCAGCACTGATGACCAGTCATTGACTGGATTTGTTTAGCTTGCTTACGAACACGTTTATTGAACTGGCGTTTGATCAACTTTCTGGTCTTTGAGTTCCATCTCACAAAGTGATGCCAGCGAGTAAGGGCATCATACTCGATGCCACTGATCATTTTTTCTTTGTGTCCCATCATATGTTTGGCGGAGGTTGAGAGGATCGAACTCCCACAACATTACTGTCATCGCCGGGTTCAAACCGGTTAAGCACGCCAACCTTGCGAACCTCCAATATGCGAACTGTAATTCGCATGTAAACTTCTGTCAAGTGGTGGACGCCTAAGGAATCGAACCTCTAGCCGAAACTTCGGGGTTACAGCCCGTTAGCACTCCCACTTGCCGGGCGTCCATATTATACAGCGCAGCGTCTGCCCAGCAGTACCCCAAACTGGTGGCCCACCAAGGATTCGAACCTTGACCGCTGGGTTTAGAAGACCCTGCTGCGTCCATCGCGCGAGCCATTAATTGGTAGCTCATCAAGGTATCGGTCCCCGCTTCGCGCCCTGTGCCATGAGCTATATCTGGCGGCCTGCCTAGGAGTCGAACCTAGCTTCGATGGTTAACAGCCACTTGCTTTCCCTCGATAGCTATCAGGCCACATCTGGTCGACCGCCCCGGATTCGAACCGGGAAGCACTGAGGTTTGAGCTCAGTAGGTATACCAATTCCCATCAGCGGTCTATTGTTTGGTAGGGCAGGTGGGACTCGAACCCACAAAAAACAGTTTCTAAGACTGGTACGTATGCCAATTCCGTCACTGCCCTATGGTCGGGATAGCAGGAATCGAACCTGCAAAACCCGGGTTTTAAGTCCGGTACGTATACCTATTCCGTCATATCCCGATTTATTAATTGGTCTCTGTGGAGGGATTCGAACCCCCGTGATCTCCGCCCCAAACGGAGTGACTGACCAGCCTAGCCTACACAGAGGGTTTAGCTAATTAGTTGAGGGCCTTGCTGACTTCAGAATGGGGTAAAACGGAGACAGCGAAAGCCCTCAGATGATTATCTGAGTTGATTGGGGCAATAATGCTGTAAGAGAGTCTTCATATGGCATAACGTAACGGCTTATGAGGCAGTTGTCAACATCTGACCTACCTGCAGTTTACAAGTTGCGATTCTGGCTGGTAGTTCCTAGACCAAACTTACTGATCAAGGCATAGTCGCTGATGCTACTTTGATCCCAATGGATGAAAGCAACTTCATTGCTTCATTAGAAAGACTACTATTCTTCAAGCCTCTACCAAAAGAGAACGCATTAATCATTGCATTCCTGGGAGATTCCACAAGTTTATGAACGAACTATGAACTTTTTATGGAATTTTCCAATTAGCGTACTGGGTATTGTGGGTGACCATCGGAGATTCTTCAGCATTTTGGATCTGCTTCAGAAAATCTTCCGACCAATATTCCGGTAAGCCCCTCAGCAAATAGGTGATGTTCTCTAGATGCTCTTCCGCCAGACGTAATGAATCATTGATGAGATCCCCTTCTGGTATACACATGATTTACTCCTTGAACTTGAGCTGTCCGATGTTAGCCGCTGTGATCTCGACATCCTGTCGAATACCTTTGTACTGAGGTTGGTACAAGGCGCCACCGCGGTAAGCGTAGAGATACTTGATTTCAACCAGGTCACCCACCTTCGGTAGTGTGTAGTTCGGTGGAACTGTGCAATTGCCTACCTTAACGGTGTGGATCTGCTCCTGTCCTCTAGGTCCAGGACCTTTCGTGTGGTCAACCATCTCGAGCCCAATTGAGCTCTTCGTGGGATGCACTGATTCCACGATACAGGTAGCTGTAGCGTAGAACTTCAGCTTGAGGCACGGGCCCCAGCTATTCGGCCGGCCGGCTGTGTAGGGGGCTGCTGGATCGCGTAGTACAACGCCTTCGGCATTGTGAGCCTCCGCTTGCTGAATAAAGTTCACTATGTCGTACATGTCCCGATAAAAGGTTGGGATGTCGACATACAGGAACTGTGCTAGCGAACTGTCCAGGCCTCTCAGCTGGTTCAAATACGCAGCACGCTGTAAGAAAGACTTTGAGGTCAGGTCCTCATCCCATTCCAGAACGTCAAAGATTACCAAATGGGATCCCATATCCTCAGTATCGAGTACTAAACGTTGCTGAGAAATGCCGTAGATGACTGTCCGAAGGGCCTCAACTACATCGGTTGGAAGCTGCACTCTTAAACCTTTCCGGTTGCTGCCATAGATTTCGTCCTGAGTCACAACGACTATCCGGCGCTCCCCGTCATGCTTAAGTTGCAAAGCAAGCTCTCCACGAGCCCTTGTAAGGGCCTCTGGGAGGTCATTTAGCTCGATGGGATTTAGGAGCTGGGGAAGGTAATTCGTGCGTTCTGGGCCCTTCACAGAGCCTACAAATGGGGCTACGTTCTCGTCCAAGACATAACCTTTGGCCATTTTTTCTTTAACGAGGTTATCGTAGGCTCGTTTGGCCTGTTCGTACGGTATTGGCGCCGGCGTTTTGGTACCCGATTTCATGGGTTTCCCGCGGCGTCCATAGGAGAAGTTCACGAGGTAACTCTCGTTTACGTCTTCTAAGGTGGCGCTATAAACCTTGTCCGAAGAGCCCTCTTTGAAGTAAAGCAGGACACTTTCTTGGACATTATGTACAGACATGGTGACTCCTAGTGCAGGGTTGTGTTTGGTGGTGCACTTAGTTCCATCTCAAATATTCGAGCTGGAGCTGTGGGGTATGTAAGTGAAAAGAATAGAGATTGCTCACTTAGAGGCAAGATCTTTCCACTAGTGAGTTGAATCTGGTCATCCAACAGAAGGACGATCTTCTCGGCATCCATGTACATCAGCAGTGTTTCATTCAGTTGCCGGAGAGCCTGCATCACTAGTTCCGAATGGGTCGGGATTGCAGCTACTATCGCTGAGATCGGGTTCTGACCCTCTCTCTGAAGCATATCCTTGGTCGGGTTGCTGAAGTTCAGTATTGGTTGTATTTGGTGGCTCATTGAGCGCCTCCGTTAGATCCTGGTGCAGTCTTGAGTATATCGTCTGAGTCTCTCGGAGCGCTACCAGGATCTGATCCAGTGACTGGACATATTCCTGTAGGACATCCGCAGCATTTTTTATCATGACTACACGCTTGCTATTGACGTTGCTAAGCCACTGGTTCTGGGCCTGAAGCTCTTCAGGGGTCTTCTCGATGTGCATTGCGTTCTTCCTTGTAGGCATTCCAAAGAAACCAAATTCCCAGGCCAACACCTACGGTAATGCCGAGAATCGGTACAGCTGCTATGAGTCCGAAGGCCACAATTAGCAGCAGTGCAAATTGGACGAAGTCCTTCATGGTTGTCTCCAAAAAAATCTCTGATACTGGGCTTTCTTTATCCAGTTCTGGTTTTAGTGCCTATTGGCTTGTCACCAGCTATACAGAGAGAGCTATCAGTCGAAAGGACCAACAACAGGTTCTTCAGCTTCGTTTTCGTCGGCAGCAGGAAGGAGGGACTTTTCTGCATCGCTTTCCGACTCGTCTTCAGCGTCAGAATCACAGGAAGCAATAGTGACTTCGGCACGATGGCCGTGGCCACTACGTCCAGCGGTTAGCTTAATGCTAACTTCTTTTTTGCTGAGGTCCACACCTAGTGTGGTTTCACCAATATAATTGGTGAGTGCCTCCTCAATGGCAGCTTGATCCAAGAGAATGGTAAGCATTATTGCTCCTCTTTTAGCTCTAGATGAGCGTTACGACAGTGAAAACATTTCTGTTCTCGACGTGGATCCACTAGCTCTTGTTGAGAGCGATGCTCTTCATTTCCACAGATGCACCGACAGCGATACCAATGTTGAGACTTTGACATGTGCTGTGCGTTGCGTTTGTTGATTTCAGAGTGACCTTCATAGCGGATGATTTCGAAGTGTCCGATTTTGTCGCCAACTTCGTACTTGGGCTTACCAATATCACTCAAGTGTCGACGAAATGAGCGGCGTTGACCGCGCATGATGGGCTTGTATTCCATCATAGGCCTCCATGTTTGAGTTTTAGGTAATGGGCGATCATGAGAGCATCGGAACGGCCGTCTAATAGACCGCCTAAAGGCCCGTGCAACTGCGCTTCCGGGTAAAAACCTTCAGCCATGTTTGCGACTGCGACCTTTAGGTCCATTTCATTTCCTAGGAATTTGCGTGTCGGAGCTCCTACAGTCTTTTGCCAAACTTTAGGCTGCACTAGTTCGTAACGGAGATCTAAACAATCCAAGATTGTACGGATCCTCCAGAGCATTCCACCAAAGGTGAAATTACTTTTGGCGGACATTCCTGGGAGACTATGGACATCTTCAATAGCAGCCAGGATTGGGCCTTCTTTCATCTGCGTTTGCAGCAGTAGGAAGATGGCCTGAGCAGGATGCCCCTTAGGATCCAGGCTAATGAAGAGAGGGGTGGAGACGGAAAGATCCAGGAGACAAAGAGCTCCCTTTGTTCCTGGATCGATTCCAATATACTGCATCAGTCGGCGAACAAGTCGTCGGGTGCAGCAGCTGCCACAGAGGCAGTAGCAGCGGCAGCCTTGCCAGAGGTGGCTCCGCCAGCGACAGGCTTGAACTTGTCGATAACGGTGCCTTCCGGGTTAGCTGACTGCCACTTCCCAACGAAGGCTGCTTCTTCGGCTTCTGCAGCCTTCTCAGTCACAGTGAAGCCGTCCGGGTAAAATACCTTGTCGATCTCGTTGAATTCACGAGCTTCATTGGTGTCGACCCACTTACCGTTCGACAAGCTGCGTTTGTTCTCACGACGGAGACGAATGCCAACTAGGATCTCCTGGCCGACAATTTGGGTTACAACGGGGACTTCGCGTGGTACTTCGGTCTTTGCTTCGAAGTCATACAGCTTCACCAGCTTTTTCTCTGGTTCGATCTGACCCAGAGAGATCTCACCGGCGATCTTACAGATCTGGTTCATTTGACTGTAACCAGGTAATGGGTATTCCTTGCCGTCCTTAGCATAGGTCGGCTTGTTACCCTTCGCATCACCAGAGACGATGCAGTTCGAGAATCGATATATTTGATTCCCACCCGTCTTGCGTTTCAGATGCACGTGCATCATCATTGCACCCGTGTCGGTCTTGTCGAGATAAGCATTCTCGATGACCATCGGGTAGAGGCCGGTTGGCAACAGGAAACCGCCTGTTACGATTACGTCCTCGTTCGTTTTCTCGACATTGGCGCCGAGTTGAAGTGCTGCAATACTCATAAGAGCTCCTTGCTTAGGGAAAGTGAAGAAACTGACCTAACGTCAGTCTAAAACCCGACGGAGTCGGGGCTACGCATAGTACTGGTTCAGTTGATCCAGTAGAAATTGTGCATCGTTATCAATAAAGGTCTCCTCTCGAGTCCAAAGTCCCATAGGGCTCCGGATGCGCTCGTTCACAGTTTCTTTTGTCAGAAGAGTCTGGAACACGTACTTGAAGCCAACGGCTTCTTCTTCAGGGGTAATGACGAGGTGTGGGTTCTTGTATTTCTCCAGCTTCTTGAGCGTGAGTTTCTTGCAAGAAACCACAGTGGAGAAGAATGCTTCTACGCCCTGGTTCATGGTAGATCCTTTTACTTTCACCAGGGTTTCCATGACACCTTCGGTTTCATTAAGGATGTCCATCGTGTGTGCCAGCACAATAACATTCTTTGTGGAGTTGGCTACCTTGTCCTGCATGAGCGTTTTAACAAACTGAGCATACTGTCCCCAGGCGGCCATTGTGTTGGTAGACGGAAGAACGTGGACGCTTTCGAACATGTCCATCAAGAACGTGAACGTATCAATGATGAGCGTGTGGATCTTTTCTGACTGCTCTGCTTTGTCGAAGGCGTCCCACACCTGGTAGGGATCTGTGACCGTCAGTTTGCGAAACTTAGCTGGCATTGGCAGATCCTTCCCTGCTTCGCAGTTCAGGAAGAGAACCCCTTCAGGGTCTCTCAAGTTACGCAGACTGGCGGATTTGCCAGACGCGGATTTGCCTGCGATAAGTACGAGCCGTTTGTTCATTGACATATTTACTTACCTCTTTCTGTGATACGTCGAGTGACGGAAGTGAGAATAGTACTGTGAATCTCCGAGTCGTCCAGAGGTTCATTAAGCTTCTGATTCATGTCGAACACTTGCGCCCTAATGGCGTCGAAGGAGTGCCCGAGTTCGATCAGTGTGAAAGCATAACGGGCCAATGTATGGTTCCGATTGCCTTTGCCAGCTTGATTGATAGACCATCTTTCCAGGGCGGTCAGGTTGGTCTGACTGGCGAGAGTTTGTTTACGCTCATCAGCCTTCTTGGTTTTCGGAATGAACTGCAGAGTGTCCAACAATTCGCCCTTATTGTACCAGTGATTTCCGTTCCAAGTCAACCACTTACGGCATCTATCGTGGGTTGCTCGATCAACTTCAAAGGGTAACCATTCGTAGATATTTCGCATGAAATCCCGGTAGTCCGCTTTGTTTAATTCAAAGTGGTGGGACATCGGCAGAATAATCCGAAAACGGTGTGAAGTATCCGTGTGTGACTTAGTGGTGTGTATGAGCCACGAGTAGTCTTTAAGGAGGAGCTTCGCGGTATCCAAGTCCACGGAGTTTTCCACATCTAGAACGATCAGGTTCGCATCTTCGACTACATGGTCTTCATCGCGGTAACCTTCTCGTAAGAAGTGGTTTACCCAGTGGTAACCCTTTTGTTCAATCAGCTTGTGTAGTTTATCGAAGGAGACTTCCTGGTTCCGATAGCCTTCGGTAATTTGAGTACTGAAGGCAAGCTTAACTTTGTTAATGTCAGTTTCTTGCACCTTTTTGCCAGACAGGAATTGAATACCGTCGATGATTTCAGACGTGATATACATTCCATTCTTGTAACCATGTGCTGTAGCCAGGTTGAGCATTTCACGCTTGGCTTGCTCCGAGCCTTTGTAAAAGGGCAGGTCCTCATAGAGATCAGCCTGGGTTAGTTCCTTGTCGATTGTACAGATATAATTGCACAGCTTTACGTAGGCTTTCTCACGATTGAGAATGCCCTGGAGTGCTACACCACTCTGCTCTGCCATTGCGATTGCAAAGTGCAGATGCTCCATACCAATATACGGAGATTTGTCAATGTATGCATATACCGCGGCAAGTTTGGCGACCTTAAAGTAGCGATGGACAATCTCTGCTTTGCGGACTTCAGCATACTCTGAGAGCTTTGCTGCTTGTTTGTTGCACCAGATACGATATTCATACCAGGCTAGCATCACCTCTTTCTTCATTTGCAGGACTTGGTTGAACGTCGCTGGGTTGGCTAGTTGTGTAAACCGGTCTTTCAGAGTGATCAGGTATTTGGCTGTA
>Ga0100378_1002791_pt1 | contig 17148 bp, 17 predicted proteins | sample CryGeymeta201502_FD_81535 | JGI IMG/M metagenome (GOLD analysis project Ga0100378, IMG submission 81535) | Groundwater microbial communities from Crystal Geyser aquifers in Utah, USA - Crystal Geyser metaG 2015-02 | ecosystem: Environmental > Aquatic > Deep subsurface > Groundwater | place: USA...
GTTAGTGTTTGTCATATTGTTGTTGATTGTATTCATATTATTCATGTTAGGGTTCATTGGTTGAGTAGTATTAGTTGTGGTGGTATTATTTATATTGAAACTATTATTTGGAATTACATTGTTGTTAGTCATCTGGCTTTGACCAGTATTCATATTGTTCATGTTGAAACTGTTATTTGGATTAATAGTATTATTGTTCATATTGTTCATATTGTTCATATTTGTATTAGTATTGTTAGGAATTACAGTATTGGTATTTGTAGGTTTAAAGGTATTTTGGTTGTTCATATTAGTGTTACCCATATTCATGTTCATATTAGGATTAACCATATTAGGATTAACTATGCTAGGATTAACCATGTTAGGATTTAAAGTATTATTTGTTGTTGAATTTTGGTTCATATTTGTAGTAGTTGTGTTACTATTCATATTAGGATTTATTTGATTCATTCCAGTATTTATGTTAGGGTTAAAAGTAGTATTATTTGTTTGATTCATATTGGTCATGTTATTATTCATTTGTGAATTACCAGTATTCATAGTATTCATATTGTTCAAGTTGTTCATATTTGGGTTTAAATTAGAATTAGTATTAGTTGTAGTTTGATTCATATTAGTTGTATTGGTATTAGGAATCATAGGATTTGTTGGTTTTACTTGAGAGCCACCCATATTCATGTTATTAGTGTTATTCATATTATTCATGTTATTCATATTGTTCATATTATTCATGTTATTCATATTGTTCATGTTGTTCATGTTATTCATATTGTTCATGTTGGGATTTATTGTAGTATTTGTTGTTGTAGGCATATTTGTATTATTCATCATAGGATTCATAGGAGTAACATGAGAACCACCAATATTCATACTATTCATATTTGGATTTATTGTAGTATTGGTCTGATTCATATTATTCATATTATTCATATTTGTATTCATATTTGTATTTGGGTTAGAGCCTCCCATAGTATTTCCCATTCCTCCCATCTGGGTTGCCATTTTTCTAACACAATCATCGCATACATCTAAATTACATTTAAGACAGCAGTAGGTAAATTGACAAGTAGTTGATTTACAATTGCAGCAAACAGGACTTCTGTTTCCTCTTGGTTGAAATAGAATAGCGCTTTTACATTGAAAACAAGGGACTGTTGATTTTTCAACAGTAACTACTTCATTTTTATGTTCTACACTACTACCCATATTCATATTCATTCCCATATTAACATTATTAACATTAACGTTTGAATTTGTATTTATATTAAACATTTTTCCAGCGCATAAAGAACATACATCGTAATCACAAATATCACATCTATATGCTGTTGAGCTATCTCCATTACGGCAAATATCACAAAAGTAATTTGATCTATTGTGTGTTATTTTTAATGGATGTTTTTGTTGGCAAATTGGTAGTCCTAAAGTTTGTTGATTAGTATTTGTATTCATCTGATTTATCTGGTTTGTTTGGCCACCGTAACCATACATTGACTGAGAGCTTGGATTCATATAATTCTGATTTGAATTGTTTTGATTCATATTATTTTGATCCATGTTATTCATGTTATTCATGTTATTCATGTTTTGATTGTAGGACATTTTTTATACAAATTAAACAAATAAAGATATTAATAATAATTTCTTAATCATTATCATAATCATATAAATTAATAATGTTTTATAATTTCCATACAATTTGTTCATTAATTAAAATTTATGAAATATATATAGAAAATAATAAAAATATTACTAACATTACTTATTTAATATATTAACTTAATTAATTATATTGATGTAAATAATAATTTTTATTAATGAAGATTGATTATTGTTCTTTCGTTATAGTGATTTGGTATATTAAAATATAAAATTAGTCTTTCTCTTTTTATAACTTCAGTACAAAACATTGAAGAAAAATCATTAAATCTTTTAAAAGTTCCTGAAATTAGTAACAAACAGCCTTTTTCATTTCTTGAAACAAATGAGGGATTAAATCTTAAAGAAGGAGTAAACTTACAGGAAGGTTCTGAAATGCAAGAAGGTTCAGAAATGCAAGAAGGTACAGAGATGAGCATGAAACTTGAATCTACATTAACTAGCGGAGAGTTAATGAAATTAGAAAGCTCACTAAAAGACATGATGTTAGCCCAAGGTTTTGTTAGAGGACGAGTATGAATTAATATATTAATTTAACATATACTTATTATAATTAAATAGAAAAGAGTTACAAAAGATGGAAAAAGATGCGCTAAGGTTTTTGTTCATAATAAAAAAACTCATTTTGACTGTACTAATGAAAAATCACCCGATGGCAAGAATAAAAAAGAAGAATGGTGTTATATTGACCCTTTACAAAGAAGTGGAGGTAAAGCTTGGGCTTACTGTAAACCAATTATTGATTATGATAAATGTAGAGAAACTAACCAGTATGAATTAAACATAATGACAATCGAGGCAAGAAAAATCAATGACGAACTTTCAATTATTATTCATGAAGCTGAGTCAGCAATCCAAGAACTCCAAGGTATAAGAAAAGGTCAAGCAGAATTAGATGAGAAAATCTTACAGTTAATTAAAGCAAAAAATTCATTAGACTTCAGTTTAAAAACTTGTATTTATGAACTTGAAAAACAATGGACTGCTGCTGAAAAAGTAGCTGTTGGTATCGGACAAAAAATTGATAAAGAAGAAGCTGCTAGACTTCAAAAAATTGCTGCAAATACACCTGCCCCAGCTCCTGCAACTGGAGGAAAAGACGATGATGACGGTGGTGCAGCTAATACTAATAAAAAGTTTTGGCCAACTGATGTAGATACTTTAACGTTACAAGAAAAAGAATTTAACATGAAAATTAGTGATGTTGTAGAAATGAGAGAAAAATTAGATAAAGTAGACTGCCACGGAATGCCAGGGTATGAAGTCGACAAACCAGGTGTCGGACTAAGTGGAGAATACTATAATAACGAAGGATGGACAGGAGCAGGTAAAAAAAGAATAGATCATACTATTGACTTTAATTGGAAAGGTTCATCACCAATGAATGGGATTAATCCATACAATTACTCAGTTAAATGGGAAGGATATTTATTAGCCCCTTTCACAGGATATTACAAATTTACAGTAGAATCAAATGATAGTACTATGGTTGTGTTAAATAACAAAGTTTTAATAGCACTCAACATGAAAACAATTCCTGGAGAGTCAAACAATAGAAACACTGTATGGATGGAGGCAGAAAGATACTTAGCTAAACATCCAAGTATTATGAGATCTAAAGCTAGCAGTAAAGATACATTTTTAATGGGAGGAGCAAGATACAAGTAATTTTAATATATTTAATATATTATTAATAAATTAGGATTGTTATAAGCTTTTATCATTGTATTCATGACTTAGTAAGAGAAGAATTTGATGCAGGTCTTAAATTTAAATGGTCTTCTTCTGAATTTGCTGAAGAAATTGTTCCTGAAGAATACTTATTCCTTGAAAATAGTTTCCCTTCAATGAAATTAAAAGGATTTGATATGGAAAAAATGACCTTAGCAAAATTAGATGAGAATTCTCTTGCCTTTAAAAACTCGAAATTACTTTTCTTAACTGATATTCCACTAATGTTTAAAGGATTACCAAGTGTAAAATTCAACACTAGATACCATAATAAGTATATTAAGTTTGAACTCAATACTCCTCAATATGTTTATGTTGCAGTTGGTTCTCATTATCCTAATCCATTACCTGATTTTTTTGAAAATATGCAAGATATGCTACAAATTGTTGAAATAAAATCAAGTGCAAAACCTATAAATGTACTAACAACATATTTAAATAATTTTATTAACTTAATTTTAGTTTAAATTATTTGGATGGAGATCAGGAACATGGGACATCTATAGACACTTTTATCATCCAGGAAAAATCAAAATTAAATTAAAAAGAGACGGACCAAACAAGAGAGGTATTCCAATGATAATGTTCTTTGGACCAGATACATCAGGAGCAACTCCAATTTCATGCGGAGGAAAAGAAAAACTCCTTTCAAAACCAGGTTCACCCTACTTTAGCAAATGTAAGTTAAAATTAATATTTATAAACTCATTTAACCAATTTATTAAAATATTATCTTAGGTCTACAAAGTAGTATCTTCCCTAACACCAAGTGCGAAGATGGTCTAATGAATCAAATGAAAGACTCAATAGGAACAATGTGGTTCTCAAGAGGAGAAGGTGTTGGAGCTTGGCTTCAAGTTATTTTCAAAGGAATATTCGTCATTACAAAATTCCAAGTTAAACCAAGAGGAAACCCAAATGAAAGAAATAAAGTTATCGAATTAGAGTTTTCAGATGGAACTTCACAACAATTTACTATGCTTAATACAGACAGTGTTCAAGAATTCCCAGTTGGATTAGTTCAAACAAGTTATGTCATTGTCAGATTTGTCGAAGTATTCGGAACAATCAACAACGGAGGATCATTTAACTTCTTCGGTATCCAATGTAAAAATTTAAGCCTTCCACCATCAAATTCTAAAGTTACTGGTTTATTAAAAGCTGCTGGAGCTGATGTAAAACAAATCAAAGCATTCTTTTCAGTTGAAGAAGAAGAAATTATTGGAGTTGGTTGCAGAGATACCTTAATAAATGCACCAAAGAAGTTCGGAGCAGTCAAAATGGACGAAGGAAATCATGCTATAGTAAACTGTTATAGTTCTTGCTCAACTAGTCATTATACAGTATATGGAACAGGAAGATATACAAAAGATTCAGCAATATGTAAAGCCGCCTTCCATGATAGAAAAATAACGGCTGCTGGAGGACAGGTATAATAATTAACCTATATTTATCTTACTTATTCAATAGGTTAAAGTTAAATTCTCTAAAGGAGCTAGAGCTTATGACGGAAGTCTTTCAAACGGTATTAAAAGTTCTTCCAAAACCTTTTCTGAAATTACTATGATGTTCGAAAAAATAAAAACTAAAGAAAACATTATTGTCAAAGAAGGTTCAAAAGTCGATGTAGTAAATCCAAATGGAAATAATTTCTTACCAGGAGTTATAGGAGAAATCGAACAAAAAGCAGATTTAAAAATACTTCATATTACTATTGAACGTAAATAATTTTATTAATTTATAATATAGACAGCCAAGATAAACCAATGTTAATTCCTTATCCAAATCCAATGAAAATCAAAGCATGTGGTGATAAAGTTGCAGGAAGAAACTGCGCAGGATCAAGAGCAACTGAAAATAAAGCTAAGCCAATTGTAATAAGATTCCAAACAAAAGGATCTCAACTATCAGGTGACTATTTGAAAGATACCGGTGATGAGTATGGAAAGAATGAAAAAAAGAAACCATATGGATGGAGTAAAAACATGACAAACAGAATGAGAGATTATGCAGGAAGATCCCATGAATTCCCAATGATTGAGGGTATGGTTCATTTTCCACCTAGTTCAAAATCAAAATATTGCCAAAGTGTCAAAAAAGATACACCATGTGACCCTGCTGAGTGGTCTGTTAGAGCTGGAAAAGGAAAATACAATGTAAAATTGATATTTGGAGACCCAACTGCCAATAGTAAAATCGATTTAAGTATAAATGGAAAATCTGCTTTTAGTGGAATAGTAAAAAAAGGAAAGATGATGACTGTTGAAAAAAAAGTAGAAGCAAAAAATGAATATATCGTTATTAGCTCAGATTGTCAAACTAACTGCGGGTTTTCAATGGCAAAGCTTAGTGCTGTAGAGATTATGCCTTTTGTTGAAATCGAAACTCCAAAGGTTGTTAAAACTAAAACTCAAAAAACATGTGGAGGAAGCTTAGTCAAAGGTATTTAAAATAATAATCTTAATAAACTTTTCAAATTATATATAGGTAAATGCGATATCGGAAAAGACGTTTTACATTGCTTATTTGATTCTGTAACAAACCCTATTACTAAAAATTGTACTGGAGAGTTTGTTTTAATGGAAGTCCCACATGATAATCCTTGCAGAGATCAAATCGGAAAATTCAAATGTTGTAAAAGAAAGTATAAGAATAAACTTGAATGTCAAAAATATTGTCCAAAGAAGTGTATTAATGAACGTTGTGCTTAAACAATTAATTTCATATTAACAAATATTATATCATTAAAAATTTTAAGTTATTATATTTTAATATTAATTTTGTATTAATTATTATTTTTTAATTTTACAAAATTTAAACTTTAATAAATATAAGATTTAATTATTTATTAATTTTTATAACTATCATGTTAACTCTTTTAATCCGTTTTAATCCGTTTTCTTCTTTCCTGCAAATGTATTATAAAGATTATAATATTTAGTTTTTTTATCAAGTAATTCTTGGTGTGTTCCTTGCTCTTTTAGTTCTCCAGATTCCAAAACAAAAATTACATTTGAATTTACGATTGTCGACAATCTATGGGCAATCACAATAGATGTTCTACCAAGCATTACTTCATCAAGTGCCTTTTGAACAATTTCCTCACTAACTTTATCTAGGGCAGATGTAGCCTCATCTAATAACATAATTTTAGGATCCTTTACTAAAGATCTAGCAATGCAAACTCTTTGTTTTTGTCCTCCAGATACATTTGAGTCTTTGCCAAGTAAGGCATCCATAGCTATATTAGTAATAAATGCTTTTTCAGAAGCTTGTTTTATATCTTCATCTGTACAGTCTAACTTTCCATAACGAATATTGTCTACTACGCTTCTTTTGAATAAAATTGGCTCTTGTAAGACTAAGCCTATTTTTCTTCTGTATGAGTTAATATTATAATCTTTGATATTAATATCGTCAACTAAGATTTCACCTGATGTTGGATCATAAAATCTCTCAATTAGTTGTACTATAGTTGATTTACCAGACCCGGAAAATCCTACAAAGGCTGCTGCTTGGCCTGGCTCTATCATAAAATTTAAATTTTTAAGAACGACTTGATCAGGTCGTAAAGGATATGCAAAGGAAACATTTCTAAATTCAATTTTTCCTTTGATACTCTCAGCGTTGTTTTTACCTGATGATTCTTCGAAGGGATCAATCTCAGATTGAGTTTCCAATATTTTATAAATGTTAACTAATGCTGTTTTAGCTTTGCTGTAATCCCCGACATATAATTGGACCATTCCGACTCCGAAAGCAGCAAATAATACAATAAATATTGCTTTATTCATATCACTAGGGTCTAAGCTTCCACCGACAACCCAATTAGCGCCAGCCCAGTATAAAGTAGCATAAGCTCCAAAGGTTACAAACTGTGATAGACCATATAGAAGTCCTGTAAAAAAACTATTTTTAGCTATACTTCCTGTATTAGAAACAAGAATATTAGTATACATTTCTTTAACTTTTTCTTGCATATTATAAGAAAATATTGTTTTGGTATTAACAACAGACTCACTAAGAATAGAACCAGCTTCAGCATTTTGGCTACCACCGTCTTCTGAGTATCCTTGTTGTAATTTAAATTCTAAAGCGGATGATAAAACTATTAATGGTAAAAATCCTAGTGTAATTAATGCCAAACGATAGTCGAAGTAAGAACCAAGTCCAATACCGAGAATTAAAGTAAAGAATGTTTGGATATATACACCAATCATTGTTAAAGCAACTCCATTAATTTTAGTAGTGTCAGAACTAAGCTTTGATAACAGAGCACCCGGAGTATTTTCCGGAATATCATAGTAACCAGGATGTAATCTTAATAATTTTTCAAAGACCATAGTTCTTAGCTTTATAACTAAAGTTTCACCAATTTGTGTAAACATATACCTAGAATTATATTAAATAAGTATTAATTTTTAATATATTAATATTTAATATTTAGTATACGTTTGGAAAAATCCAGCAAGAGAAGCAGCAACAGCAAGAATCAAAAAATAAATTGCAACTGTTATCGATTCACTTTTAACTCTATCAGGGTCATCCTTAATACCAAGTGATTCTATTCCAATTGACATAAACCAACCATACATAGGCCACACACCTCCGTTTATTGCAGAGGCAATGACCCCACATACTACAACAAATTTAATATCGGATAATAAACCCATTAATTTTGATTGGGATTGACTAAAGAATTTTGCGTCTTCTTCCTCTTTGTCCTTTTTTATTCTTTCTTCTTCCAACTTTTTGGCTATAACTTCTCCTTTTGATAGATTTCTTTCTAAAAATGGTGATTCTTTATCTTCAATTATAATTGGTTCTTTCGTGAAATCTTCACTATATTTCTTTTTTAGTCCAATTGATGCTCTTTCTCTTTCTATTGATAGTCTTACTGACGTATCTCCTTGTGCTAATTGACTCTGTACTAATCTTGCGTAAACCTTATCAAGTTCTAATAATTCTTTATGTGTTCCATATTCGACAATATCGCCTTTACTCAAAACAACGATTTTATCTGCGTTAATAATTGTTGATAGTCTAAATAAAAAAATTTTAAGTTATTGAAAAGTAATTTATAATGTAATGTATTATTCTATTTACCTATGAGCAATAATAATAGTTGTTATTCCGTTTTTACTAATAGTCTCTAAGGCTCGTTGGATTTCTTTTTCGCTTTTGGTATCGAGAGCTGAGGTAGCTTCGTCTAATATTAATATTTTAGGTTTTTTTAAAATTGCTCTTGCGATTGCAATTCTTTGTTTTTGTCCTCCTGATAGTTTACTACCTTTTATTCCGACTAAATATTCTGTTTTCTCTTCGATTTTGTTTATGAATTCGTTAGCGTAGGAATTTTCACAAGCCTATAAAATAAATAATTTATATTTATTAAAACTATTAAATTATTACTTCGAGGATTTCTTCTTCAGTTACATCTTTTCTTCCAAATATAATATTTTCTCTAATAGTTGTATTGAATAACACAGGTTCTTGAGCAACATACCCAATTAAACTTCTAAAATATTCTAAATTCATATCTTTTGTATTATGCTTATCTAATCTAATACTTCCAGAAACTGGATCATATAATCTTGCTAATAAATTAACAATTGTACTCTTTCCAGAACCAGACTCACCTACAATTGCAGTAGTTTTCCCTTGCTCCGCAACAAATGTTAAATTATTAAATATATTTGTCTCAGATCTTGAAGGATAATAAAACGAAACATTATTAAATGAAATTTCTCCTTTAATTGAGTTTTTATCTGGTTTCTGAGTTGAATTTTCAAGATTAGTTAATGGTTTTCTATCTAAAAGAGTAAATAATTCACTAGCAGCTTGACATGCTTTACTAATAGCGGCAAAATTTGGCGAAGCTTGCCCTAATGCATAGCTTCCAAATACAATCGAAAAGATAACTATAAGCACATCCCCAGCAGCGAATGGCTTTCCTGTATTCCAATTTATATCACCATTTGCAATACATAAAGCTCCATACCAGAAAGCAAGAGCGTATGAACCATATATGATAAAAAAAGTAAAACCTAATACAATAGCTACTTTTAAGCCAGATTTAATTCCTGCTAATTTACTCTCATGTAATAGTTTTACAAATCTATCAATCTCATATCTAAAGTTTCCAAAACTAACTACAGTCTTAATATAGTAAAATATTTCTTCAGCTACTCCACCAGCCTTTTCGAAAAATTCTCTATTCATCTGATCTTCACTAATCATAGAACTTGTTAAACAGTAACCTCCAATAGCCATAAAAGGTAAAGTACTAACCATTACTAATGAAAGTTTCCAAGATGTAGCAAAACCAACTAAGTACGCCATTAAACAAGTACCAATTGAGTAAATAGTATTACCTACTTTGTCTCCTAAGCCACTTTCTATTACTTTAGTTTGTACTTCTACTTTTGTTGCAAATTCATGAGCATTTATTTGGTCAAACCATGATTGTTCTTGTTTTAATATTACATTAAAATATTCTTGTTTTAGTCTTGTTACTAATCTTTTTCCGGCCATAGTCCAGGAAAATACCATAAGAGCGCTAGCAAACATAATTGCACCTCCAATTTCTAAATAAAGAAAGGATAATTTTTTTATTGTGTCTAAATATAAGTCTGGATCTGTTGTGTCTTGTATTTTATTAATAGTATCTCCTAAGAGATATGAAAACAGGGGTAATCCCGCACCATTTCCAAGAGCGCCGAGAATACCAAAGAATATATAAATATAATCAAGTGTTGATGAAAACCTAAATTGTAGTTTGAAATATGATATTGTTGTTGCTGGTTTAGTAGAATCGATTGAGATTTTTCCAATATCAGTTTTTATGTGTTTTTCTATGTCATCATCAGCTGTCTTTTTTAAAATAATCTCTTCATCATTAGAATTATTATTAGATTTATTTGATTTTGATTCTTTATTTTCTTTATTTGGGTTTGGCTCAAATGTGTCAACTTTCGAAGACATTAAATATTAAGAATTTATTAATACCGTAATATATTTTAAAAAATGTAATATTAATCTACAATAAACTTAAAAAAATATATAATTATACATAAGTTATTATTTTATAATATTAACTATTTTAAATAATCTAACAACTATATAACATTAATCTAACATCTAACTAATTTCTAACAGCTAACATATTAATCTATTATAGCAAACAATAATTATTATTCCTACACTCTTAAGTTTCTAAACAAAATCTCGTCGTCAAAGTAAAGACTAGCCATTTGAGCATTATCTAAATGTATATAATTTTCATCTATCTCGACTGGATCAAAGGTGTCTTCATAAATTAAATTAGTAGCTAAATGTTTAAAAAGTATCGAATGACCAACCATAAGAATTCTTTCGTCATTCTTTAAGTTATTTTCTTTTAAAAAGTTCTTTACAAATGTTTTAAATTCAAGAAGTCTATCATAAGTTTTAATACTACTTTCTATAAAACTATTTTGTTCATTAAGCTCTTCCATTGCCTTTAATAAAATCTCTTGGTGGTTAAATTCTAAATTTTTCTTATAGTGATTGAAGCATAAGTTAAAGTATGGATTATCGTTAGAAAACTTAATTGTATTTGTCTTCATATTTATTATTGTATCACAGTATTTAAGCATGTAAATTGGTAAAGTTTCTTGATTTAATTTACTAAACTCGGACCAATCAAATTCCGGGAAGGCACTCATACTTCGATAGATATTTGATATTATATCACTGTTCGTTTCAATCTTTTCAAATATAAGAGGGTGTACTATAACTTTTGGCTTTTTGTTAATTTTTTCATTGGTATTATTATCAGTATAGCCTTTAAGAATATATTGACATGATTGTAATGCTCTGGTTAATGGAGAACAGAAGACGTATTTTATATTTAGCTCATTTAGTCTTTTCCCAGCGTAATAACTTTCGTTTTTGCCATTTTCTGTAATTTCACAATCACAAAGGTCAGGATCATATCTAATTTCTTTAATTTGTCTTGAGTACTCTTGAGCATTTTTATTTTTGATGTGGTAAATTTCTCTGTGCTTTTTTTGGTAAAATGATTCACCGTGTCTAGTTAATAAAAACTTAGAAGTGAGATTTTTCTGAAATTTTGCGATTAATGGGCTTCGGATTATATTCGACGACATTTAATGTTTAGTTATATAAGATTTAATTTAAATTTATAATAACTATAGAAGTATAATTATTAAATTATATTTAAATTATACCGTAAGAACTAATTTAAATTATTTTTTTAATACTGTCAAATTGATATTATATTGATATTATATCGATATTGTAAATTAAATTAATATTTGTTTATTAGCATATTTTATTTATATTCCTTATTTGCTATTGTTCATTTTGCAAAATGTATTATGTTTACTCATAAACTTCTCAATTTCGTCTGTTGTTCTAGGAATTCTTTTTGTCATATTAATACAGCCGTCTTTTGTTACTACAACATCATCTTCAATTCTTACGCCTCCAAAATCTAAATATGACTTAATCATATCAACATTTAAATATTTCTTTTGGTCTTCATTTTTAAAAGCATTTTGGAATACAAAGTCAACAAAATATATACCAGGTTCAACAGTATAAACAGTTCCGATTTCCATTGCTAGTTCTGACTTATATTTTACATATCGGCCAAGGTCGTGAACGTCTAGCCCTAACTCGTGTCCAAGTCCATGTGCCATAAAAAGTGAATGAATTTTATTATTAAACATTTCATCAATAGAGTATTCCTTTTTTAACATACCTAATTTTTGTAATTCTTCTAAAATTACAATTTTTGAAAGTTTATCCATACTACTATAAATCGTTCCTTCTTTTACCATATTCTGAACAGCTAAGTTAGACTTAAGTACAATATCATATATTTCCTTTTGCTTCTTGGTAAACTTTCCATTGACTGGAAAAGTACTTGTGACATCAGAGGTATAATTGCAAATTCTTACTCCCATATCAGCTAGGAATAGCCCTCCGTCTTTTAAAACTTCATCGTTGTTTTCATAATGAAGTGTAGCACTGTTTTTGTTACCACCTCCAATACATGGATACGCCCATATTCTTGTATAATACTTTTTATAAAAGTAATTAAAGAAAATCATTTCTAAATCCCGTTCATTAATTCCAGGTTTAATATTAGCCATCATTTGTAAATGACCATCTATAGTAATTTCATTAATAAATGTCATTAAATCAATTTCATGATCAAGTTTGGTAGAGCGGACATCTTTTAGAATTTCATAAGATAGATTATCATGTACAATACGATCGTTTAGATAAGCATATTCGTCTTTAAAGTCTAAGTGAGCTGTATTAACAGGTAGAGAAGAATTATCATTTATCCCTTCTAATAGAAGGATTGTTTTAGGGTCTCTATATTTAATAAATTTATTAATATCAGTCATGTCATAAACATCGATTTCATATTTTTTAGAAAGGTCTTCTTTTGTCATTACTTTTTCCCATACTCTCATCTCATCATTTGGTTGAGTATAGAATAAACTTAATTTAGAAGAAGATAAGTCAAGAATAGCCTTAAGACCTTCTTCTCGTACACCTGTTATGTAGTAAAAGTTTGATTCTTGGAGAAAATATTGCATATTAACATCAGTATCATAAAGAGAAATAGAATCTCCTGCTTGAATTATTAGTATACTATTAGTATCAATTTCTTTAAAAGTTTTAACTTTTGTAAGGTATTTTTCGCGATGTTTAATAAAGAAGTTATTTGGAAGGCCAGTTAGTTCGGATTTAGTATAATCTATATTGAATTTTGATTTGAAATTGTGTTCCATTTTGTATTTAATACTATATAAAATATGGAGATTTATAACATTAATATATGTTATAATATTAAATTAATAATATTTATATTAGTAAAAGTATTTGAATTAAACTATAACAATATAATCCATCTAAATATTAATAAGTAAATTTAAAACTAATAAAATACACAAACATAAATGCAAAAAGCAAAAATGTACTCCAAGCGGGACTCGAACCCGCGGCCCCAACCGTGTGAAGGTTGTGTCATAACCAACTAGACCATTAGAGCTAATTAAAAGTTTTTACTCAATAAATAATAAATATTTAATCGATTTGATTATAAGTATTTTATAATTTAAATTGTTATATTTTATAAAAGAAAATGAATTCACCAACGAAGTATATTTTCACAACAATATCGTTAATTATATCAAGCATTATTGGAACAGGAATTGGTATAATGAATTCTATTTTCGTAAACTTCACATTATTAGGAGTATCAACTAATGCTAAATTTGCCTTTGTAATATTATTTATTAATATTTTTAAAATTAGTACTTTGGAATTATTTACATCACTTTTGGAGCCTTGTTTCTTTGGTTTTGTTTTTATACACAAGTTAAATCAAACGGTGAGAATATTTTCTTTTTGCATCCGAAAAGAATGAACTATTATAACACAAACATGAAAGACTCAATTTTCATCATTCTCGGAATCCTAATAATTGTATCAGGTTTTACAAGCTTTATTCTTGACCAAGTATGGTTCGAAAAAATAAACAGTTTATATAAAATGCCAATATTTTGCTTATTAGGTAACATATAAAATTAGCATACTTATAATAACATTATAATATAAGGATATTAATTACCCATTTAGGTATTTCAATTTGTTTTTCCTTCATATTTTGTATGATCAACATAATAAACTTTATATACTCTTTATTTAACGGAGAATCTAGTCAGCCTTTTATATATGGAAGCAATCAAGTAATTATAAATACTAACAATTAGTTTAAATTTATAATTTTTATTCATTGTCTTGTTGGGATACTATATGGAATTATTTTTGGACTAACTGATATAAATTCTAATTTATTTACAAATGGAATAACAACGCAGATAATATTTATAAAAGAGCAGAATTACTGTCTACCGATTGGAATGGGATTTGGTTGTATATCAGGCTATATCAATGAATATATTAGAAGTGAAGATCATTCGGGCTATCAGCATGTAATTAATGAAGATGAAGATGCGTTATAAGATGTAAAATGTATGTTGGTGAAGTAGTAACATGACGTAAGTAGATGCTATTTGTTGTATTTATATAAAATAATAATATTTATATGATTAATTTTTTCAACTCATGAGTATAATTTAATATTAAATTTTATGATTAAGTATATAATAATATATTAATATAGTAATTATTTAAATAATTAAAATTAACAGAATTAATAAGAGATAAATGTAGCTATTAAATTTTGGTAATTTTTATTTAAATTATTAATCAAAATAATAATTAATAATATATATGAAAGATAACCTAAATAAGAAGCTTTCTAAAAAAACTGATGAAATTTTACTCAAAAGCAAAGTTAAACCTCAATATAAGAAGACGAATACAACAAAAGAAGTTAAAAATATATCGACTGATTTAAATAATCCTACTATTAACAGAAATATTACTAATTCATCAAATAAAATAATAGATATGTCCGCAGTTCCTTCAATTAATAATCAAGTAATAGATATGAATGCAGTTCCCTCAATTAAAAATCAAATGAATCAATTACCACAAAATCAATTAATTCAAAATAATTTTTCTAATAATAGAAATTCTTATAATAAGAAAATTAACATAAATTCTAATAATGTAATTCACAACCTAAATAACAACTTAAAAAGCAATTTAAATGCTGGCAGTTCATTAAATAATTGTATAGAAGAAGATGATGACATAATCAATAAAAATACAAATAAAAGTAATAATAAAGACACACCTACACCATCGAAACTTACTACAATTAAAGATAAAGTTCATCTTTCAATGAAACTTAAATACAAACAAATCAAAGCAAATAATACATCACAAACTTATCCAATGCTTGTTACATTAACAGCAGATGAAATAGAAAATAGTAAAACTTCAATGGATTTAGTTTGCGTTTTAGACGTTTCTGGTAGTATGCAAGGAATGAAAATTCAACTATTAAAACAGACTTTTCCAATACTACTTGATCTTCTAAATGAAAATGATAGACTTAGTATAGTTATTTTCAATAGTAGTTCCAAGAAAATAACTCCATTATTAAGAATGGATAGCAAAGGAAAAGAAATCACTCTTAATCGTGTGAACAGTATAAATGCAAGTGGAGGTACTAATATAGGAAACGGAATGAAGCTAGCTTTTGACATTCTACATTCAAGGAAAAAAGTTAACGAAGTTACTGGAATTTTCTTATTGTCTGATGGTATTTGTGAAAAAGACGCTTATTTTACCGTAAACCAGCTTTTCAAAAACACAAATTATTGTTCAATTAACACATTTGGATTTGGAAGTGATCACGACCCTATATTAATGAGCTCAATAGCAGCAATAAAAGATGGAAATTTCTATTTTGTAGAAGAGCTTAATAAGGTAGATGAATCATTTGGAGATTGCTTAATCGGCTTACAAAGTGTTCTTGCCAAAAATATTGAATTCGCAATTAAACCTATAGACTCCGTTGTATTTAAAGGAGTCAAAATCGTTGATGCGTATGGTACTGATGGAACTTGGCAAAAAAACAATGGAACTTACCTCACTTCAATGAAACAGCTATTTTCAGGAAAGAGTAGGAATTTTGTTTTAGAAATAGAAATTCCTAAGGCTAATGTCGATAGTAACTTGCTAAATGACATACCTTCAGTAATTATAGCAAATGCTGAAGTTACTATGACAGGACTAATTGAGACAGGAGAAGAAAATATGAAATTATCAAGTGATTTATCAGTTGATCTTTATAATAATAAAAAGGAAATAAGCGACGGGGAAGAAAACAAAGATGTAATGTTTAACTTTTACAGAATAAAATTCGCAATGCTAATGGAGACATGCAAACAATATTCAGACAAAGGTAACTATGATCAAGCACAAAAATTACTAAGTGATTACTTTAATGTTGTAAGTAGCTCCAAACTTAATGATAATCGAACATTAAATTTACAAAGAGATATTAAATTAAGTATACAAAATAACTCACCTGATACATACAAAGTTTCAGGTCATCATTATATGGTTCAAAATGTAAATTGTTTTTCTAATGAGAGGAGTAATAATTGCAATAACATGAACTTTATGAATAACAACCAAAATGTATATAATTCTAAAAGAATTGAAGTTAAGAGTTTAAAGAAGAATAAATAAATATCAAGAATAATAAATACTAAATAATTAAATATTACTTCATATGTTATTAAATATATAAATAAGTTAAATATTAATCTTATAATTTATAAAATAAAGATAATTTATTATAATATGATTTATTAATAAGGGTTAATTAATATATTGAAACAATATGTAATTTTATATGAACACTTAACTTAAGATGTAAAACTTCATGTTGGCCCTCATTCATAATAGTTTTGTATAAAATACGATATGATATTATTTTTTACTTGATACATAATAAATATTTAAATCATATTAGAAGTGAGGATGAATCGGGTTATCAGTATGTAATTAATGAAGATGAAAATGAAGATGTTATAAGATGTATGTTGATGACATGATTATAGGCTATTAGTTCTATTTATATAAAATAATAATATTTATATGATTAATTTTTTCAACTGATGAATTATATTTAATATCAAATTTTACAATGAATAATAATTACCAAAATGATTGGGGATTGGGGATTGGGGATTGGGGATTGGGCCCAATCCCCAATCCCCAATCCCCAATCCCCAATCCCCAATTTAATAA
>Ga0100378_1002802_pt1 | contig 17118 bp, 24 predicted proteins | sample CryGeymeta201502_FD_81535 | JGI IMG/M metagenome (GOLD analysis project Ga0100378, IMG submission 81535) | Groundwater microbial communities from Crystal Geyser aquifers in Utah, USA - Crystal Geyser metaG 2015-02 | ecosystem: Environmental > Aquatic > Deep subsurface > Groundwater | place: USA...
CAACCTATCACTCCCATCTGGCGTCAATATCGACGTTAAGATGATGTAAGTAGAGCGTTCTTGTTGCCGACACCACAAAACCCGCCTGATGGCGGGTTTTGTGGTGTCTGTAGTTATCCCCAGATATGATTTGTCTATGTTGATGAAATAGTGTTTACTATAAAAGTAACAGGAGGCGACCCGATTAGGGTCGCCGATTTCTGTTATAGATTTGTTCTTTTAGTTCTTTAACCAATAAGTAAAAAACTGTATGTTAAACAGTAAAGAGTTATTTAGTGAAAATAGTTGGATGGTCCATTGTTTATCCCTAGCTACCATTGGAATGCTTGGATACATGCAATTAGCCCAAGTCATTGGGGTCGTCTAGTACAATTTTACTAAACTAAAATCACGAAAGGCCCAGACACATGTCGGGCCTTTGTTGTCTTCGTTTGATGCATCTTGCAAAATCTTTAAATATTAGTATACTCACCCTAGCTTTTAAAGACCTATGTACGGGTAACCGGACCGCTAGGCACAAACCGCGACCATTTTGTCAGCGAGCTTGTGCTCGCACAAAATGGTCGCGGTTTGTTGTATGGGTCAAAAAGCCGTTTATTCATTAGTGCACACACATGAAATTCATTGTTGGAACTAAAACCGGCATGACACAAGTGTTCGATGAGTCGGGCGTGTGCCGAGCCGCGACAGTCCTAACTGTCTTACCTGCGACAGTGTCCCAGGTAAAGACGAAAGACAAGGATGGGTATGTAGCGGTTCAGCTCGCATCTGGTGCTCAGAAAGAACAGCGTGTCAGTAAGGCACAAATCGGTCATTTCGGGAGTCCGATCGCTGTCGCTCGCGAGTTTCGTCCACAAAGTGATACTCCCGTTACCCTTGAGAAGGGCGCAACGGTATCAGTCGACGCATTTGCTCCAGGTGATACCATCACCGTTTCGGCAATTTCAAAAGGAAAGGGCTTTCAGGGAGTGGTGAAGCGCCATGGCTTTGGTGGCGGTCGTCGTTCACATGGTCAGAAGCATTCAGAGCGAGAACCAGGTTCAATCGGAGCAACCGGTATGAACCGAGTTCTTAAAGGAACTCGTATGGCTGGTCGAATGGGTAGCGATACCATCACTGTTAAGAATTTGACAGTGCTCCAGGTCAATGCAGCCGAGAATATATTAGTGGTATCAGGTGCCGTTCCTGGTCGAAAGGGCACATTAGTCGAGGTCTACGCGACCAATTAATTTTGCTCAGTATGAATGCAAAAATCTATTCCGTTGAAGGAAAAGAAGCAGGTAGTATCGCACTGCCTGAAGCAGTGTTTGGTGTCGCGTGGAATCCTGACATGGTGCATGAGGTCGTGACGGGAATGCAGGCGAATGCCCGAGCTGGTACTGCACACACGAAAGACCGCAGCGAAGTACGTGGTGGAGGCAAAAAGCCATGGAAGCAGAAGGGAACCGGGCGGGCGCGCCACGGATCACGTCGGTCGCCGATTTGGTCAGGTGGTGGAATTGCTCATGGTCCACGAAGTGACAAAGACTATTCAGTGAAGATTAACAAAAAAGTCCGTGCGAAGGCACTGGCGAGTGTGCTATCAAAGAAATTCACTGATAATGAGGTGATTTTCGTTGACGCACTCGCCATGACAGAACCAAAGACCAAGGCCGCCAAAGCAGTGCTCGCGTCACTCGCAACTGCGGCGGGTCAAGCACAGCTCGCAACCAAGCGTAAAAATGCTGCCGTCGTAGTACTTTCGAGTCGAGATTTAGCAACCGAGAAAAGCTTCCGCAATTTCGGTAACATCGAAGTCGTGCAGGCAAAAGACATCAATCCCGTTGATCTACTTACCTATAAGTATGTGGTAGTTTCACATCCAGTCGCCACGGTTGAGATTTTGGCGGGACGGGTTTTACCAACAACTCCAACTAAGAATTAAGTATGGCTCTCTTCAGTCGAACAAAAAAAGCGTCTGTCGAAGCTGTAGTAGCACCTGTCGTTACATCAAAGGCCTTGGCCACTGATCGTAATCAAGCAGCCGTTATCATTCGCCCTCGGGTCACTGAGAAAGCAGTGAATCAAAGTGAGCAAAACGTATACACATTCGTTGTTCGCCGAGACGCGACGAAGCGGTCAGTCGCAGATGCAATTGCAGCGCTCTACAGCGTGACGCCGGTGAAAGTAAACATCGTCAACAAAGCTCCTGCCACTCGCCTGCAAGGCGCACGTGGTCGGATGAAAAAAGTCCCAGGCATGAAAAAGGCCTATGTCTATCTTAAAAAGGGTGACACCATTAATCTTGTCTAGTTCGATATGAAAAAATACAAACCAACATCGGCTGGACGACGTGATGGTTCAGTCATTGAGTATAAAAAGAAACTTACAAGTACCGCGAGTAAGCCACTTAAATCTCTTACGAAAGGTAAGCGAAGTACTGGTGGTCGAAACAATGCTGGTCGGATCACGGCACACTACCGTGGAGGAGGTAATAAGCGAACGTTCCGCGAGATTGATTTCTCGTACAATAAAAAGGACGTGCCCGCTCGAGTGGAAACAATCGAGTATGACCCAAATCGGACCGGCTTCATTGCCCTCATTTGCTACGTGGATGGTGAACGACGTTACATCTTGGCGCCACAGTCTCTCAAACAAGGTGATACTGTGGTGGTCTCAGCGACCGCCAAGCCAACCGTCGGTAATCGACTACCCCTCTCGGCGATTCCTGTCGGTACCTTCGTGTATAACGTGGAGCTGAAGCCAAATGCTGGATCACGACTCGCTCGCTCAGCTGGTAACTACGCTGAAGTAGTGGCGCAAGATCAAAGTCACGTAACCCTTAAGTTACCCTCGAGTGAACTACGCAAAGTACCAGCAGCTTCATGGGCATCAATCGGTGCAGTCTCAAATGAAGAATATCGACTCGTCGATATTGGTAAAGCGGGACGAGCTCGACATATGGGTCTTCGTCCGAAGAACCGTGGTGCAGCGCGTAACGCAGTTGATCACCCACATGGAGGAGGAGAAGGACGCAGTCCACGTGGTCACCGTCGGCAACGTACCAAGCAGGGTCGTCCAACCGGTAAAGGTCAGAAGACCAGGTCACCGAAGAAGTACAGCAACAAGCTTATTGTCCAACGCCGCAAGCCAGGTCGCTTGATGCGAGGCAATAAGTAAACCGTTGGGTTATAGAATGACAATACGCACTGTCAGTTGTTGACAGTGCGTATTGTGTTTTGACTACGCACTGTCAATTTACTCAACAGCTTGTTGGTAGTCTATTCAACTGAAGTAATCTATACTTAAGATATGTGATGAGTACAGTCACACCCGTGACTGTACTCATTGTTGGATTGGTCTATCACGTGATCAAAAGCAGCAGTTGAACTAGGTTAACTATCAACACTATGTATCCTCGGCCCTCTACGTCTTATATCACCTCTGTCCTCAATGTATTTCTGACGGTGAGTGTACTACTCTCACTATTACCACTGACGACTCGGGCTGAGATTATCACTCCAGCAACCGGACAACCACTCACAGCGGCGTTTACGACGACGGCTTCGTGTTCTAACACAACCGCGCTCAAAGCTATTCCCACGTACGAATCCATGGGTCTCTACCTGAGTGCGGGAGCTGGCGCAACCCAAGTCCGGTACCGCCAACAAGGACAGGGTACATGGAAGGAAGGGCTACCACTGTGGGATGATGGACGGACGTTTACACCAGTCACCAGTAATAATAACGGTTCCCGTCATCGGGGCAGCTTGGTGCACCTCAACCCAAACACCTCCTATGAAGTCCAAGTCCTCCATGGCAATACCCTCCACTGCGGTACCTTCCGTACCTTGAATGATAATTTTCCTGTGGGTGAGGTGGTTCAAATCGGTAACCGAACCACCCCCCTTATGATTACGCAAGGTGGTACTGCGTCAGCGTACAAAGTGTATGAGGGGGGGTCTATTACTGTTCCGATGTCTGCTGAAGCAGCTATCACAGTCAATGCAAATTACGTTATCATCCGAAACACAAAGATTTCAGGACCACGCCAAGGTATCGTGATTGGTGACAATCACGATATCGTCATAGAAAATTCAGAAATTACTAATTGGGGCAAGTTTATCGATCGATCTGGGTCCGATACAGATCGAGCACGGTATGGTTTGGCAAGTAAAGATTGGGGTGATAGTGACGGAGGTATTCAAATCGGTACTAATGCATACCGCATTACGATTCAAAAGAACTACATTCATATCCCCCGAACTGACAGTAATACATGGAAAGAGCAAAATACGTTTCGGTACGGGTGCCAGAATTCAGGAGATAATTGTCACCCGACTGGGCCCAGAGCGATAAATTGGTCAGGTAGTAACCAGGGCATTCAACGCATTATACGATATAACACTATGGTCGGGACACGGACTAATATGTTTGAAGATGTGATATCAGGTTCAACCAATGATACTGATGTGTACGGCAATTTCTTTTCTGGTTTTGTTGATGATACGATGGAAATTGATGGAGTCTCACGCAATGTCCGAGTGTGGGGAAATCGAACACACATCATCTCACCAGACAATGAATCAGTTAATGATTATTTAGTAAATCAATCGGGCAGTCAATGGCGTCAGCCAGCAGTCTATAGCGTCTCTCCGATTGATGTTGGACCGGTATTTGTTTGGCGCAATCTCGTCACAGGTAATCCCAACACCTTAGTAGCGATGACTGTCAAGAAACAATCAAAACCTGACCGAAGGAGTAGAACGGTACCAGTTGAAGTAGAGTATGGTCGTCTTTATTTTTTAAATAATACTTCATACAGTGGAACTATTTCTGGTTCGAGCTTTCCAATCGCTAACGTCTTGGCATATAACAATATACAACCAGGCGGAATACAATCGAGTCAGGTCGACTCCGACTTCAAATTCAATCTCACTGGTAACTCTGCCTTAAGCACGCTCGATTCCAATTTTATCGTTAAACCCAATACCGGAGGTTATAATAAAGGCACTTTCATCCCCAACTTCACTGACTCATACGCTGGCTCTGCGCCTGATATGGGCTACCAAGAGGCGAGTGGCCAACCACTCAAGGTCGGTCATACCGGCTCACCTCTGCTTGTAACCGGTGGTGGCTCTGGCGCCACCGGTACCACCATCCCCGTCACGGCCACCGGTGGTGGCACCATCCCTCTCACCCCCTGCGGCAACTTCTCATCACCAACTACCCCCACTGGCTACGGGAGCGCATACAACCACTTCTCCGGTGAACGCGAACGCATCGTCGAAGCTGATTGTGACGACCAAGGCTTTGCTCCCTTCACCGGTTCATACAGTACCAACAACACCAACTTCGCCGTCTTTCAAACTGGCTACTACTGGACTGGTACCAAGTGGCAACCATACACCCTGAGACCAACGTCAGGTCTCGGACAAGCCTCTACCAAGAATCCTGGCTGGATCTTAGGTCCAGGGGCAGCGTCCCGTATCCCCTACCAAGGGGACACTACGTACTTCGTCGCGTACACCTGTCACTTTGGACCAGGTCAAGCCCCCAAGTGCGGCTGCGCTGATGCAACGTGTGCCACCCCGAAGTGGCAGTTGCAGGCGGTGACGCGGGTAGCGCGGTAGGGGGTGGAGGATGCGAGCTTAGAAAATCATCCGCACTCATAGATCGGCGTTCAGCGATTACAATGAGTTAATGATCACGTGGGGTGAGTGAAGTTTCAGAACAACAATGAGTTGCGTACTTTGGTAAGAGATCTCATATCATGTTCCGCGTAGTACCTCGGTGACTCACTGTTACCGCGTGGTACACTTAGAATTATATTAGTAGCTAGCTGGATTAATATGTTTAAACTTCTACAGAGTGGCCAATGGTCAGTGATCAGATTTGCACTAGCATGTGGCGTTTTATTCGCCCCATGGACAGTGAGCCATGCCTTTGTTGATTGCACTATTTCTCGTGTTCTTAGTGAGAGTGATGAAGGTGAGGACGTACGATGTTTGCAACGATATCTCAATGAGGCCGGGTATATCATTGCCGAGTCTGGTCCTGGTGCGCCAGGGAATGAAACAACGCAGTTTCGTGCACTCACTAAGGCTGCGTTGGTAAAATGGCAAGAAGCGAGCAACATTGCTCCAGCGACGGGAGCCTTTGGTCCACAATCACAAGCAGCTTATTTGGTAGCTAAGGTGACTGCTCTTGAGGGTACACGAGATCAATTAGTGACCGACGCGACGGTCCCAAGTGTGGCAACTCTTACTGGAGTGGTGGCTGGGGTGAGTGCCACTCCTCCACTGAGGGATCCGGTAACTGTTGCGTTACTTGATACCCTTGTACGAACAGTCGGGGACACACTCGATGCACTTCGTGACATTGAAGATGCAGCCGAAGCACTTGAATTACGAGAAGATTTTGATAGCAGCACAGAATCACTTCTTGATCTGATTACTGCGCTACAGTCTGGTGATGTAACTCGAGTAAAAGATATTGCTGAAGAGGCACTAGAAATTACGAGCGATGTACTTGATGACGCGGGCGGGGAATCAATAGCTGATCGTGCGGAGGATTTATTAGATGAGGTGTCTGATCAGTATGACGCTCTTCGAGCGGTCTTCGCTGACGCGGAAGACAATGACCGAGAGGTAGGTGACGCAGAGGATTTACTGGATGGGGCAGAAGACATGTTGGCAGAGGCGAAAGCTGCTCTCCGCGCACGGGACTATAAGACGACAATTAATACCAGTTATGATGCGCAAGATTTGCTTGATGAAGCTGAAGCAGAGATAGATTTTCTCAGTGAAAAAGACATTGTGAGACTGATTAACTCACTTTGGAATGAATTGGAAGACGTTGCAGAAGAAATTGGGGACGCAGAAGATGACGGAGAAGAAACAGCCACTGCAGAGGAGTATGCAGCTGATGCAAAGCGCGAGCTCAAGCGAGCTGACGCTGGACTTGATGTGGATGACATGAGTGTGGCACTGAAACGAGCTGAAGCTGCGGAAGATTTGCTGGAAGAGGCGCGCGACGCAATTGGTGAAGGTGACCGAGCTGATGATCTGGCGGACGAGCTTGATGATGCATGGGATGAGTTCGAGGATATTCGCGACATGATTGAAGAAGCAGATGATGATGGAGAGGATGTGCGTGATGCCGAAGAGTTGCTCGATGAAGCAAAAGAACTACTTAATGAGGCAGAAGATGCACTCGATGATGAAGACTATAGTGAAGCAGAAGATTTGATTGAGGAAGCTCTCGATTTACTTAAAGAAGCAAAGGATGAGCTGTAGTCATCGCTGTTGAGGAGGGTACCTAAAGGGGTCGGCACGAGCCGACCCCTTTAGGTACCCGGTAAACGCTGTCGGGTTGATACCGAGAAATCTCGTAAACGTTTATGGGTACGACAGTGCGTCAGAATGACTTTTGGATCAACTGAAGTGTGTACTGCGATGAGTTGTACACTTTGTCCGGTGATGATGAGTTCCACCCCAGCTCGAGTTTCCACGATCGTCAGATGCCGCTTGCCTGCACCGCGGCGAGCACGGGTTTTAATTTCTCCGGGAGCAATCATTTTAATACCGGGGATCTCCATAATTACACCCACGACGATGTCGGCAGTTTCGGTGAGGGTAGTGTGGCTTCGACCACGAGGTTTTACCATATTTGAGAGTATAACAAACGGCGACCTTGCGGGTCGCCGTTTTGGCACTGTGGTGATTCTCTTGTCACCCTATGTTTCAGTTGAATCAGCCTCAATTTTGGATGGGCGGGGATTCCATGGTTCGACCCGTCCGATGGTTTCCTCCATCCAAGCGAGGGTGGCGATGACCTCTGCAAGTGATGGAAGGGATGTCGGGGTGGTCGGTATGGTGGGTGTTTGTGTCACGGCTTTCGTTTCCTGTAATGCATCTCCCGAGAAGATACCAAAATTGTTTGACAGATGCACGTAATTTAGTTAAAGTAGCGGGGTTCCAACCTCAAGTGTCAGCAGTGCGTATCTAACACTGCAATAAAAACAAAGGTTGGGGATCTCTCATAAGGCCGGCCGTTACCTGTTTTTACCAGAGATCCTCACACAACCACACGTGAGTGTGGGTTTATACGTAATTAATTGGAGAGTAGCGACGCACTAGAGAGTCCTCGCCCCAGTCATTTCCGACGTGAAAAAGTCGGAAATGAGGAGCTAAGTTCAATATAGTCGCTATGCTCCTTATTTCACTTAAATGTCACGATCACTCTATAAAGGACCATACGTAGACGAACGTCTACTCAAGAAGATCGCCGGAAAAAAACCCGGAGAGGGTGGTGTAGTAAAGACGTGGGCTCGCGCTGCGGTGATTGCCCCAGAAATGGTCGGCTTCACCTTTGGTGTCCATAATGGAAAAACCCACGTTGAGGTAGTCGTCGCTGAAGAAATGGTTGGCCATCGTCTTGGTGAATTCTCCCCGACGAAGAAATTCCATCGCCACGGCGGTAAGATGCAGAAAGAGTTAGAACAGAAGAAGAAAGAGGCCGAAATATCAGCCGCTAAAGCAGCGAAGACCACGGCTGCTAGTAAGAAATAGGTATGAAAGCAATTCTTAAAAATTACCGTCAATCACCGCGAAAAGTTCGACTGCTCGCTGATTTAGTTCGTGGTAAGAAAGTTACTGAAGCGCTCGCAACACTTCGCTTACTTGATAAGCGTGCGGCTGGACCATTTGCAAAGACTATTGAATCAGCGGTCGCTAATGCCAAAAGTGCTGGTGCAGCTGTGGAGTCTCTACGGGTCATCCGGGTAAGTGTCGATAAAGGAACTGTCTTGAAGCGATTTATGCCTCGAGCACGTGGTTCAGCTTCACGAATTAATAAGCGTAATAGCCACATCTCGGTAGAGTTAGGCACTAAATAATCCTGTATGACACACGTTGCACACCCATACATTCAACGCATCGGCGTGAACCGAGATTGGCGTAGCCGTTGGTTCACTACTGATCCAAAAACGTTTCGTGAATATTTGCGAGTTGATGCGGCACTACGAGCCTACCTCGATAAGCGTCTCAAAGGTATGTCAACTGACACCGTCGAGATCGAACGAAGTCAGAAAGACATTCGGATCATCATCAAGACCGCTCGCCCCGGACTTATCATTGGCCGCAGTGGCGAGGGGATCAATAAACTCAAAAAGGATGTTGATCTTTTCATGCGTCAACAGAAGGTTACCAAGAAGCCGGAGATCAAGCTCGATATCGAAGAAATTCGCTCACCAGAGTCATCAGCTCGTCTCGTCGGACAGATGATCGCTGAAGGCCTTGAGAAGCGTCTGACCTTCCGCCGCGTGATGAAGCAGACTATCGAAAAGGTTATGGCCAATCGAGATGTAGAAGGAGTCCGTATCATTCTCTCTGGCCGACTCGGAGGTGCTGATATGGCCCGTCGAGAAGAACTTAAGAAAGGACAGATTCCACTTCAGACACTGCGCGCTAATATTGACTTTGCCCGTGTTACTGCTCGATTGCCGTATGGTGCGATCGGTATCAAGGTGTGGATTTATCGCGGGGAGGTCTTTACTGATCGAAAGAGTGGTCAACAAGATACTGCGCCACGAGCTACTGCTAACACTAAATAAGTATGTTGTTTCCTAAAAAAGTTAAACACCGCAAGTGGCAAACGAATCGCATTAGCGAAAAGCGTCGTAACCGACCTGATACGCGAGGTATTACTGTTGCGCATGGTGAGTTTGGCCTTCGTGCAACGACTTCATCCCGCGTGACGTCAAATCAAATTGAAGCAGCGCGTCGCGTGATCTCTCGTACCATCGGAAAGACTGGTCGGATCTGGATCCGCATTTTCCCTGATCGACCGATCACGAAGAAGGCAGCCGAGGTACCAATGGGTAAAGGGAAAGGCGATCTGGATCATTATGTCTTTGAGGTCCGCCCCGGTCGTATTATTTTCGAGGTGACCGGCGCGACTGAAGAAGTGGCTCGAGAAGCGTTCCGAAAGGCGACGACCAAATTACCAGTGAAAGGCAAGCTCGTCCGCAAGGGCGAAGTGACTGTCGCATAACAATGATTTCTCGTATGAAAAATACTATGATCGATCTTCGTTCCAAGACAGACGCTGAGCTCACGACCATGGTCACTGAGTCGCGCGAAACAATCCGGGCTGAACGATTTAAAGATGCTTTTAGTCGAAAAGCAAGCGTGATCCGTACCGCTAAACGGACCGTCGCACAAGCTTTGACTGAACTTACTACCCGCCGCCGTAACCCTAAGCAATCGTAACGTATGAGTACAGACACAAAAAGTGGTGGTCGCGTGCTCCGCGGTACCGTCGTATCAACCAAAATGAAAGATACGATTGCGGTCGCGGTTGAGCGCTACGTCAAACACCCAAAGTATAAGAAGTATCTCCGTCACACAAAGAAATTCCTCGTCCATGACGCGGGTAATACTGCCAAAGAAGGTGATGTGGTCGACATCATTGAGACTCGTCCTCTATCAAAGCGCAAGAGCTTCACGCTCGTAGCGAAGCCTAAGACTACCTAACATGATTCAGCCACAAACAATTGTAAAAATCACTGACAACTCAGGAGCAAAAGTCGGCCGAGTTTTTAAGGTACTTGGCGGCTCAAAGAAGCGCTACGCGGAGCTTGGTGAGATGGTGGTCTTAGCTGTGCAGACAGCTGAACCTCGTAAGCAAGTGAAGAAGAAAGATGTTGTCTATGGAGTGGTGGTGCGTCAACGCAAGCCATTTAGACGAAAAGATGGTTCCTACGTCAGCTTTGACGATAATGCCGTTGTGCTTGTAGACAAGGAAAAGAAGGAACCAAAGGCGAACCGCGTGTTCGGCCCAATCCCACGCGAGCTTGCAGAAGCAGGTTATCAGAAAATCGTTTCACTCGCCCCTGAGGTAGTGTAATGTCTAATTGTCATAACCATAGGATATGAAAATCAAATCAGGCGATACTGTCAAAGTACTCTCAGGCAAGGATAAAGGTAAGACCGGAACCATTCTCAAGACTCTTCGGAAAACCGATCAGGTCGTGATCGAGGGGGTAGCGGTCGTGAAGCGTCACCAAAAAAATCGACGCACTCGTTCACAAGGACAAATCATTGAGAAGAGCATGCCGATCCACGTTTCAAATGTGGCCCTATTTGAGGGCGACAAAGCCGTCCGAGCTGGGTACACTCATGAAGGTGAGGGTGACAAGCGAAAGAAGGTACGTATTTCACGTGCGAGTGGCAAAAAGATTTAGTCATCACATTAATTAATTTTCGAGTATGGAAACTGTACAGGCTCGCATCGCGTCAACGCACGAAGCACTCAAAGGCACCTTTGGGTACACGAATGTTATGGAGGCACCGACGGTAGAAAAGGTGGTGGTCTCGGTCGGCACTGGCCGCGTGCAAGATAAAGCACAAATCGCCTTGATTCAAGATCGACTCGCACGGATCACTGGACAGAAGCCAGCGCGCCGCGCCGCAAAGCAATCAATTGCATCGTTTAAACTTCGTCAAGGAGATATTGTCGGCTACCAAGTCACCCTTCGGGGGGCTCGGATGCAAGACTTCCTCAATAAGTTAATCCATGTTGCGATCCCGCAAACGCGCGACTTCCGTGGACTGAAGACTTCATCGATTGATGAGATGGGGAACTACACCCTTGGTATCAAAGAGCATACTATTTTTCCAGAAACGGCAGATGAAGAAATTAAAGATGTGTTCGGTATGTCAATCACGATTGTGACGACCGCAAAGAGTAAGGCCGAAGCTGAAGCATTCCTCCGCCACATCGGCTTGCCGCTGCAGAAACCAACTGAATAGTTGCGTTCTACTAAAGAAACATAAAACGAGCAGTCACACCGGCCGCTCGTTTTATGTTGCCTCGCTCGTATAAGAAGTTCACCACACCGCATGGCGGTGGGGCGTGAGTCGCATTATCCGACGATGGGAATCGAAACGCGACGAGTATAGTGGTTCTGTGAGTCATAGCCTTCTGAACCAAATACGTATCCCGCACAGTGCCAGAAGATGGCTTCCAGGTCAGTGTGGCCATCCTCTTGGTGTCGATGAGCTACTTTGCGTATGATGTATTTATCTGGCTCGGTTCCTGGGGAGCGTTGGGTAGATTTGGCACTACGGTGTGGTCGTGGCTTGTCTACGTCATTACCGGAGCAATCCATAATGTACCCATGCTCAGCCGGTTGTTTGCTTGGGCTGGTCGATGGTGGCACACCTCGGTGCGGTCTAAGTTTCCGAGCATGGCACGACGCCACCGTAAAGTAGTACGAGATTCTCTCGAGCGGGCAGTCCGCACGCGAACTCGCACCATTGAGTGGCGGCATGATGTGCAGCGCCGTTGGGATGAGCGACGGCTCAAGCGGCGAACGGAGGAGCTGGTGGAGTAATCAGAGAGACGGAGGCGCGCAAGCCATGCTTGCGCGCCGTTTCTATTGTGTTTTTTGGATTTTCTGGTATTGTACCCACATCGCGGGCTATCTGCATTGATAGATAGACGAGAAGGCGAGTGAGATGAGTGAGTACTTCTTGGTATTCGCTTCACCGAGCGAGCCGGATTTATAAGGAGATACGTCACTATTTCTAGGTGATACGGTCTCATAACAACAAAATACGTGGCTCGAAAGTCAATTATTCTGCGCTCACAGCGCACCCCGAAGTTCAAGTCTCGTGTCGTGCGTCGCTGCAAGCTCTGCGGACGAAAGCACGGCTACATGCGAGATTTTGATATGTGTCGAATTTGTTTCCGCGAACTCGCACACGAAGGCTTTATTCCTGGCGTAACGAAATCATCATGGTAAGCGACACAATCGGCGATTTCATTATCCGCCTTAAAAATGCTGGTATGAGTGGCCGTCCGGTCGTCTCAGTACCATACTCAAAGCTTCGCCACGCCGTGGCCAATAAGCTTGCCGAAGCGGGGTATGTCGCTGCCGTGACTACCGCTGGTAAGCAGGTGCAAACAAAGACGCTTGAAGTAACGCTTGGTTATGATGGCACAGCACACCGTATTCATGGTGTGAAGCGTATCTCAAAGCCCGGCCGCCGTATGTACACCAAGGTCTCAGACCTCCATCCGGTAAAATTCGGCAAAGGTCATCTTATTCTTTCTACTCCAGCTGGTATTCTCACCAATGAGGAAGCCAAAGCAAAAAATGTTGGAGGAGAACAACTCTTTATTATTTGGTAAGCGTATGAGTCGATTAGGTAAAATTCCAGTCACGATTCCAGCCGGGGTTACCGTAACCACGGATGGCGGTGTACTGAAGGTGGTAGGTGCGAAAACCACACTCTCACGACCAATTCGAAAAGATGTCACGTTTACGCTCGAGGGCAACACCCTCACCGTCGCTCCAGGTAACACTGACTTAGCAAAGGCACTCTGGGGCACTTACGCCGCTCATGTCCGTAACATGATTACGGGTGTAACGACTGGCTTCACGAAAATACTCGAGCTCGAAGGAGTTGGGTATCGAGCAGAGGTGAAAGGCAACGATCTCGTCCTTAGTGTTGGTTTTTCTCATCCAGTGCCACTCACGATTCCGGAAGGCATTACTGCCGTGGTAGAGAAAAGTGTCATCACGCTGACTGGTCCAGATAAAGAGGCACTCGGGCAGTTTGCCGCGAATGTCCGCAAGGTCCGACCACCAGAGCCGTACAAGGGTAAGGGTATTCGGTATCGAGGTGAATTTATTATTCGTAAGCAAGGTAAGAAGGCTTCGTAAGCCAGGATAGCGTATGGTAAACACACAATCTAAAGCTGAATCACGTGCCGTCAGGCACAAACGCTTACGAAGTAAGGTCGTTGGTACGACAGTGCGTCCCCGTCTTGCTGTCTTTCGGAGTAATCGATTTGTGTACGCACAGATCATTAACGATGAGACTGGTACAACGCTCGCAGCGGTTGATTCTCGAACGCAAAAGAGTGGTACTGCACTTGAGCGCGCCGTCATCGTCGGAACCGAAATCGCCGCTAAGGCGAAAGCCGCTGACGTCACCTCAGTCGTCTTTGACCGTGGTGGATTCCGTTATCAAGGTATCATTGCTGCACTCGCAGATGGTGCCAGACAGGGTGGACTGACCTTTTAATCATTCAATAGTAATTTATGACAGACACACAGCCGGAAGCTACAACTGATACAGGAGTATCAGAACCAGTAGCGGAGAATACTCCGACTACTACCGATGCACCTGCTGATGGGACTGCCGCTGCTGCGCCACAACGTCGGCGCCGTGGGGGTGATGACCGTCGGGGTGGAAATGCAAATCGACGCCCTCGTCGCGGTGGTCGACCAGAACGGACAAAGCCGGAATTTGACCAAAAAATCATCAGTATTCGCCGGGTTACCCGTGTGATGGCTGGTGGACGTCGCTTCAGTTTCTCAGTCGCGATGGTGATCGGTGATAAAAAAGGTAAGGTAGGTGTTGGTATCGGCAAGGCAGGCGATACTCAACTCGCGATCGAAAAAGCGGTCCGCAACGCGAAGAAGCACATGATTACCGTGACGATGAATGCGGATAGTAATATCCCACACGACGTACACACGAAGTACGCCTCAAGTGAAGTGATGATCATGCCAGCACCTGGTCGTGGTCTGGTGGCTGGTTCGTCTGTTCGAACAGTGCTAGAGTTAGGTGGCGTCAAAGATGTGACCGCGAAACTTTTCTCACGAAGTAAGAACAAACTTAATAACGCTCGCGCCACAGTCGAAGCGCTCAAGCAACTAAAGAAAGCGTAAGGTATGCAGCTACACGAACTAAAGCCAACGACCCCAAAAAAGACGCCGAAGCGAATCGGACTTGGTGGTAAGCGTGGGAAAACCTCGGGTCGAGGTATGAAAGGGCAAACAGCCCGGGCAGGAAATAGTACCCGTCCAGAAATGCGTGACATCATCAAGAAGCTTCCAAAGTTGCGTGGGCATGGAAAGAACCGCGCTCGGACAGTGAATGCTGAACGCGAGCTCCCAATCGTCGTAAACGTTTCTGTGCTTGAGGCAAATCTCGAATCCGGTGTCACGGTTACACCAGCGCTCCTGGTCGCTACAGGTCTTATTTCTGGTGTACGCAAGCGTGCACCAAAAGTGAAGATCTTAGGAAATGGGGAACTCAAGAAGGCGTTCATGATCGCCGATTGTCAGGTCTCAGAGTCAGCAAAAACCAAAATTGAAGCCGCTGGCGGTAGTGTAAAATAATTCACCATCCCTATGAACACTTTCTTTCGTAAACTTAAAATCATCGTAACCGAACCTGCGATTCGTAATCGTGTACTGTTCGTGCTTGGTGCCCTGATTGTGTTCCGTGTGTTGGCGGCCATTCCAATTCCTGGGGTTGATCAATTGGTGCTTGAGCAGTATTTCGTGAACAACCAATTCCTCGGACTTCTCAATATCTTTTCCGGTGGTGGCCTCGCGAATCTATCGATTGTAATGCTCGGCGTCGGGCCGTTTATTACTGCCTCGATCATTATGCAGTTGATGACAGTGATGTCACCAGCCCTCAAAGATATGTATAGTAATGAGGGTGAAGCTGGACGGGCAAAGTTCACTCAGTACAGTCGTCTCCTCACGCTTCCGCTCGCAATTCTCCAAGGCTTTGGCTTTTTGACACTCCTGCAGAGCCAAGGAGTGCTGACTGGTCTTGATGCCTTTGGTTTTGCGGTTAACGTCACTCTGATCGTGGCCGGTTCGATGTTACTTATGTGGATCGGAGAACTGGTGACCGAGTATGGTATTGGTAATGGTGTTTCAATCATTATCTTTGCTGGTATCGTTGCCAGTCTCCCGGCGACCCTAAGTCAACTACTCTTTAGTTTCGACCAATCACAGCTACCGCTCTTCATTGGGTTTGGTGTGGTCGCGATCGGTATTATCTATGCCGTTGTCGTGATGACTGAAGCAGAACGACCAGTGCCAATCACGTATGCCAAGCAGAGTCGAGGTGGTTCTACGTATGGTTCAAGTAATTCATACCTACCACTGCGCCTCAACCAGGCAGGGGTGATTCCGATCATCTTCGCTCTGTCGATCATACTGTTCCCACAGATGGTACTCAACATCTTAAGTGCCTTTGATCTGCCCTGGGTCCCAGGCGCGAACGAAGCGGTCACCCAGTTTATGGCGAATCAGGTGGCATACGGTGCAATCTACTTTGTGCTCGTCTTCCTCTTCACCTTTTTCTACACTGCGGTCACCTTTGATCCAGATGCAGTGGCGAAGAACCTACAGCGGAGTGGTGGTTTTATTCCCGGACTTCGTCCAGGGGCGCACACTGCAGAGTATCTTGGTAATTTGGTTACGCGCTTAACACTCGTTGGCGCACTCTTCCTCAGTCTCGTGGCTGTCTTGCCAGTCGGTATGCAAGTCATTACGGGAGTAACCGCACTTGCGATTGGTGGTACTGCGATATTGATTGTCGTATCAGTCGTCCTTGATCTCATTCGCCGGCTTGATGCGCAGATTGCGCTTCGCGAATCCTAAGGTGAACAAATAACACAAGAGCGGCGGGACCATAAGGTCCCGCCGCTCTTGTGTTTGGTTACGAGCTAATACTGATTTTTGAATGAGTAACCCAAGGGTACCTTGCTGTGTTCCTGATGCCATTCCTCAGTCTCGAGCCACTTTCGATAACTATCAAAAACAGTCAGAGCAACAGTCTGTGGACTGTGACGGGAGGTGTCGATGATGAGGTCAAAGTGCTCGAGATTGAACGGATCGACGCCATAGAGTGAGCGGAAGCGGGTACGTTCGTCATTCATTCGTTCGCGGACCTGACGCGCTACATCTGCGAGTGAGGTAGCACTCTCACCGCTCCTCTGACGCAGGTCATTACTCACTGCATCTTTATAGATCCGCGCCGTCGCAACCTCAAGATCAAGATCAAGATAGACTTTAAATGACTCAGGCAGCCAGTAGAACCCCAGTCGTGAATCGATCACGATGTCAGTGTGATCGCGAAGTTCACGTAGTGCATCATCCACTTTTTCATCAAAGGAATGGTCATTTCCAGCCTTTGCATTGTATGCTGCGAGGGTCATGCCTTCTTTGGCGAGGATTCGTCTGACCATGTCACCTGAAGAATGGCGCGTGTATCCAAGGAGTTCTGCCACCTTGTCGGCGGTGGATGATTTACC
>Ga0100378_1002803_pt1 | contig 17117 bp, 18 predicted proteins | sample CryGeymeta201502_FD_81535 | JGI IMG/M metagenome (GOLD analysis project Ga0100378, IMG submission 81535) | Groundwater microbial communities from Crystal Geyser aquifers in Utah, USA - Crystal Geyser metaG 2015-02 | ecosystem: Environmental > Aquatic > Deep subsurface > Groundwater | place: USA...
GCCTTTGGATTTTCTGTTTCACAAGTTTTGGTGGGAGTATTTCAAAAACATCTCCGTACAGATAAATTAATTATTGGAGATCTGATTGCAAGAGCAACTCTTATGATTGGGATGATTTTATTAGTTTTATTTTCTAATATATCTCTATTTAATATTGTTCTTGTATATACTTTATCTGGATTATTAAATTTGGCTTTTGTCTATTTCTCAGCTCGTAAATATTATAAAATCAAATTAGCTTTTGATTATACTTATTGGAAATATCTTATTGTCGAGGCTATCCCATTATTTATTATAGTTGCTTTTAATTTGATCTATTATCGTTTAGATGGTATTATGCTTTCCATTATGAAAACTCCTGCTGATGTTGGACTTTATGGTATTGCTTATAAAGTTTTAGAAATAATCATTACTTTTCCTGGGATGTTTATTGGTTTATTATTACCAATATTTGCTAAATATTATTTCAAAGATAAAAAAAGATTTGATGAGATCTTCCAAAAATCTTTCAATCTTATGCTATCTCTTGCTATTCCAATCACTGTAGCTGGAATATTATTATCTGAAAAAATTATCTTATTAATGTCGGATAGTTCTTATTTAGAAGCCTCAAATGCTCTTAAATATCTTTTTGTTGCTATTGGATGTATTTTTATAGGTAATCTACTCGGAAATGTTTTAATAGTCTCAAAACACCAAAAAGTAAGTATGTATATATCAATTTTTGGAGCATTTCTTAATATTGGCTTGAATTTATATCTTATACCTGAATATTCTTTTGTAGGAGCTGCGATCGCAACAGCCATAACAGAGTTTTTTGTATTAATAGCTTATCTATTTATTGCTTATAAATATGGTTCTATTGTACCTAAAATATCTAAAAATATAGTTTGGGTTGGAGTGGCTAGTATTTTTATGGGATTAGCTATTTATAATTCGAATGATCTAAATATATTTATCCAATCATTATTAGGAATATTTATTTTTGTTATAATAATGTCAATCTTGGGTATCAAAAATTTAAAATCTTTATATAAAATAGATATTCAATAATTATATGATTTCTATATTAATTGTAAATTATAAAACCAGAAATTATCTACTAAAATTAATTACATCTATCTTAGATAAAATTCCTAATAAAAAAGAGATTATAATTGTAGATAATAATTCTGGTGATGATTTAGAAGATATAAAAGAATTTGATAAATCTATCAAAATTATATATAGTAAAGAAAATAATGGATTTGGCTCTGGTATAAATTTAGGGGCAAAAGTAGCTCAAGGAGAATGGCTATTTGTTATAAATCCTGATACTCTAATCTTAGATAATCCCCTACCAAAACTATATTCTCTTGACTCTAATATAGCTATGTTAGGTCTCAATTTGGTTAATAGTAATAATCAGATTCAAGCTTATCAATTTGGAGAATTTCCTACTCCATTCTCACTTCTATTTAATAAATCTAAATTAGATTGGAATACAAACCCTGCTAATGAATTATTTCCTGACTGGATAGGTGGTGGAGCCTTTCTGATTAAAAAAGAAATCTTTGATAAAGTCGGTGGCTATGATGATAGGTATTTTATGTACTATGAAGATATAGATTTATGCTACAGATTAAAACAAAATAATTTCAAAATAATTTGGGCTAAAAATCTAAAAATTTGGCATCATGAAGGAGGCGCAGAACCACTGAAATTTAGGACAAAACAAAGATATTATAAATCTCAAAGACAATATATAGCTATATTTCACTCTAAACTCTGGTTACCTGTATTTTTTATTTTACATCAAATTTTGCTTTGGAAACTTTATTTAAATTATAAAAAATAATTTTTAGATCAAAGTTAAAACCCCCATCTATTGATGGAGGTAAAATAACAATTATTTTGATGAAGAGGGTAAATAATGCTCATAACAAGCTAGTACTGCATCCAATACATAATGAGAGGTATCTACAATATTCTCTTCTTTAATTTTTCTTCTTGTTTCAGCAAGAATTGTTTTTTGCTCATCTGTTAAAACAGAGAGCTTATCCTCTCTTTCTAACTTATTAAAATAAGCTATGCCTATGATAACAGGCATTTTACTATCACTTTCTTGACTCATTCTTAGGCTACAAGAACCATAACTCATTAATCCGAGAATTCCTACACTGTTACAAACAGGTCTAACTTCCATAATTTTTTAAAGAACTAATTTACAAATAAATTATATCACATAAACACACATTTGTCAATAATAATTATCATAATTTTATTATTTTAATGATACCTTTTTAGATTTACTATTTCTCTTTATACAAAAAAATAGAGTTTTTTAGGCTCTATTTTCTCTGAATTAATTATAAAGTCTATAATTTAACTTTGATTGATGGGCTTTGTGTCAAGGTTAAATAAGCTAGTTTTATCATATCACCTTTTACTTTTTCTGGTTTATTCTTATCTACTTCTGATACGAATTCCTTTATATTAGCCAATATTTCTTCTTTAGTGAAAGAAACTTTTCCTATACTTTGGTGAATTATTCCAGTTTTATCCATTCTAAACTCAGCTTTCCCAGCTTTGAATTCTTTTACAATTTTTGAGACATCTTCTGTAGTTGTCCCATTTTTAGGAGAAGGCATTAATCCTTTTGGGCCTAAAATTTTAGCAACAGGAGCTAATAATTTCATAAAGTCTGGAGTAGCAATAATTATGTCTGCTTCTATTCCACCATTCTTTTTGATCTCTTCAATTATTTCTTTTCCCCCTACTAGATCTGCTCCTGCCAATTTAGCTTGTGAAGATTTCTCTTCATTATCTGTCAAAACAATAACTCTTTTAGTCTTAGCAACTGGTTTTGGTAATAGAACTGATCCTCTTACAGATTGAGGTCCTTTTGTTCCCTTTAAATTTACAACTAAATGTAGCTCTACACTCTCATCAAATGCACCTTTCTTCAAAGATAACATTGTATCTATTCCTTCTTCTAGAGAATATACTTTTGTCTTATCTATAGACTCTAACTTTGATTTATATAATTTACTTCTATACTTCATATATTTTTTTGTAGTACTAACGAAATAATAAAATTATCTCTTCTACTTTAAAATTAATCTTAATAATCTAATTCGACTCCCATTGATCTTGCTGTTCCTTCAACAACTTTCATAGCTGATGATAATTCAAAAGCATTTAAATCAACCATTTTTTGCTCAGCAATAGATTTTACTTGATCTTGTGTTAATTTACCAACTTTAGTTTTGTTTGGCACTGCAGATCCTTTTTGTAAGTTTAAAGCTTTCTTGATCAAATCAGCTACTGGAGATACTTTTAATATGAAATCAAAAGTTCTATCTTCATAAATAGTAATCTCTACTGGGATAACTTCTCCCATTCTGTCTCTTGTTAAATCATTGAACTTTATACAAAATTCTTGCAATTTTATCCCATGGGGACCTAATGCTGTTCCTACAGGTGGAGCTGGGTTTGCACTTCCTCCTTTGACCTGTAATTTTACGACTGTTTTTATCGGCTTACTCATAAATAAAATTTAACCAATCTAATATTATTACTTTAAGTATTCTATCATATAAAAGAAATTTAGTAAAGTATTTGACTAAATTTTCTTAATTTGGAGAGAATCAAGTTCTACTGGAGTATTTCTTCCAAACATATTTACTAATACTTTCACTTTTCCTTTGGACTCATCTATTTCTGAAATTTTACCTTCAAAGTCTTTAAATGATCCATCGATTATCTTTACCAAATCTTCTACTTCAAAATTTAGAGAATGTTTAGGTTCTTCTTTTTCAACTTTATGCTGAATGATTCCCATCTCATCTGGGGATACGGGAATAGGAGTTGTCCCTGCACCTATAAATCCTGTTACATTAGGTGTATTCCTTACTACATACCAAGACTCATCTTCCACAATCATTTCTACAAAAACATATCCTGGAAAGATTTTTTCTTCTACTGTTACTCTTTTCCCATTTCTAACTTTGATCTTTTTCTCTTTTGGTACTATAACTTGAAATATATAATCTTCCATACCCATAGTCTGGATTCTTTTTTGAAGATTCTGAGCGACATTATCTTCTAATCCTGATACACTATGAATAACATACCAATTTTTTTGTGATGCAATAGAGTGTTGTTTTGCCATAAAATTTTTATAGAATAAAATTATTAAGTATATAATTGAAAAGTAAGTCAAACACACCCAAAAAAGCTGCCGCTACTAATGACACTACTATAACTATTATTGTATAATTATAAGTATCTTTTTTACTTAACCAAGTAACTTTTTTTATCTCAAAATAAGATTCTTTAAAGTATTTAGTAATTTGGTTTATCATAATCTTTATAATTAATTCTAGTTATAATATAATATTAATTCAAAAAAGTAAAGAGTTCTTAGATATGACTGATTTGAATATTTTCTTTTCCTTCAGAAATAACATCAACTACTACAAAATAAAGTTTTTCTTCTATATTAGAATAAGCTTCTTCTTTAATAGTAGATAAGATTGATTGAATATTATAATTTTCTGGTGAATTCTCAACATAAACTGCTTCTATACCTTTCGCTATACCAGTTTTTGAATAATACTCTTTGTTTGAAGTAATAACATATATAGGCAAATTTGGTCTGAACTTTGAAACATGTTCTCCCATTCCAATTCCCTTAGGATCTAATACCAAAATACCATCTGAAATTGTTTCTCTGGATAATTTCATTGTTGCATAACTAAGCTCTTGATGAGTATTTTTTTCATCATCTAAGTCGTAGTATGATTGGTCTTTGTACTCAGCAAATAAAGATAATTCTGTAGCTTGAATAATTTTTGACATCATTTGTACAGCTTCCAATGGATACATACCTCCTGAGGTTTCTCCTGACAACATAACTGCATCTGTATTATCTATAACAGCATTAGCTACATCTGATACTTCCGCTCTTGTTGGTCTTGGATTTCTAATCATAGAATCTAGCATTTGTGTTGCAACAATAACTCTTTTTCCTCTTAGAATACAAAGTTCTATTATGCTCTTTTGGATAACTGGAACTTCTTCAGCTGGAACTTCTATAGCTAAATCTCCTCTTGCTACCATTATTCCATCCACAACATCCAAAATATCATCTATAGAATCAACTGCATCCGGCTTTTCTACTTTTGCAAAAACTAATGGATACTGAACTTTATCTTTATCAGACTCAATTAATGATCTTAGATTCTCTATATCTTGTTTTGATCTAACAAATGACATTGCTAAAATATCTATTCCTTGTGATAACCCAAATTTCAAATCTGATTTATCTTTTTCTGTTATAACAGGGAAATCTGCAGAACTACCTGGGAAATTTACTCCTTTTCTTCCTTTGATAGTTGAATTTGTGATTGCCTCACAGATTGCATAATCTTTATCTTTGACTATCTCTTTGATCTTTAACTCAATTAAACCATCTTCAATTAAGATACTTTCCCCTACTTCCAAAATAGGTGTCAAATTATGATCTAATGGTAATATTTTTGATTCTGAATCAAAATCATATTGTGAACCTTGATAAGTAAGATTTACTACATCTCCTATTGAAATTTCAAGTGGATTTTCTATTGCAGAAACTCTAACTCTTGGACCTTGTAAATCTTGTAGAATAGATACATTTACTCCTAAGTTTTCTCTAACATTTTTGATATTTGAGATGATTTTAGTGTACTCTTCATATGATCCATGAGAAAAGTTTAGTCTAAATACATTTACTCCTGATTGAATAAATTTAGTTAACATCTCTTCTGTTGCTACAGCTGGACTTAATGTTGCTACTATTTTAGTTAATTTATCTGTATACATAATTTGGCACTTTAATTAATAATCCTTTTATGTTTTAAAGTATATCATATATTTTTTATTTTTACTATAACTTTGAAAATTTTTGTTTAAAAGAATATTTTGAATGAGATTTTTGGTAGATTTGGTATTTAGATATATTATATATAAAAGAAAGAATTTGTTTTAAAAGTTTAAATAAATGAAAAAAGAGAGTCTATTTAGAATCCCTTTTAATGATATTCATAATTAAATTTTAAGAGAATTAATTACTTAAGAATGATATTCAGATATAATTTCTGCTAGTTTTAATCCAAAATCATCTAAAAACAATAAAAGTTCTTCTTTTGTGAATGTAGGATTAATAGCTTGTTCCAATAAAATTTTCATTTGGGGTTCATATTCTGGATAGTATTTAGAAAAATATCTATAACAGTAGACTAAATCTCTTGTATATATCTTTTCTCTATCCATAAATAATGTCACACTCGCTCTTATTATAGCTCTACAAATCCATTTTGTTTTTTCATTTAAATCCTGATTCGGTTCTTCTAAAAATATTTTGGTCTTATTTATCAATTTGGGAATATTCCATCCAAATTTAGAAGCAGATTTCTTATCAGCTTTAAATTCTTGAATATCTAAAGAGATATCTTTTCCATAGAGATGTACTGATTGAGTTTTGATCATAAAATGAGTTCCAAATCTCTTATCAAAATCTTGTAAACTTTGGATAGGCATCAGTTCTAAATCTAACTTAAATATTGAATCTTTCCAAGCAAAATATTCTGGTAAATTTATTAGAGGCTGGTCATATATAATTATCAGATCAATATCTGAATAATTTTTCACTCTGTAATTACCAGCAAAGCTTCCTCTGACATAAATAGAATGTATCTTATCTTGGTTTTCTGAGACAATAGTATACATTAGCTTGCTAAGAATTTCTTTTGATTCTGAATTAATATTTTCATATGTGAATGGATTTTCAAAATAACCTTCTTGATTTGTATTTAGGATATATCCTTGAGGTTTGATTTCCATAAATTATATTTAGGTTTATATTGATTTAGAAATAGAATACTATATTTTATGCAAAAAGTAAATTATTTAAATAATTAAATAGATATATTATGGATAAAAAATTTTAAATTTACTAACCTAAATTAAATTAACTTTTATCCCTATCCACAACTTCCTAAAAATCGTTTTTTCTGTTAGAATAAAAATATTATTATCAATAAATGTAATAATTTTATGTATGAAGATATAATTATTAGAGCAAAAAGAGATGGTATTGAAAGATTAAATGTAGCTATAGCCTTGTATAGTAAAGATAAGAAAGTTTTAATCTGTAAAAGAAGCAGTGATAAAAAATTTCTACCAAATGTCTGGCATTTGCCTGGTGGTAAAGTAGAGGAAAAAGAATCTATTTTAAAATCACTTAAAAGAGAAGTTTTTGAAGAATTAAGATTAAAAATATCAGATATAGAATATACAGAAATTACTCACAATTATATTGGTCACGGGAATATTTCTGCTAGAACGGAGTTTTTCATTGGGAAAGCACAAGGAGAAATAATTTTAAATGAAGAAAACCAAGATTACAAATGGATATCATCAGAGGAAGTTAAGAATTTTTTTGATGATCATGTTATAGATATTAATGAAAAAATAATATCTCTTATTGAAAATAAATATAATTAGTTTCTAAGTAAAAGATTATCAAAACTATGATCAAACTACCATAAACAAAAAATAAGTGACATTTATCACTTATTAAACTAAATTTAATCTTCCAATGGTGTAAGATTATACAAATTAGAATTTTGAGATTTAACTTTTTCTATTATAGAATATACTTGTAAGCTATCCTTAAAAGAATTTTTGAACTTGAGTGAATTTGATTCAGAGAAGGAATTAACCCAATGAGTCAATTCTGGTAAATAACCATTTCTCTTATAGCCACTGTCTCTAAGAGAATAGTCAAATACAGTTCTTTGTTTACCTTTAGCAAAAGGAATATCAAATGAATTGGAAGTATTGAAATATTCATATTGGAATAAATCATGCATTCTACCAACACAATTATTCTCATCTATAACTTCAAAATCAAATTCAAATCTATTTGAATAATTACCCCAATCAATAATAATAGTTGTATCCTTTGTCTCAATAATTAACTCCATAGAAAATCTTGGATCATTATGTACTCGAGAGAAAGATTGAATATTGGTAATTTCTTTATCTTTTAGTAAAGAAAGTGATGTATGCAAAGGATGTACCAACATTGAATATAAAGAATAGTCAAACACACTAGAAAAGTATCCTTTAGATAAAGGTTTTCCTGATACAAATTTCATTCTAACTAATTTTATATTAGAAGAAAGTGGTTTGATCAAATTATTGAAAGCCTCACTATAAGTGAAATTATAACCAACAAAAACTTTAGATTCAGATTTTTGTTCTATTTCAATCAACTCTTTTAGATGTTCTATCGTGTCTGTTGGTGGTTTCTCTACAAAAATATTTTTATTATTTTCTAAAGCTTTTTTCGCCACTTCAAAGTGTAATTGTGGAGGGCCACTTACAATAATTCCCTTTATTTCTTCAGAATTAATTAGATCAAGCCAGTCATTAGAAATATGTTCAACTTTATATCTTCTGGCAAAGTACTCTAATTTATTAGGGTCTCGAGATGTGATTGTATGTAGATAAGCTTCAGGAATGTGTAGAATTGATGGTAATAGACATTCATCAGCATGTTTTCCTAGTCCTACATATCCAAGAGCTATTAATTTTGTTTCTTTAGTTTGGTTCATATTAGAAATATTTAGTAAATAATATATAATTTAAAACATAGAGTTTCATAACTCTATGTTTATAAATTTTAATCAAAATCAAAACTCAAATCGTTTTTCCAAAAATTGATATATCTTATTAAACATAAAATTATCAAAGTTTGGTATATTCTTAGTATTAAATTCTGATATGTCTACAGCTTCAAGAAAGAACATAGAACCTTCAATCTGAATTATTACATTTGCTAGATTTTCAAAAGGAACAATCTCGGGATATATGATTATTTTTTTACAAAATATATCTGATACAAAAATACTCATTAAACTTCCAATTAATCTACAAGTTTGATGTTGTTTTGTAATTGGGAAAGATTTCTGTCCCTCAGATACAAATAACATATATTGTTTAAAGTTTAAATGATTACAGTTTAGCTTTTTGCTTATCAAAAAGCTACAAACATCTGCATCTATATCAAATATATCTATCATAGCTGTACCAAAACAATCTTTAATATATCGTGCATCTTTAGCTTTTGGAATCATATGTACATAAATGTGAATACATTCATGTATAAAAACCAAATTAGCAAAAGATAAAGGAGTATTCTTTAAGAAATTTTCCTGTATGAAAATATTCATTTTAGAATCATCTGGATATATAACTTCATCTGCATTAGTATTAACAATTGCAATATTAGGTATATCAATATTATTCATTTGGAAATACTCTAACATGTTTTCAAATGCTTTCTTAAGTGTAATTAAACATTTTTCTCTATTGTAAATCATCTTTAATAAGGTACAAAAAGTAACAACAAATAAATTATATAACAAACTTTGGTATTAGTCAATATCTTATAACAAATCCATTATTCTTAATAACAAAAGACCTTATTCCAAACATAAAAAATCCCCAATAAATATTAGGGACTAGAGTTTAATTAATTAACATATTTTGGATCAAATCATCAAAATCTCCAAACCATTCTTGAATCATTTTGTCATGTAGATAAAATATTCTGTCAGATACTGCTTCTACAAAATCTTTATCATGTGAAATCAAAATCATTGATCCTGTAAACTCATTCAAAGATTCTACCAAAAAGTCCCAACTTGTTATATCTAAATTATTTGTTGGTTCATCCAAAATAATTAATTCTGGATTTTGTCCAAACAAAACTGACATTCTCAATCTGGTTCTTTGCCCCCCACTTAACATAGATATTGGCTTTAACATTTCTGTTCTATTAAATAGAATTCTTGCTAAAACTGAACAAGCTTTAGGTTCATCAAGATTTAGGATATATTGCAAATAATAAATAGCATTTTTATCTTCAAAATCTCCAAAATTATTATGTTGTTCAAAATTTCCTATCTTAATATTTACTCCTAATTTAGCAACTCCTTTATTAGGCTCTAATTCTCCTGTTAATAACTTAATTAAAGTTGTTTTCCCAACTCCATTATTACCAACCAAAGCCACTTTTTCACCAAATAAAATTGTTGTTTCACAATCTTTGAATAAAATAGGTTGATTTGGATAACCAAAAGTAAAGTCTTCTAATTTAGCTATAATCTTACCATTCTTTTTTTCTACCTCAGCAATTTGTATTTTCATAGAAGATCTGTCCGATTCTGGTCTCTCTCCTATACTCTGACATAATTCCTCATATCTCCTTTTCTTTTGCTGATAAGTACCTGCTGCTGCTGAATTTACTTCAGCTTTTCTTCTAAGCATAGGTAAAGTTTCTTTCATTCTAGCTATTAATTTCTTTTTTTCCTCCCAATCACGAATCTCACCAAACTTTAATTTGGCTCTGTATTCCTGATAATCCTCGAAACTTCCTTTAAAAGACCTTGTCTTTTTATCTTCTATTTCAATGATTTTGTTTGAAAAAGAATTGATAATAAATCTATCATGAGAAACAATAACAACTCCTCCCCAATATGATTTCAAAGTTTCACATAAAACAAATCTAGCTCTGATAGAAAGATGATTTTCTGGTTCATCAATAAATAAGAAATATGAATTAGAATTAATAGTTATAGATAACTCCACAATTCTTCTTTCTCCTCCACTTAGATCTCTAAGCTTCAGGTTGAGTTTATTTTGATTTTTACCTAAATCAAAACCCATTTTTTGCATTAGATGGATTGCTTTATCAAAAGCATCTATTTTATCTAAATAATCTATAACTGTTTTATCCAAATCTCCACTAAAGTCTTGTGAAATAAGTTCACAGTTGATCCAATCTTCTTTTACCAAATTTCCTGAATCAAATTCTAATTGACCTGCCAAGATTTTCATTAGAGTTGTTTTACCAACTCCATTTTCTCCAATCAAAGCTATTCTATCATTTCCATTAAGAATAAAGTCTATATTTTGAAATAATTCTTTATCTATGGCTGTATATCTTAAACTTTTGACTACTATTGTGTGCATAGGTCTTTCTTTATACTTTATTTATCTATTATACACCTTTGCTTTAAATTCCTGAAGTGAAGTTATATAAATTTAAAAAAATTATGTATGTAAGAAAATATCTATATATCATTGATAATACTTATATAATTGATAAGAACTTTAAAATACTGAGGAAAAATATATTGTTTCAAACTATTAGTTTCAGTCGAATTAAGAAAATTCCCAAAAAAATTATTTTTATAGCTAAAAGAGAAAATAATGACACTAATCCTTGGATCAAATTTGGTAGCAATCAATTCATTTTTGATAAATGGATTAAAGAAGTTTGTGGAGTCTGTTGTTTAAAAATGATTTTAGACTCTTATCAAATTAAACCTACTAAAACTTTGTGGGAGTTAACTAGTGATTTAATTAAAATAGGTGCTTTCAAGGAAACCATCATTAGTATAAAGGAATTTACCATAAAGAGTTGGTTATATATGCTAAAAAACTTGGATTAAAAGGATTAGTTGCCCCTTTTATGACTATTGAGGATATTTCTTATTTAGTGAAAAAAAATATATTTGTCATGCTTTCTATAGATTTATACAAGCTAACAAAAGATATACAAGGTAGTCATTTAATTTTGATTCACAAAGTAGATGGTAACAAAATATATCTCAATGATTCCTCAAATCTTTTTGATGGTAAAGGAGATAATATTATTATAACTTCAGAAGAACTTGATAAAATATCTAATAAAAAAGGTATTTTATTATGGAAAGAAATTTAATTTTAATAATATATAAATACCTATGTTAAAAGATACTATACAATATGATAGTCAAACTTATATACAACAATTTTTAGAGTATTTCCCAATAAATTTAAAAATTACACAAGTCACTGGCTTTATATTTAAAGATAAAAAAATATTGATTGTACTAAACAAAAATAAAGAGAAGTGGTCTTTTCCTGGAGGACATCCAGAACAAAAAGAAATGAACCCTATAGATACACTCAAAAGAGAACTTATAGAATAAGCTTCTGTAGAAATAGAGAACATTGAATATTTAGGTTTTGTAAAAGTAAACGATGTTCAAAATAATACATACTTTGGACAACTAAGATACTTAGCAAAAATAGAAAAAATTAATGGCTTCAACTATAAATATGAAACATATCAGAGAAAATTTGTAAATATAGAAGATTTGCATAAATATATTAAATGGATAAATGAAGGAAATATTGGAAAATATTTAGTAAAAAAATTTTATGAATATATTAATTTATCAACCTAGAGTATCTTATTATGTTGGTGGTGGAGAAGTAGTTCCACTATAACATGCAAAATTTTTAAATCAATTATGACACAATATCACTCTATTAAATTCATATCAAATAAATTTAATAGAAACTTTTCCATTTCAGGAATATATTTGTGAGATTTAATATCGTTTTTATCTATCCAATTACATTTAGTAAAATTCTCTTCTTGATGTTTAAAGTTAACTTCTGTATCTAGTAAAATTGAATAAACTATCATAACTTGATGTATCTCTTTTGATTTAGAAGTGTATGTCCAAACCCAATATAATTTAGGAGATTCTTTATATGTTGTAACTCCCAGTTCTTCTTTTAATTCTCTTTTTAAACAATCTACTATTTCTTCACCATATTCAATTTTACCTCCTGGCAAATCTCTTATTCCATTATCAGTTTCTAGCATTAGAAATTTATTTTTTGTATAAAAGATTGCTTTCACTGAAACAACAATGTTACTCATAATTCTTTCCTATATTAATAAAATAATTAATTTCTTTTAACATATGTCACCCGATATCTTAAACATAATATCACCCCAAAATGGTAATTAATTTATATATCAATTGTATCGAAGATTATTACTCTTACAAGAATATTTTGTAAGCTTCCCATTAATTAATAACATCTTATTTCTTGGAGATAAAACTTTTTTTACTATATTATCTAAATCTTCTACTGTAGTAATCTTTACAAAATTCCAATAATCTTCTACTTTATACTCAATAACTAAATTATTTCTTAATTGATCACGATAAAATTCAGCTAGATTATTAATAGAACTGTAATATATTTTACTGTCTATCAGAAATAGATTTTTAATTTGATCTAAAATTTCATTGTCAAATTCTAAATTAGCCAACATATCTTGCAATATATCAAGTGTCTTCTCTAAATTCTCCTTTGATACCTTATATTCTATAGAAAAATTAGATGCTTGAGGATTATCATCAATATAAGAATCAACCCAATAAACCAATCTTTCTTGTAATCTTAATCTCTTAATTAAATAAGATGACCAATAGTTAGCTATTATATTTCTTAATAAATATAAAGTCCAAATTTCTTTTTGGGATAATGAATTTTTATATACGAAATTTAAACTTACATTTACATTCTCTGTATCTATAGATACTAAATTAAACTCTATAGCATTATCTATATTTTTTTCCCAATTGAAAAATTCATCTTCTAAAGGTATAGGTTTTATCAATGTAGGTTCAATTTTTAATTCACTATTTTTTATAATCTCAATATCTGGAGTTAAGATCACCATATTAGCATTCTCTAAGCTAAAATATTGCTTATTAAAATCTAGCACATCTTGTAATTCAATATCTTCAACATTTCCAAAAACATTTTGTGAAAGAGAATTCCCTATATATATTAATTCTATTTTTTTATCGTATTCATCATATTTTGAATCTTCTTTTTCTTGAATTACAACCTTCTTTTCAGAGATAAAGTCATCTTGATTAATCTCTCCATTTTTTACCAATTCATCAATTATTTGGATAGATTCTATTAAATTAGAGCTATCTTGTTTACCATAATGATAAACTAATAATCTTTCAGTATAAGCATTTTTTATGATTCCTTTTTTTTCTATATATAAACTTTTTTCTAAATCATTCTGCCAATATTTTGTTTTCGTTCCCCATATGTGTTCAAAAAAGTGAGCTAAGCCTAATTTATTTGGTTTGTCATAGATTACTCCTCTTCTGTACACTACTTGAGCATGAGTTAAATCAAGAGTTGGAATTTCTATAATATGTGTCTTTATTCCATTTATAAGATATTGGTATATTTTTGTCTGCATAAAAAATTGTTTATTATTATTAATTATCTTTATTATATCATTTAGTATAATTTAATCAATAAAAGTTGTTATTAAATATAATTAACTCATGTATTTAAATCAAAATTTATTACTTGACATTTTATCAGAAATTACATATTATAAAAATTAGTAATTTTAAAATTACTTTAGTGTACTTTAAAAATTTGAGGGAAACTAAAAGATGAGTCAAATACAAGATATCTCTTTTCAACCTTTTGCTTGCTGTATTTGGGACTACTGTAAAAATTCTCAAACACTCACAATATTCTTGGTGAATGAAGAACAAGATGTAAAAATAGAAGGTGAAGATACAGAAGATATTTACAATTTTTTAAAAAGTTGTAATGGATTAAATACTATTAGTGAGATTTCTAATGAGTTACAAATTGATCTACAAAAATGTATTTTAATATGTGACTTTTTATTACAAGAAAAAGCTATATATGATTCTAGACAATTATATAAATGGTTTTTAACTTGTTCTCAAAATCCAAATTATTTTTCTAGATCTATAACTAGACAAGATGCTATTGATATTCCTTTAGAAAAAAATACTGAATACAATCAGAATCCTGAGTACTCAACAAATTCTTCATTTGAATCAATACTAACTAACCTTTTCCTTAAAAGAAAAAGTTGTAGAAATTTTGATAACAAAAAACTATTAAGCAAAGAATCTATAATGTTTTTACTTAAAGGAATGCTTAGAGTTGAAGATGTTTGGACATTACCATCAGCAGGAGGTATGTATTCATTTGTTCCAATAGTAATATTCCCTAGAGAAGTTGAGGATATTAAAAAAGGAGTCTATGCCTACAATCCTCAGACCTACTCTCTATACAAATGGAGAGATGAAGATTATTTTCAATCTATTGGTTGGTATGAAAGACTTTTAGATTCAAAACATTTTGTAGCATGTGCTACTATGATAGTATTATTAACATCAAATATTTCCAAAATTGATAAAAAATATTCAAATCGAGCTTTAAGATTTGCTCTTATTGAAGCCGGTCATATAGCTCAGAATGCAATATTATTATCTACTGAAAAAGAAATTGGTTGTTTAGAGTACGGAGGATTTGATGATTTGGTTGCAGAAATGATTGTTGATTATAAAAAATTAACAACTCTAACCTGCTTGATATTTGGAGTTCCTGAAGATACTTCTAAGATTGATATTAAGGAGAATTCATTGTATCAGCTTGAGCACAAATACCCCCACTTACATAGTTCTCTTATCAGAACTAAAAGATCATTAGAAGAATATACTTCTTATTCTTTAGGTTATGTATCTAGAGAACACTCACAATATACTGGATTTGGTTCTGGAACAACGAGTGAAGAAGCTTCTTTGAAATCCATAGTTGAAAGTATCGAAAGAGAAGTCTCAATGGGCTTATGGTTTGATAAACAATGTTCTATAAAAGACCTGGATTATCCAAATTTTAACCAAAATGAAATTTGGGGATATCATAAAAAAGTTTTCAGTCTAACTTCCTTGAAAAGATTAAATGAAACTGATATTACTGATTGGGTTTTAATGAAAAATATCAAAGGAGATGATCTAAAATATGCTTTATCAGATATGATATTTTACGGACATAATCCAAAATATGGCTTTAGTAATTCAAACGGAATAGCTGGAGATATTAATTTAGATAGAGCATTTAAATCAGCTTTATTAGAGTTAATCGAGAGAGATTCATTTTTAGTTATTTATCATACTAAGAGGGTTGTTAGTCAAATTGATTTTAAAATGTTACCAAAATGGTTACAGCTACAAATCACTAGTTTGAAGAAAATTGGATATAAAACAACTGTTCTTGACATAACTTTAGATAGTATACCAGTTTATTTGATTTGCATTCATTCTACTGAAAAACACCCTTGTTTTGTCTGTGGAGCTTCAGCAGGGTTTGAATACGAAAGTATTCTTTTAAAAGCATTTAGCGAAGCTGAATCTATGCTGTTAAGTTGGCAAGATAATTGTGAAGAACCGTTGCATGAACCAGATGTTAATACACCTCACAAACATGCTTCTCTTTATATGAATCCTATTTATTTAAAGAATATCTCTTGGATATTAAATGCACCTGTTACAGATACTATATCCACTAATAAGTTTTGTTTAGAGGATTTAATTGAAAAATACAACCCATATATTGTAGATTTATCATCAAAAAATAAATCTAGTTTTATTAAGGTTGTTAAGGTCTTAAGTTCTGAATTACTTCCTATGTACTTTGGGTTTGGATTAGAACCAATAAACCATTCTAGAATTAATAAACTTGGTCTAAAGTGGATTAATAAATATCCTAGTTTTCCTCATTTCTTTTCTTAAATAGAATAATCAAAAATTATTATGACAAGGTATTTTTATAACACCTTGTCTTTTTTTATGTCTAACCATAATTGCCATATTTCTAAAGGCTCTTTTTTAGTTATTTCTATCCATGAAAATTTATATTTTTCTTGAATATCTCTAATTATAATATATCCTAAAGAATAACCTAACCACTGAGGATGAATTTCATCTCCCATAAATAAAGCATCATACTGAGAATCTTCTAAAAAAGCATTTTGATTCCAATTATTAGCAAATTCAGGAACAAAAGATATAAGAGTTTTTTCATACTCTTTATTTATTTTTTCGATCCAAGGTGATTTTTTACCCCCTACAATCTCATCACGAAAATATTCTGCCAAACCCTCAAATATTAATATCTGTCCTATTGTTTCCCAATTATGATATTCATGAATAATTACATGGTGATATTCATGAGCAATAGTGTCTTGTAAACTTTTTTTCCAATTTTCAGTAGATGTATTTATACTAATAAAAATAGTACCACCTATTGTAGGAGCATATCCCATAACTCCATCTAATTCCTCTAAAAAAAATTTATAAAATGTTGGTAAAACTATAATA
>Ga0100378_1002806_pt1 | contig 17110 bp, 9 predicted proteins | sample CryGeymeta201502_FD_81535 | JGI IMG/M metagenome (GOLD analysis project Ga0100378, IMG submission 81535) | Groundwater microbial communities from Crystal Geyser aquifers in Utah, USA - Crystal Geyser metaG 2015-02 | ecosystem: Environmental > Aquatic > Deep subsurface > Groundwater | place: USA...
TATGTGTAACTTCAGCTTTTATTGATATTGTCCTATCTGAGTATAAGTTGTTTAACGCTAGTTTGGTCTGTGGTGTGTACAGTATCGACGCACGGGCGGTACTACATAACGTTTCCCTATCACTATATGCACTGTATAATAACCCGATATAACGCATATCGTACGTTTCTCTTAACTGGAAGTATATAACACGTTCGCTACTATATGTTAACTGTGAAAATGCTGCAGAACTAAAGATGTATGCTTTTCGTACACGTTCAACAAATGCATATCTCTCTGAGTATATTGGGAGACAGAACATTATAGTCCTTTGGTCTATGATGTCCTGATTTACTAACATTGTTCTAGTTGAAAAATACGTAAACGCTAATGATAGTGAAGCAGTAGACACTAATATCTTTGCATTAACTTTGTATGCACAAAAACGCTCACTACTTCCTGCGTCACCTGCGAATGCACAGAACCGATTTGTTGACAACATCAACCTAGCGGATTGCATCCAGAATGTTCTAGTAGAATACGGACTTTCAGCACACATGAATATTTTGCGGTCTGAATACCGTACCGATACATATTTAAGAGCTGTAGTCCTGTTACTATAGTGGCTAGAAGCCACTATCATGTATCTGTTTGAGGTGAGGGAAGTGTATCTTTGTAGAAGAACACTCCTCTCACTGTATTCTATATTTATCATTAGGTATTAAGTGCTGTCCTTAAGAAAAAGTGCATATTCCTTTAACTACCAAATCTTTAGTATGTGGTCTCGAGTCTATATTAACAGCACGTATATACACTATAGCATTACTTCCTGGGTCAATATTATCAGTGACAGCTAGCGGGTTATTTTGATCTCTAATAGTCCAGGCATCAGGATACACTATAGGACTTAGGTTAAATTGAATCCAGTCATTATCATATGAGTATATTTCAACGTTAGTTACAGGTGTATCACCTGTATTTTTAATATATACAGCAAACTGATTTGAAAACACATCATTTACTGTAATTGGTTCAATATGGATAATGGCTAATGGGTTTATACTCCCCTCAGTATCGTATGTATTTACTACTGTCTGCGTAGATATCAACTCAACCTTATTTATCCTAGACATATAATTAAAATCTGACGGCGTATTTTTGTAATATACACGTATTTTAGATATAGGTTCTGATGATATAAGTGTAGCTAAATCAACTGAGACATAGTTAGGAGGCATATCTGAATAATTTTGAGTTATGTTCCCTGCAAAGTCAGTAAATGTGTGTATATACCTTCTTGAGTAATCACCTTCCCAATCCCAATCTTCTTCATTGACAATACCGGTAAAATTAGTCTTATCAATTGAAATCCATCCTGAATTGACTCCGAAAACTTCCAACACAATACTGTCTTTATTGCTGACTAGATTGTAATCTCCATAGATACGTATTTCACTACCTTCATAAAAATCTTGTAGTTGGAATTCAACATCATATATACCATCAATACGTAACCATGTATAGAATAAATGACCTAGAGAATTCATTGTGAACAGTTTTCTTCTACGTAAAAATGTCGGCCACATTTTAGGATCGACTACTGATTGGTAGTTAGTTACTAATGACGACGTGTTACGCATGTCCAAAAAGAAGTTATCCCACTGTTTTTCATATATGTTAAGTACTTTTCCTGAAATGCCGCCTAGATCATATAGATAAATCTCATTATTCTCAGCTTCTGACCCAGCTACCAACTGTGCATTTGCAGTAGGAGGGACTGGGGCTTCTTCTTTATCTAGATACCAGACAAATGTGTTAGTGTCCATTCTAGCTATCCTACCTGCACTTGACACTAGTGTAAGATAATTGGGCTTAGTGAAGAAAGCATTCCAAGGATCATTAGAGTTTGTTCTATTTGTCCTATCATCACCTAAGAAATTACAATCTAAGCATGGAGGACACTGGTACCAATAAGAGCCGCTGTTATCTGCTAGAACTGCTTTAAAGTCAAGCCTCCAGATATTATATTTATTGTATATAGCATACACATATCTTGAACCGTCATATGTTGTAACTACTGGGGACAATGGTAACGGATACTCATAAGATATGTTGTGCATAGTGCGCATAATATCCGGTGCTTCTAAGTCAACATACCAGAACCGCATACTTGTTTCTACATACCCTGAATTAATATTGTTGAGGTAGATAATGCCCGTGTTTTCAGATCTCTCACCTATAATAAACAAGTGTTTGGTATTGCTCTGACTATGCGGTTCAATCCAGCAATAACGGAATCTAAAATTGATATCATTAAACCTAGCATTGTAGATATCGTTCATACTGATTATGCCGTTTTCCGGAGTTATACTTATCAGTCTATTTATAATACTATCAGTTGTATAATTTGAAAAAGCACTATACTCAGAAATGATTTCTGCTGAAGGTTTAATCGTAAAGGGTGTTATCGTCCCGGTTACTAGATCCCACTTATTTGCCTTGATGACCACACTCCCTTCTGAGTCCGTGTCAGGAGCCATATTCATTGAGTATACAGTATTTTCTTTGTCGTCATCAGTGTAAAATGCATCTTTAGCTACTATTGATGCCTGCATGTCGACGTCTTTAAATACTTTATACATAATGTCACTTTTATTATCATATACCCAAGCATCCTCTCTTGCAATATGATAGTAGTGCTCACATACACATTCATCACACCCGGTTGTGAAGTTATATGTTCTAAAACCGTACATAATCAATAATTTATTATCGTCTAACCATTTCAGTACTGGTAATGCGCGCCCTTTATACGTACTGGGCATCCCTTTCACTTTCTCGTATGTGTTGTACAAAGTATCATATACAAGTATATCAGTGCTAGGTTGTGTGCAATCCTCTCCTGTGAATCCTCCAACTATGTATATATATCTGCCGCTGTTATCAACGATAGTTGATGCCATGTACCGCCACTCAGGTAAATTTTCTACTTGAGTCCACGAATTTAGGTCCATGTCAAAGTACATAGCTCTGACCCCTTCAACTTGAGTCACATATATTGGGTCATTACCACTCATAGTACGTGCTAAGTTAGCTAGATATCCAGGAGCAGTAGTATGCCAGGGACTAACACTCTGGAATGTCACACACGGTGATGCATAGCATTCAGCCCCTCCAAAAATGTATAGCTTATTACCTACTTGTGCATACGCACTAAAAGCTCTACCCAAAGGACGGACACCGTTCTCCATGACATAATCAAATTGAGAAAGGTCATCTACTATAGGTTGTGTAGCTAAGTATATTTGATCTTTTACTTCCTCAATTGAGTTTTGTATAGTATTGTTAGCGTAACCCTCAATATATTTTGAAATAAGGTTGATTAAGTAATCTCTAGTTAAGGGGTAGTCAACCATACTTACCCCTTTATCTTTTTGATACCGTTCAATTGAACTTATGTTCATTGAGTTAACATTTAGGTCAAATTGCATTAGGCCATTATGCGACTTTTCTGTATCAGGTACACCAGTACCAGTAGTGCTTAGCCCAAAATAAGCACTACTCATGCCTAGGTATGTAGTGCTTACATCTAAGTTGTCACTGCCTATACCAACATTCTCCATACCATTTTGTTGGTATACTTTACGAGAATTACGTAGCCCACCAAAAGCATAAATTTTATTATGTAGCTTATTGTATCCGAATGCAGCACCTTCCCATAAATTTGTTTTGTACTTAAGGAAAGTGTTGTCATCAGTATTGACTTTAAGCACAGTGCCATCTTTATATATTACGTAGACTCTATCTAAATTATTATTGTATAGTACTGTTTGTGCCCCTTCATAAACACTGGTTGGCGATTTATACTTACTATACAAAAACCAAGGGCTAGTAGGATATGTCGCTGGATGGCTTAGTACTTCAATTGTTCTATCATACACCTCTTCAGTGCTGTTAAAGTCCACATCAGTTAGTTTTGAGGGTAATCCTGTATATGAGATTTCATTATCGTATAACAGTGTAGCTTTATCTATAGGTATAAGCTGGTCCTGGATTGTGAACACACCTGACGCATCTTGGTATATTGATTTATTAGATACACTGTCAATGTACATAGCACAGTTAGGTTGCGGGGAACGCAGCTCTCTATGATACCTTGAATGCGGGATCTGATTTCTAGTTAATGGTTGCATAGAACTAACGTTTATGTAGTATGCAGCCATATCATGTGCACCTATAGCTGAATGTCTATCCAACCAATATAGCTTATCAGTTATTTGGAATTCAAATGACAAATTAAGGACTATTTTAGTATCTAAATCTACATCAAATAGCATAGCATCGTTCTGCACAATCATGTGATCACCGACGCATGTCACTCGTACAGGAGTGTCCATGTACCGTTTGTCCTTAATAAGACTAAACAAGGAACTTTCAAGAGGCCTGCGGTATGTATCAAAAGTAGAATCGTCTTCCATTAAAAATGGTTGGGCTATAAATTGTTTTAGATCAAAAAAGTATCTATATAGTTGTTGCCCGTTGAACATCCATAATCTATCTCTCCACTGAAAAATAGCGTAATGCGAACCCCAAGGTATATTATCTGCGGTGTATATTTTTTCCCACACCGTTGTAGTAATGTTATATCTCCAAAAGTCGTTGAAGGAGTTAGCATCTGAATACCCACCAACTAGATACAAATAATGCGTGTCTACTATAGCTATGCCAGCTTTATTTCTAGGGTTAGGATACACGACTGCTTGATCTTCTACTTGTTCATGAACTTTATGCCACGTTTTTAAACCCAGGTCAAAATACCATAAATCATTATAGAATTTAGACCCGTCAAACCCACCAAATAACCAAACCCGTCCATTATAGCCATCATATGCTAGAGAAGGAAATACCCTTTCAGTAGGCCTATCTTCTGAAGGATAATCAAACTTTTGTACGAGTAATGTAGTGTGGTTCATTATGTAGGTACTTTCATTGAACACGTTAGCACCGTTATTACTATATATCCCTCCATAGAAAAAGGTCTGGACATTATCTATATTAACAAAAGGGATATCAACACCTGTAGGAGGTAAAGTTATTGTTTTTACTGATTGTGATACAGCTGAAGTGTTATATAGTGTAGCTACTGAGATGTTAATAGCCCCCATCCCCACGTTACTGCCGTAGTTTGTACTTGCTTGAGCCACAGTCCAGTAGAAACCATCAAGAGGATTAATAGCAGCTATGTTACTCCGAACCAATACGAACTGGCTATTACCATTATCCCATCTGTACACAGCACCGTTATTTAAAAATACATGTGCATCTCCATCGATTAACAGACAGTAGTTATTATGTGCCGGTAAGAAAGGAGCTACCACAGGCGTTGAAGATACGGCATGTGTTTCTTTATTTACAGTCCATATTGCATTTGGCTCAACAACACCTATCTCGTTAACACCTCCAAGTATGTATATCTTTACTTCAGTAGGTGTGTTTAGTATGATATGCCCTTGTCTATGCGGTAAAACTCTATTTATATCATAGTTAACCCATACTCCACTAACAAAGTTATATGACCACAAATCGTTCAAAGGAACAATAAACTCAACTGTATCAGCTGTGTTTATCGTCAGTGCATCAGTTTCACCTCCGAATAACAGGACCTCATCTAATGTAGCTAATATATTGCTCTTTCTTCTTCTTGAAGGAAGCTGATTGCTCCCTTTCTCAATAAAGGACAAGTTTAAGTTATTCCATGTATTTGTATCAATGTTGTATTGCCATAAATCATTTAAACATCTACCATTGGCATACCCACCAAGTATATACAAGTTTTTCCCGTCGTATGTATATCCGTATGTCTCTCTACTTTGCGGGTAAGAGTTACCAGAAAACTTGTATTGCACGTAACGGGCATCGTCAGCAAGCTCAATGAACACAAACCTAGCGTCAACTCTATTGATTAGGCCGTACAACCTATGCTTGTTGTTCTTATCATAAAAAGGGACATACCCATCAACCTGTGGGTTGTAAGGGTTTAGTTTCCTAGAAACATCTACTATGTTCTGGGCAGGGAAATATGGCACATCAATTATATTGCGTGTTTCTTCTGCTATTATATCATAGTTACTATTGTTGTGTATAGTGTATGGTATATTTGATAAAACCCTGCTTTCAGCCATTTTTACGACCTCTTACATTAAAATAAGATATTAGGATATCTAAGAGTTGGATTTACGTACTATGTCATTATGTTTTATGGTATCAGGTATTGTAAACTAAAACATACGTATCAAGTAGTGTAAAGCTTAAATTTATGGAGAAGTATAGTGGACGTATCGTACTCACAGATAAGGAACATGACGTGCCCTATACGACATTATTTTACATTAATTAAAGATAAAAGTACTTCCTCTTTTAAACCAATTACTGTAGGTCATATAGTACATAAATTATATGCTAAAGCATTACTAGTAAGAAATTTTGATTTTTATAATGACACCTTTTTAACTAAAGAACTGCATAAAGCTGATAAACTGTTCCTCAAACCTACTGTTGGTCCTATAATAGAACAACATATCCACAGCAGTGTTTTTAAGAAGTTCCCTAAGAAATTAAAAACCGAACAGCAATACACAGTAGTAACTAATAGACTCCCCCACATTTCAGAAGAAGTACACATACACAATAAACCTGACGTGTCTTTTTTCCAGAAAGACACTGCGACTGTATGCGAGATCAAGACTGGATCATACCAACAATATGATCCACTACAGTTACATTATTATGCATGGGGTCTTTCTTTGAACAGTAATGCTCAACACTTCATCAGTAAAGTGCTGTATACTGTTAGCAATAGCATTGAGGTGGTTGACGTAATGGACAAGGATACATTACAGATACGCATGGATAGGTATTTTGATAGTTCTAGTAAGGCATATGCTCACTTGAGTATTAATAACATAACTGAAGTTGCTTCAGTTATGCCTGTACTGATTGCTACTGAATCACCAAAGTTGACTGAATTGTTTAATATTATCCATCCTGAACAATGTGTTTCATGTAATTCTTCTATTATCTGTCCCGCATACCAGAAGGAAATAATAGGTGTATTTAAACAGAGAATGCAAAATATCCCTATCAGCGACGTCCTCATCCAATGTAACTAAACTTATGGGTTGCTATACAGATTATTTATTGCTATACATACAGTTAGTGATTTTTAATTTATATACACAATATGCATGTACATCAGGAGGACTATGTTTTTAACAACTTTAAATGACATTGTAGGACACGGTGATCAACGTAATATCCATATACAATTAACTGAGAATAAACGTAGGCTTAAAAGAAGTGGGAAACGTAGAAAAGCTAGTACTAAAAGTGTCATAGATAGAGCGGAACACATTTTTAATACTGGTACATTGAATGATTACACACACCCTAAAGAAATTGATCCGTATTGGGGTTTGTTGTACAAACAGTATGAATTCTTAGTGTATGTTGATGTTATGTACAGAAGTACGTTAAAGCAACGATGTATGGTATTCAGCAATGAGGAAATTAACACAATAGTTGATGATCTAGTAGCTATACGTGCATATAAAAAATGCCTGCTAGGGTATTTGTTAAATTTTATGAATGTTATGTACGGGTCGGTATTACAAAGGCGGTTTTATGGATGGAAGCATTATATAGAGGACTTTGTTAGTAAATTTAATGAAGTAGCTGTACTAAGTCTAACTAGGTTAAAATTTGATGTTGACCAGACTAGATGCTCAGTCTATTTCTATCAAGCATTTTGGCTATCAGGGCTCTCAATAACTACTAAAATAACAGATGATTTAAAAAGGAATGAGAGTAGTACCAATAGACCTAGTAATAAGGAAGCGCACCTTGAACATGACTTTGACGAGCTATATGATGCGTTAGGTTCAGATGCAATTGATACATACAATACTATTGACGATACAAAACACCATGCTACAATTATTGAAGAGGACATGACTAATGCGCGGGATGAAGTTGAGGATCATGTAAACATGGACTCTCTTGAAGTACTTGAGAATGTGACTGAAGTACTAGCCATTGATAAGCATGTCTCAATTGAAATTATACAAACAGTAGAAGAGGTAGATTTCGACGTGTCATGTATACTTAATAAATTATTATCCCAATTAGGTGTAAGCATTCCAGCTATCCACACCTATTCTGATAAAAAACTTAATAAGCTAGGTAAGATAATTAAGAAAAAGATAGCTACTGGGAACCTTGTTATGCACGATAACGATAAGAAATTACTCGCTACACTATTTTCATCTTCGCTTTTACGTTGAATTGATTAACTACATTATCATCAGCAGTAGTTAATATAGCCTCTATTATTGTATCAGGCTCATAGAGATCTAAGCTTTGTAGTATATCATGTAGCATTGTGTATTGTTCAGGCATGTGCACATACCCAAATAGCAAGTTAGGGCACATAGCACTGTGTTGAGATAGAAATAAAACCGCAGCATCATTTACATCTGACGCTGTACAGCTTTCAGGATGACTTAACATCTGTTCAAATTTTCTTGAAGCTGTATGATACATTAGTTCGTTAGACTTATGGTACAAAAAAGCTAATGTGTCTCTATATGTAGCATCTATATCACTATACTTAGAATGTGCTTTCCATGCGTGTCTAACTATCTCAACTGGATTCTCAAAAACATATTGTATAGTACCTTTGTTTGAATCAAATAGTACAAACAGTGTGGTTGGTGTATACTCTTTAGGTAGGGATTCTGTAATATATGTATCTAGCTGTTTTCTATCAAACATACTGCACCTTATTTACATTTTTAGTATACATTTTTTCTAATTCAGGGAACCTAAGCATCTCAAAGCTCTTTGTTTTTTTGTCTTTATATATACGTAATATAGTTTCTTTTATTTTAGGGTAATTCTCTCCAAGTAGCTCAAGCTGTATGGGGTATAGCTTGAAAGTTGCTTTACGTAAGTACTTTGTGTCACGTAGTGTTTTTTCTATACTTTTTAATACATCTGGGCTTTCCATATCTTCAGTATTGGTTGGTATTATATAGTCTGTCAACCACTCATCAAAGTCAACCACTGTATCAATACTAAAAGATTCGTAGAAAGTAGTGAATACATTAATAGGACTACTTTCAAGCATTTCTTTTTGTATTGGGAGTACTGATGTTTTGTTTATTAAAAGTACGATCATAGTATTACCGCTCAGCCCTAGGTGAGTTAACGCATTTTGCATTCATACCTTTTACAAATGCTTTCTGTACAGGATCATCGATACCTAAAACGTCCATGAATTTATCAAACCACTGATTCATTTCTCTATGTGCAGATGAACTAGGGTTATGTAAGGGTCGCATAGCACTCATGGCTTTGTCTGAGTCACCACCAAAAGCAACATTACGGTATGATGTGTCGACTGGTACAACATTGTGTGCTGGTTGTACACCCCTATTTGCTCGCATATATTTTTCTGTATCGTGTGTTATTTTGTTAGCCATGATTAATTGGTCAGTAATATGTGATATATCAAATACTGTGCCAGGATACCTGTGCTCAAGTCTTCTAGTATTAGGATCAAGTCTAAATTCAGCCCTGTCATTGTTGTATGTATTGCGTACACCTAGGTAGTTATGTGATGCCCACCTTTCAGGTGTTTTAGTTAATGCGTCAATTAAAAGACCTGCATGGTTTAAATAGTTCGATGCTTTAGTACGATCATCAACTGTCTTCAGTGCAGGGAGGGTAGCAGAAATATGCATGCCTGAAGAGCTGTCCATAATTTTGTCAGAGTCTCTGACAGCACCTCTTTTATTCCACGAAGATAAAACCATGTGTGTGGCCATAATTAGGTTCGACATATTTGATACACCAAGCACTACCTCTTTAGTTTGTGTACCATATGAGTTACCTATAGAACAATCATCAACTACTCTATGTGAATAGTCATTAGGACTTGCTGAATGTGAGAGTAGGTTCGTTACATCAATCCCGAAGTCCTGTTTGACTGGATCTTTCACCATACTATCAAAACTACGCATGTTAACACCAGTCCTCCCGTTTCTTGAAAGAGGGACAAAACGACCTTCATATTCTATAGAATTAAAGGTAGAATCTTTAAGAGCAAATGCGGGGATAAACACTCCGTGTTTCGACCCTAACGGTAATACAGCGCCATGGTTCATAAGAGACTTTATTGTAGCTTTAGGAACCGGGACATTACTTATGTTAAGTAATGTGAAGTTATCTAAATTAAGTCCGTTAGAAAAAGCAGCTTTGTTAATGTTATTTATTTCTCTACGAAACCCCGCAATATTATTAGGTACCATCACTTCTCTATTTGGTGTACGTACAGCGGTACCTGTGCGAAGCTTAAATCTAGCAGGTTCTATAGTTGTTAACGTTATGCTGTTGTTGTCCCCTATAGCGGTTATGTACGGCATTGATGAAGCACCTTTAGGGATCTTGAAGTCCTTCCCGGAGACTGATGCAATATCGGTTTTTTGAATACTGTTAATTTCAGTACTGTCGGAGTTTGCTCTTTGAATGTTATCAATTATAGTAGGACTCAAGTTGAAAGTACTACTACCAGAAGAAAGATCACGTAACAGTCTATTTGTACGTGCAGTAAATTGGGTAGTATCCATTAATGTCTGCCCGCCTTGCATTTATCGTAATATTCTTTTACAAACTTTTGATCGACAGCACCGCTTATCCCAAACACTGTCTTTAGTATGTCATTAAATTTCTCAACATCTCTTGGAGTAGAACCCCATCCATCAGTAGGGGGGACGAGTTTGTCAGTTAACGCAACACTCCCCGTGTCTCCGTTTGACGCACCTTGGTAGACATCTGAAGCTAATTTAGAAGCCATAACTAACTGTGCAACAGCTTCATCACCTCCAGGAACATACATACCTGATCTAACTTCCATTACTCCATGTAATAGTAGTTTAGATATAGCCATGGTTTTATACTTAGCTAGACGATCAGTATTACTATTCGCTGATAAACGTGACTCAGGGTCATAGGCACTTTGCATCCTACTAATGTCATGGTAAAAATCACCGTGTGTTCTAAGATACTCATATTCAGTCATACCTGACGAACCTGCTTGGCGCACATTACTAATACTCTGTGACCAAAATTGGCGAGCACTTTCAGCGTTAGCCCTAGCTGCGGGAGTCAGTGAGTTAGGCTGGACAGCATCGCTGATAACCCATTGTGACCCACTAACCCTTGACATATCACCTATTGGTGAATACCTATATCTAGCATCAGGAGTAGTCATCTTTTTGTAGACATCTTCAACCAGTCTTAAATAATCAGCAGCAAATTTTAATGTTGATGGTCTGTCTACATTAGCTATAGTGCCGACGTTTACATGCACACTAGTCGGGTCATTTCGTGAGACTCCGGGGACTCTGTAGTATCCTCCAGTCCTTCCTCCCATTATCTTAAGAGTCTCACCTAAAAGATAAGCACTTTTTATTGCTCTAACTCCTGTCATAATGGGTGTCACATACTCTGAGCCCTGTCTAGTGCTGGGGTCTGGGTATGAGTGTGGCATTGAAGGATCACCGGTCTGTTGTAACGTACCTTTAAACCCCATTTTATCCATATTGTAGCCAAAGTGACTTTCCATCTGACGATTCACTTCACCACCAGAGGCATTGACATTCACAGCTTCAAGCTCTAACCCGTATGTGAAATCAAGAGCTGTAAATGATGGTACAAATATAGCTTCATTTCCTTTGATAGGTATGACATATCCGTTATTTAATGCTTCACCAATAGGCATACTGCTATTAATTAGACGCATCCTTGTGTGGTCAAAATCTATATGCGGAGAAGGTGCATTTGAGATGTCAATTGACCTTTGTGCATTCATTCTTGAAGGGTGTGTGTCAGAAGGATTGACATCTAAATTTTGTGCTGTACGGCCTACATCATCTAATAACCATTTTTGAGACCCGTCTTCATTGATACCGACTAAAGCACCCGTTAAAGATAAACGTTTCTTTATGAAAGGTGTCATTTCATCTAATTTGTAATTACGTATATCAAATGAATTGGCTGGTAGCATATTATTCCCAAGCTTTAAATAAAACTTGGCATCCCTATCAGTACCATCAGGAGCATTTAGACGCTCTCTTATTTTTTGCAGTGCTGCTATTGAACGCTCATTAGCTGATAGATTACCTGCTTCAGGAGGATCTACTTCACTAGCTCCTGTAGGGAAGCGTTCTTCAAGACGTTTAAACGCACTATCGGATATAACTGATATAATGTCTCTATTAACATAGTTATGTGCTATATTGGTGCTAGCATCATAATCCATTCCTGTGTATATGTCAGTAAACGTACCATATGATCCACTACTCATAGTATTGAGTAGTGCATCCACTGACATTGGCTGGGCGATGACTTCAGGAGTCCTTGTTGTTTCAGGCACAGTGCCCATACCGTCAAGTACAGCTCCTATCACGCTCCCTCTAGTAGTGGTTGTAGTATTCGTACGCGGGTTAGGCGTTGGTTCAGTTCTAGTAGTTGAGGGTTCAGGTGTATCCGCTACAGTGGTATCTATATTAATTTCTGCAGGCGGATCAGGAAGTGTTGTTGGTTGTGGTGCAGTGTTAGTAAGTACTCCAAGAGGATCAAATGCAGGGGTTGTAGGCGTTGTAGGGGCAGCAGTCTGGGTGCTTCTTGGAGCTAACCTAGTAGTAGCTGTGCTAGCTCTACTGAATGTGGCATAGTCATAGCTATTTGTCACTGCCTGTGATAATGATGTGTTTTCTGATAGGTTGTGCACATAATTTTCTAATTGATTGTGTGCGAAACCAAAACTATTTACATCACCCATCCTAGGTGCTGAAGGACTATCATCAGCCATACTATCAAAGATCTGCGTGTACCTGCTCACTGCGTCCCTACGAGTGCGCATAGCGTTTTCACGTATGGTGTGATCAGTACTACTTATACCAAATGCTGCTTTTAAAGCTTCCACACCAGGTTTTAACCTGTTACGTACACTATTTTCTGAGTATTGGTCTAACCTATCATTACGTACAAACCAATAATCATATCCTTGTTGTTTGCCGTACATACCCATCATTCCTGAGTATGATGTTGCATACATTAGTCCTTTATCTGCTCTGTCACTGAAAGGGGCAGCACTTGTAAGAGGTACCATGACAGCATTAAATTTGCTGCTATCCTCTAATGTTCCTTTTGCTAGCGGGTGTTTGGTTATAAGGTTAGCTCTTGCATCAGAAGTGTTGTTACCAGCTAATTGATCAGCTGGATAGAACATGAGCCTATGTAGTGTCGCTACATTAGCTGTATGTATCGCAGCACTGTTACGGCTAGTACTGTCTCTCTTTGTCACTATATGGAAGGCGTTTGATTCTGCACCGTACGATGCACCTTGAATTCCGTGAGTTGGGACTCCAGACAATACAGATGCTGCTCTAGCTAGGCTTCTTTTAACATCAGGTCGTGAAGCCAACACATTTCCGATATCACCTCTACTAGGATAAAGTGTCGTCACATGATAATCACCAATTTCTTGATGTATACCCGTGTTCCCTATTATCCGTTCAGCTATAGCTCCAGCAGCACGCTCATTAGAGACTGAACTTCGTTGAGTCACTTCTGAGGCTATACTTAGAAAATTTGTATAGAAACCCATTTTTTAGCTCTCTAAATAACATAATTCGTTAAAATACATACACGTATTATGTTTTAGTACTTCACGCTATATTAAGGAATCAAACTCATTCACAAGTCTTTTCCTGAAACCTAATAGTGTTTTAATTGTATGAGCACTAAATGTTTTTGCTTGTATTTGTTCGACTAGTGCTAGGAGAGACAAAGCTACAGGTTCTGATATACCCTTATTTTTAAGTCTATTTAGTTTACGCCTATCTACGTTTTTAAATAGCACATTATCAGGGGAGTCGTACTCAACCTCTAAAAGACGTTTAATAATCGAATAATCTGAATGTCTGTTTAATAACCTGTACATAAAGTCACCCAAAGGTGACATACCGCTGTCAGGTATCTTGTAATCATAGTCGTTGGTAGCTTTATTGTCTTTCTCTCCAATGTCAAGGAGAAGTGATTGTGATACTTTTATTTGCCAATTAGAAGGAACACTGATTTTACAGGTAGTCATTTTAGTATTCCAAGTGGTTGAAAATACCCTACCTACTCTTTCAACGACGACAGCGATATTCTCATTAAATAAGTGTTTCCGTATTTCAATTCTGTCGTTATCAATAGTATCAACATTAGCATCTAATGCTGTTTTTAAAGTACCTTCATGCACCTCACACTGTTCAGGTTTCTCCGTACACTGTTGTTTATAAAGAGAGTCCATTATATACTTAACTACAACATCATCCGGTAATGATAGTTTTTCATCGGATAAAGTTATCCCTAATTTTATAAAATTACTTCTGGTTTTGAGGAACTTTGCTAACTCAGCAGGAGACAATTTATATATATTTTTATAATTCTTTTTCATACCTACAACTATCGCCGTAATATCTTTTTTATTATATTCCATGTTCCGCACCTTTCTCTGTAAAATTATTGCTTATGTCAGTACTAATTCAAGTCACTAGTAAGTAAGTAACATAAACAATGAAGCAATACAACTGAATTTTATAGTATATATGAGGTTTTAAATAAAAAGGACGGAATAAATACAATGAAGTATCTATTCCGTCCTAATTAAATGCAATATTACGTTTCTCAACCTAACTAGGTCGCCTTCTGGAAGTGTTTGGAGGTACTCTTCCTGAAGTTTTTCTTCACCCGTATCTTACAACCTTCGGTACATCACTGCGACTAGTTTGTTTTTCAACGGGTATATCATTTCTTCTAGCGCTCATCTATACTTATTTTGCAATACTAAATTGTAGCATTGCAGTAATAGCAGCAGTACCGCCAGCAGTTGCTAATTTTAAACCTTTAACAGGAGTAGCTTGCTCATCATTTGTAGACAGCGTGGTGTTTGCCAAGGCGGTTGAGGACATGATGACGATTTCTTTCGGAGAGTCAGCGTCATTAGCGACGTATATCAACTCTACTTCTTTAATCCAGGTGTCAACTGATACTGTTTGGGCCGCAATAGCCGACGATGCTTCTGAAACAAAAGTACTTTCTGTTTCGTACCAATCGAATTTACCTGCGGTTACCGAAGTGCAGAATACGGTATTGTCAGTTTTGTAAATTTTGAATAGGAGCCCTGTAGTAGGGGTGCCGTCTTCCCCGGAGATATTACCGGAAAGCATGTCAAAAAACAGTGCGGCATAGAAGTTTGCGTCAATGTTAGCGGCAGTAGTGTCAAGTTTGAATTTGACATCAAATGAGTTGGTTTCCTGAGTGATACGTAAAGTAGAAAATAACTCTAGTCCTTTTAGTTGCATGGTAGCCTCTCTTAAAAATATTTATGGTATTAGGGTATATAACATGTTAACTTATACGTATGTTTTAACACCTTCCTAGTTTCTGTAACTAATTTGTCTTCCGTAACCATAATGTTTAGTGTTAACTAGGTTTGAACTTGGGAATTTAACCCATTTTTCAAAAAATACTGAATCGTGGTTTTTTATAGCATTACTGCTAATAGCTGCAAGTATGTTTGTGGCATTAGCAGGTTTAACAGTAGGTACAGCAGTATCAAACATGTACCAATCACTATTAATATTTTTAATTAGGATATGTACATCTTCTACCTTAAGCTGCACTAATTCTAACGGGTAGTTTTTTCTACTACGTATCCATTTAATGAGAACTTTACTATCTACACTTCCAGTACTAGCGGTGATCCCTAACCTACCTGTTGCCGGAGTTTTTATTGCAAGGTTAGTTTCAGAATCAGACATGTTGTACTCATCATCGACTAATGTTCTTGCATATTGTACATCGTTATCAGTAGGTACAAATGATAGTATAGTATTAGTTCTATGTGTGTCAATATAACGTAGTTTATGCCCGCTTCTTTCTTCCCTAGTAATACGTATTGTATTAATACTACCGAACTGCCATTGTTTTATTGTTATAACTTCTCCAAGACTACAAGTGTCTGCTATTATTGATAACTTCTTACGATTAGTAAAAAGATGCCCATCAACTATCCATGATCCTGTTTCTTGTACATCCCATATACATTCATAATTAACATTACTCCTCTTCCAGGCGGCGACCCAATTACATGTTGCATCTGCCGCTGTGTTCACAGCAGTGGGGTAATGTGCTGATGATCCTATCCTGATATTTCCGTAGTATCTACCAAATGTGGCTCTTATATTTCCGTTCCCGTACCCATATGTGTATTGCTGTGGGACATATCCCTCGGAAGCATCTACTCTACCAAAACTTCCTTCTATACCCATAGTACACTTTTTATCAGCATCAAAAATATGGTTACTTAGTCTTACGACATATGGAGAGGCAGCACTTCTGACAGGTGTGCTATATACACTACTCCCAAAATAATAATAAGGCGCAAAATAGTCAACACCGCTACCGGCCGCATGATAGCTTCCAAAATAGTCAACGTCATTACCCCATACTGCTAATGTGGCACTAGAAGTATTTATTGTAGTACCAATCGAACCCCTAACCATCACATTATAATTGTCACTTAGGACATAATTAGAACGTAAATGATCCGGCGTGAATAGTACTTGATACGTATTAGGGGATATTCTGTGCCCGGCACCGTCCGCGTAGTCTACCACATGCCATTTTGAGTGATCTAATTCCCCAGTACGGAAGTCCTCATAAAACTCAAAAACATCTTCACCCTCACAAATATCAGTAGCTGTGTCGCTGGTATAGTAAACATATAATGTATTTGTGCCTTTGACTACATCTGTTTTAATAAACATATTATCAGCATCAGATGGGAAACTCCAATATGGTATTTGGGTAGTCGTTCCCTTGTCCATACCAACGATGTCTTGGACACGCCCACCCAACGTAAACGATAGAGCGTTAGTATTACTAAAATGTTCGAGATGCGTTGCTGAAGTGATCCTGATATTGACGTCATCCAAGAACTGTGTTCTATCTAATATCA
>Ga0100378_1002807_pt1 | contig 17110 bp, 25 predicted proteins | sample CryGeymeta201502_FD_81535 | JGI IMG/M metagenome (GOLD analysis project Ga0100378, IMG submission 81535) | Groundwater microbial communities from Crystal Geyser aquifers in Utah, USA - Crystal Geyser metaG 2015-02 | ecosystem: Environmental > Aquatic > Deep subsurface > Groundwater | place: USA...
AAGATATGCTTCGTCATTGAAGTATTACCATAAGTAGCAGTATTACTCCCCTTACCAATAGCATTATAACCAATTACTATTTCGTTATCCGTTCCATCAGCACTAGCTTTAGAATTAGCTCCTAAGTATAAACCATTATTTCCTGTCGTTCTGCCTGTCACACCGTCTGCAATATAGCGACCAGAATTAAGCCCTAATGCTGTGTTGTAGTTTCCTGTGGTGTTGGAGAAGAGAGAAGCATATCCATTTGCTGTGTTGTTGGCTCCTGTGGTGTTGGAGGAGAGAGAATGAACTCCATTTGCTGTGTTGTTGGCTCCTGTGGTGTTGGAGGAGAGAGATTGAAGTCCATTTGCCGTGTTGTAGGCTCCTGTGGTGTTGGAGCGGAGAGAATTAACTCCATTTGCTGTGTTGAAGTATCCTGTGGTGTTGGAGGTTAATGCCCCATTTCCTACAGCTGTATTATATGAGCTGTGAGCAGCACTTGTCGCTGTTGAACCCATCGTTAAATTACCAGCCCCAAGACCAACAAAAGTATTATATCCTACAGTCGTTACCGTTCCATTATTCCCATAATTAAAGTCGTGAATGAAAGGAGTTGTCCCTTTATAGATTATCCCATAAGGAGTAGTGCCAGAAGTAGAAGGCATACTAAAGTTTTTAGTAATCTCTAGTTGTTGAGCAGGGTTGGTAGTGCCAATCCCGACGTTGCCAGAAGCATCTATCCTCATTCTTTCTGTCAAAGCAGCTGTATTAGCAAAAGCAATCACCCCGCTCGCATGATTCTGACTTATTGTTAGCTTGGCTAGCGTTGGATTATTACTAATTACTGCTTGATGAGCAGATGTTCTTCTTAAAATAATTTCTGAATTTCCAGTAGCAGTTCCATCATTTTGAATTATAACCTGAGAATCAGTGCCAGCAGAAGATGATTTAATTTCTAATCTGCCCCCGGGTGCGGTCGTTCCAATGCCCACATTCCCATTATTTAAGAGAGTCATTGCAACAGTCGCCCCGTTATTACCGCCTAAGAATTGATGAGCGATACCTGCCGTAGTTCCTGCTCCTGTTGTAGATTTGTAGATTATATTAGAACCGACAGCAGAGCCACCTATTAAGAGAGGGGTTGTGATGTCGGTAGAAACTGATAATTTACCAGTTATTTGAGTTGTTGTTGATATTTTAAAAATTCCATCAGTGTCAAATATAAAAGACTCATCACCTGAAGTATTAGCAAATAAAAGATTAGTTGATAAGGCGTTAGTTGAACTACCTATCTTAAAAGAGTTGTCAATAACATTTTGACTAACTTCTAGCCATTTAGTTCTAACATAGTCTGAATAAATAGTTCCTAGTCTAGTTGTAATGCTTCCTAAGTCATAAGTCCATTCAGGAATTCCACTTTCATTTACACTTAAAACTTGATAAGCAGAACCAGTTGAGGAAGAAGCCACGACTGCTTCATTCCAAGAACCTCCACTATTTTTTATTTCTATTTTTCCTCCGCTATCTCTAATTCCATATCCAGCAGAACCTGAAATCGTATTAAAATTTAAATACTTATTAACACCATTAATTAAAATGTTATAACCAGTTGGAAAAGTCGTTTTTAAATAAGACCCAAAATCATTCCAATAGTTATCTGTCCTAGCTGCAAAAACAAAACTAGGAAATAAGATAATTGCTAATATTGTAATTAATACTTTTTTATTCAGCATATTCTTGATATGGTAAACCAATTGCTTGGTATTTTTGTTTAATGTCAGCTTCCATCGCTTTAAGGTAGTCTTGTTTGTTAATAATTCTTCCTGATAAAAGCTTAGTTTTCTCTAAATCTTTATTTGCTAGTTCAATTTTTTTATTAATTTCAGCTAATTCTTTATTTTTTACTACATTTTTATCTTTTAACAAAGAAATATTGTTAGTTAATTCTTCAATTTCATTTTCTTTTATTTCTTTGTCTTTTAAAACAACATTTAGATTATCTTTAGCGTTTTTAAATAATTCTAAGGAATTAGTTTTTTCTTCTTCAATTTTTAACAATTCTTCTTTAGCTTCATTAATTCTGCTTTCTAATTCACTTTTATTATTTTTTAAAGAATTTATACTCATATTTAACTCATTTAACCTTCTTTCGCTTATCTTTATATCATCATTTAAAGATTCAAGCACTTTAACTTTTTCGTCATTTAAAATTGACTGTTTCTTAATAATATCTCTATTAAGTGATTCAAGAGTATTCTTAGACTTATTAATCTCAATAGAAATATCCTCTTTCATTTTTGAATAATAATCAATTTCATCTTTACATTCTTTTAACAAACCTTTTTTATTATTCAGTTCGTCAGAAATAGCCTCTTCTCTTTCTTCTAGCGTCTTAATTTCTTTTAAATCTTTATCTTTAGACTTAATTAAATCTTTACGCTGACTTCTTACAGAAGAAGACGAACTTTCTAATTCTTTTAACTCTTTTTTAGAGAGGTTTATTGCACTATTTAAAGAACTAAGCTCTTTTTCAAACTCATTTATCTTCTTCAGTAATGCGTTCGCTCTTTCTTTAAGAGCTTTTTCTTGTTCTTTTTCCATAGAATTTTAGCTATTTGTAAAACCAACGAATGCAATTCTCATTTTACCAGCAGTCACGCTTGATAAATTAAAACTTAATTGAGATAATGCATTTACATTAATCTCATATATCTCATTAATATCTGTTCCATTAAGAGTCAAACCAGTAGAGCCATTAACTGAAGAACCATCATCAAGTTTCTTCATCTGAATATAGGCCCAAGGATTATCTTTATCAGAAGCATCAGAGAAATTAATATCTCCATCATTTAATGTTCCTACACATTTAATATTTAAAGCTGCACTATCGCTAGTATTAATTGCGACTAAGATGTGAATAAAGTCTTTTACATTAACTTTTCTAATAATTGCACTAATACTATGTGTTCCAGTTCCGTCATCAGCGGCAGTAGCTAAAGTATTGAATTCAGAATCAGTATAAAGATAGAGAGTATCGGCATCAATTACATAAACGAAATAATCAATAGTTGAAAGTAATCCATTAGGAAGAGCTCCTCCTGAGTTAGATAATCTTACTACATCTCCATTAACAAATCCGTGAGCAGCAGAAGTAAGTATACTTGTCGCATTAGCAAAAGTAAATTCTGCTTTTAGAATAGAATTACCGCTTAATAATTCAACTAAATTTGAATAAAATCTATTTTGCATATTATTTAATAGAATCTAGCTCTTCTTTAAGAGTTTTGATTTCTTCTTTAAGTTTCTTAACTTCTTCTTTTTTCTTTTTATCGTCTTTAATCTCTTTATATTCTTTGATAACTGATTTTAACTTATCAGATATCTCTTTTTGTTTATCCTGAAGTTCCTGAGATAAGCTAGGCGACTTTGTTTTATCATCTTCATTAGTTTCCTTATCTTTGTCTTTTTTATCTAAAGAGAGGACGATTTCTGTTCTATTTTTTTCTTGTGCCTCAACCCATTCCTTATATTCAGCTTGAAGTTTAGCATCCCATTCAGCTTCTTCTTCAGGAGATTGAGGTCCATTTGGAAGTTTTTTATTCATTTGCTTTCTAACCTCTGATTCAAAGCCTTCATTTATAGGCTCTAGGACATTAATAATCCTTTGAAGCTCAGCTTCTTTTTCTGGGTCAATATTAACTAAAGCACTCATAATATTCTTATGAAGTCCTTTTTGGCAAAGAGCTTCAATAGTAATTAACTCGTCTTTAGTAAATATTAATTTGTTGATGTTTAAATCTTTAATAATCATATTTTTAAATTAATTATACTAATTTCTATGCTCCTGCCCTCCAAAAAGAAGAGCAGAGAGTATAGAAACTAGCGGCAAATAGCCGGTTTTGTAGTTGTAGCAGTAATAGTTTCGCCAGTAGCAGTAATATAAACTGGCGTAGCTGTAGCACTAGCTGAATCTCCTAAGATAAGACATCCAGGACCAACACCATCAGCTAAATTACCAATTTTTACTGTAGAAGTTGCAGAACTTACTTGAACGGCTGCACTTAATGTAGTCGTTCCAGAAAGAGTCGTAGCACCTGAAAGTGTAGTTGCTCCAGAAAGAGCTACCGCACCAGTTGCATTAAAATCTTCAGTTGTAAAATCTTCATCTACTACTAAATCGTTGGTAATATTTACATCAGTAAATCTACTAACTTGACCGGAGTCAATATAGGTTCCAATTTTGTTATTAGGCAAACTTAGAATTCCTACTATTAAAACTCCGACTAATAGCACTAATCCTATAAATTTTTCTACTTTAGTCATAGAAATTAAAGGTTAGTTAATTAGATTGCGCTTCCATCACCCTTAGAACCGAAAGTCCACTGCCATCCGAGAACAATAGGACCAAACAAAGTTGAACCAAGTTCTCTTAAGATTCCTTTAGCAGCTTTATTATCGCGAACCATTCTAGGCTTCCATCCCCAAGCCATAAAGGCACGGCGAGTAGCTCTCTGAGTGTCACTCAAGAACCAATAATTTCTGTAAGCATAAGGAACATCTGGAGCTTCAATAGCATCAATAGTCATCTTACGACGAGACAATGCGTCTTTAGAAGCCTGTGATAAACCTAGGTTAGCAGTATTTGGACCATACATAGAATAGATAACTTGGTTTGCATTAGCAATATTTTCAGTTGCTACAATCAATTTCAAAGAGCGAACTCTTTTCATTTGAATTCCATTATGTGCTTGAAAGCGATTCATAATAGAAATAGCCTCTGTTAATGCCGTTGGACCAAAAGCTCTATTGGTATCTCCAGTTGGGAAGGTATTCTTTTGAGTATCTCCAGTTCCTTTAATAGTATGAGAACCATATAAAGCCTCTGAATTACCTACTGTCAAGAAAGTTGTTCCAAAACCTAAGTAGAAAACCTTGCAAGTGTCTTCATTAATATTCTGATAAAGAGCTTGAATCGCGCCAGAAGCAGCATCTCTTAAATCAGAGGTTCTCTTTGAAGAACTTTGTTTTGCTAACCAGTGAACATCTTCTTCAGTCCATTCTAAATCAAAAGTATACTTTCTAAGAGTCAAAGTGACAGGATAACCTTTAACTTTTGAGTTCTTAGCATAGTCTTGGCCTTCAATTGTAATAGCACCTCTTCCAGGGCCTGACATTTCTTGGAGTTTTTCTTCAGGAACATCTGGTTCATAATCATTCAAACCAAGTTCCTTGTAATAAAGCTCGCTTGATTGCTCTTCTTTAGCATTATCATAAATAGCTCTGACTTGAGCATCTATGACATTTTCAAACGTGCCTTTAGTTGTCATTAATTCATTCATATATATTTATTTTAAGCTTGAGCAAACGCTAACTTTTGAGGCTCAGCGACCACGACGATAACTTTATCTGTGTCATCGGCATCAAAGCCTATTACTAAGAATTGACCAGTAGAACCAGCCGCTAGATTAAGAATCATACCACCAGAGGTGACAGTTCCTAAATCAGCATAAGCTCCCAAATCAGTTTGAGTGCAAGCTTGGTCTGAATCAATTTCTACTTCAACATCCTCGGCATATACATACAAAGGACAATATTTCTCAACGGTGGTATTTGTAGCACTAGTCGTCTTATCTTCAATACAATATCCTAAGACTTTGCTTGAAGTAGTCGCAAGAGCTAAATAGCCATTACTGTCAATATAGACAGCATCACCAACAGAAAATTCAGTGCTAGCCACACCAATAATTGGGTGTCCAGTTCCGTATTCCTTTGGGTCTCTTTTGAATTTAATCATAGTTTTATAAATCTAATTTTTTCTTTTCTTCGTCTGTTAAACCTTCTTCTGCAGCTAGTCTTAGCTTGTTTTTTACTCCACCTTTAGGTGAATTAATTCCACCAGCCATTACATTAGCCACAAAAGAATCAGTATCTACCTCGTCATTCTCACGATATTCTTTAATAATATGAGAATTAACGATTGCGAAGGCATCTTCAGCAGAAACTTTTTTAAGCTCCATAGTCTTTCTGATAGCTTCACGTTCTTTTTCATCTGTAGTTAACTGATTAACCTTATTTATTTCCTCACGTTTGTTTTCACGTTCATCTAAAATACGATTAATTTCATCCTCAGTTAAACCGACAGATTTCTTCTTGAGTTCTTCTTCAAGTTCTTTGCGCTTTTGTCTTTCTTCGGCAATAGCACCATTTTTTTGACGGGCAATTTCTTCTGCTTTAGCTTTTTCGGCTTCAGCTTGTTTAATTGCGTCTTCTTTAGACTTGATTTCTCCCTCAAGTTGCTCAAGATAAAGTTCATAAGGAGACTTTTCTTCATTTTTTTCTTCTTCATCTCCTTTCTCTTCATTATCTTCAGACTTTTCTTCAGCTAGTTGTTTTTCGCGTTCTAGCTCTTCCGCAGTTTTTTCATTTTCCATATTGTTAGTTGGTGTTTTCGTCTTTTCCTTGACAGTTATATTAATTACTTGTGTTAATAATTTTATCAACCTTGTCCTCTAAAGAACTTAGAGTCGAAAGGTATCTAAATCTATTCTCAAGCTTTCTAATAAATAACAAGCACAGTCTATACCCTATAACCTGGTCAATTGATTTTGAATTTACTGCCAGCTCTTTATAAAATAGTTTCTTAAGTTCGGTAATTTCTATTCTATAGAGGTCTGAGTGATAAAATCTCTTGACGTCATTATAGTATTCTTCTTTTCTATCTTTTGTTAATTTACTGATTAAATAATCGGCATTCTCAAACGGATAATCAAATTTAGAATAATATTTCTTGAAGATTTTTTGAATTATTCTATTTCTTAGCTTCTTCAACATATTATAAGTCTTTAATTGGAGTTTCCTCCAACACTCTCTTAGCTTCCAAATAAGCTGCAAATTGCTTCGACTTAGCTTTATGGATAGTTAAGATAGGTTTTAATAAAGTCTGGACCGCTTCTTCTACTGTAGAAATAGGAATATCAAGCGGGATAATCTGCTCATTAACAAATTTCACTAGAATATCTTTCAGCGTCAAGATATCATTATTCATTTTGTATCTTTCGGCTTTTTCTTTTGCTCTCTCTTCTTTGCTTGGAAGTTTTTCATGAAACTCCAAATCTTTTTTATCAATCATACTACATATTTAAGTCTCCTAAACTTGCAGTCTCTTGGCCCGCAACTTTATTAAGACTATTTGTTAATTTTCCTCCAGGTTGTCCCTGTTGAGAATTTTGATTAGATTGTTGTTCTACTACCATATCTGAAGGGTCATCTCCCATTTCTTTAACTAATTTCTTAGCAGCAGATTTCTGGTTAAATAATTCTGGTCTTGTTGCATAAACTCCAAATTTCTCCATCGCTTCAGCTCTTCGCAGGGCAGAAGTTTTCTTAGGTTGAGGGTCAGCAACACATTTAATATATAAATCTAACTCTTTGATATAATCAGGATTAATCTGAACACTCATCTTAGGTCTACCACTATTAATTGAATTCTTAAAGTTCTTAAATCTTTCAAATGAATCACTTCTTACTTCGTCCTCAGTCATTTCAGCAGGTTTCTCAAATAACATTTCAAATGTCCCAGTGACTCCACCTCCTAAATCTTGGTCGGTTATAGCGATTTTATTTATTCTTGATTTGGAATTAAATTGAAATAATCTCATTAAAATTGGATAAGTGCGGCTCTCAACTAAGAAAGCTATTTGTTGTCCAAATGCACCCAATATCTCTTGTTCGTTCTGTTCTCTGATAACTGCCTCTCTTGCTGTTTGGTTTCTGTTGCTTTGACCTCCAGCTGCTTGAGGACTTAAATTTCCTTCGTTAATTTCATTTTTGGCGTCTTGCATTACAGCTAAATCAGAATTACTTACCCCTTCTGAAATACCAGGAATAGTCATTATATCCTCAGGTTTCATTCCATTTGGAGCCATCGTAGTTTCTCCTGGAATATACATATCAGAATCTAAGAAGAAACCATTAAATGTCATTGTTGGAGGAATTGCAGCTAATTTAGCTTTATGTCTAATTAAAGTCTTCCATCCGTCTAACCATTTCTTATCGTGAGCTGCTTTATTAGGCATTGAATTTCCCCAGTAGTAATTAGGGTCCGAGAAAGATTCAAATATTCCTTTTGAGATAGTGTATAGACCATCTTTATAAGGACTTAAGTTATCTACTTTAAACATCAAGACTCCATTAATGAAGACATTAAATAACTTTGCTCTTTTTACTCCTCTCTTTAAATCTTTTTTAGGAACATCTTCCCAATAATAAATGATTTGAACTTTATCTTTTTCTACCAAGCTATTAACCCACCTGAGGTCATCAGAGACCCACTGTTGAAAGTTTCCTTTCAAAACATATTTCCAATTAGGAAAGTTTCCAAATATTCTCTCAGCCTCTTTATATGTAATATTATCCTTAACTCTAAACAAGTGAGGTTGTAATTGAATTGATGGCTGTCTAAAGTTAGGGATATAAATTTCTTCATTATCAACCAAAGACGAGAATAATTTGTTATCAATTATAGAATCATCAATGTGAACTGTTCCTTCTACTACAGTTTTATGAATATAGCGAACATTCTTTTGGTGTCCACTTTCATCTGGTTTTCCATCATTATCATGAGCCCATTCTAACATAGCCCTGCAAACTTTAGCTAGAATATGGTCTATTTCTTGGTCTTTATTTTGAGCGATAACTGAAGGATAAATTAATTGAGAAGAAAGACGACCAATAAAAGCATTAGACTTATCTCTTGAAATAGTTGAGGAATAAGGAACAACTTGGTCTTCTGGACCATAGTCGTCTACTAAGACATTATAATCTTTACTGCAATAATCCCAAAATTGTTTTAAAGTTCTACCACCTAATTCATCTTGAGGAGTATTTTTAAGAACATAATCTTCTTGAAAATTCTGATACACTCTTTGAGTAAAAGCTATTTCTTCAGGAGTTAACTCTTGATTCTCAGCTTTAATTCCTTCTTCCTCTATTTTTTCGGTTGTCTCTTGTATTTTTATTGGTTGCATAATACTTGTTTTAATTCATTTGAGCACTTTCTGCACAAATCTTTACCTAAGACATTTACTAATATCGCTCTATCTTTTTCACCAGCTTTTAATTTATAAGGATATTCTCTCTTACAGCAATCGCAAATGTAAATTACTTTTTTCATAGTCTTCTTAGAACGTTTGAAACGTTTTTTCTTAATTTATTTTTATTTTCAATAAACTCTTGCTCAATTTCGGTTCTATATCTTTCTCTTACTTGTCCAAACGGTCTAATAGCAACTTGTTCTATATAAGCTAGAGCGTCTGATAAATCATCGTGTTTAGACTTTGGAAAATCATATAACTCTAACTTTAACTTATCTTGGTCATCTACTGAATTCTTTCTAAAGAATATCTTACCAAATTGGAATCTTCCTTGTAGTGCTCCTCTTATTCTCTCATACTTATTTTTACCGTGATGCTTTAATTCTTCTACCACTGGATATATTGCGTCTTTCTCTGATTTTAATTTAATATAAGGTTTTAACTCAGATTCAAACGATTTCTCTTCAATTCCTATCTTAATAGGTTTCCATACATTCCAAAGTTCAAATATCTTCTCAACTTTTTCTGGTGCATTGAGACGTTCTCTTTTTACATATCTTAAATACCAATTTCCTTCTATATCTACGTCTACAATTGTTATTCCAAAATAATCTGGGTCTCCTTTAAGTTGATTAGCTTGGTGTTCTGAAGTGCTAGCAGTATCTATAGTAATATAGCGATTAAGAGTCTTATTCTCTAGTATTAAATCTTCATACTCATTTTGGAGCCATTTTAATCTAAATTCTCTTTCGTCTTCAGTAAGAGGACGATTAAGCATTTCTCTATTATATACAGTCTCGCCTAATAATCTCTTCTTAGTCTCTAGACTAATAACTCTCTCTTTCTTATCTACAATATTCTTATTAATCTCATCAGCCTCAAAATCAGTCATTACATATTTACTCTTCCAAACTGGTTGATTATCTTCGTTTACAGCTGGGACATTGAAAGTTTTCCAACCTTTTAATCCTTTAATCTTTTCTTCTATATAAGCTACCGAACCAGTATTTGCTAATCTATTAGCCAAGACTAAAATATTACAATCTCCAGACGCACCAGATAATAACTCATCAACGAAATCAATAACTTGTCTTGTCTTAGCGTCAGAGACTACTGTCTTCATAGTCTCAATATCATCTAAGATAACAAAGTCTGGTCTATATTCTCCAAATACTTCTCCTCTAATTGATTGACCAGTTGAATAACTCTTAACCTTAATTCCGTTAGTCGTAATAAACTCTGAGATAGACTTCTTCTCTGATTGCTTACTAGAAAGATTAGAGGAAAAAAACATTTGACCAAAATCAGCTATTAATTTCTTATTAGTCTGAAGCTGTAAAACGATATCAAATAAATTAGCATTAGCTTTTGCCTTATCAAATGAACTCCAAATGTTAAAGTGCCTCTTCTTATATACTATATTATGAATTACCTTAATCTTAGCTATTGTCGTCTTGGCTGATTCTCTGAACATTTCCCATAATAATCCAATAAGCTCTTTGTTCATCTCATCTAAATCATCATACATCTCCTTATGGAACTCAGGCATCTCATAGAAGTGATAGTTTGTAAAGTAATATAGACTAAACAACCAGATATTATTCTCGCAAGCTACAATCCTACTCTTTTGGTCTTCCATTAGACTTAATAATTCCTCCGATTGTTTTTGTAATTCTATTTCGCTCATCGTCTGTTATATTAAATTTAATAGCTTCTCCATTTTTACCACTTACTTCAGTTCTTAATGAGTAGTGTCTCTTCTTTAATCTCTCTAAATAGAACTTAGCTGTATCTTGCTTAATCCTCAAGAGCTGAGGGTCATCTACTTCTATATAATCTATATTCTCCCCGCTACCCACTACTTTAGTATTCTTAATGCTCATCTCAAGTATCTCATCTAATACCTTTTCAGCCTTACTCACTCTATTCAACATTTTATACTTTGAAATAAACCAGTTCTCTTGAGTCACTAGTCCAGCAGATTTAGGAGAATATCCAGCGCTTATAGCAGATTGTTTAGCATTTCCAAATGTTTTAGACCTTGGATTTATGTAAAGCTCCCAACACATTTTCTGCCTTGGGTCTTCTCTATATTGATTAGCTCCCCATTTATTAGTTTTAACATTTGGGTTATAATCTTCTGAAACTTTAGTCTTTTTCTTCATTTATTTTAGCAAACCGGAACTGGCGGTTTTTTCTTATTCTTCATAGTTTGTAAATCTTTAATATCTTTACGCAAGAGCAAAATCATTCCAAATAAAGATAAATTAGTTATTAATATTAAAATTCCCATAAAATATAATGTTAAAGCGGGATTCCACCACTTTTTAACATTAGGTTAATGAAAGACCTTATTTACTCTTGCCTCGCTTAGATTTTTTGTGAAATTAAGGAGATAATCAGATTCTCAGCTAGAAATCCACTTATTCCTTTTTTTCAACTTTTAACTTTCTCTAAGTCAACTTCTTTAGGTTTAACCTGAGAAAAGCAAGGCATCCTCTCTTTTTGTATTTAAACAATGAAAGCGAAACAAGAATAAAAAAAGCTATTGTGCCCGAACAGTCCTGATATTTTTAAAGTCCAAAATTTAGAGAATTCTTTTCGTTCTCAAGGGCTTCATTAAATCAGGATATCTTCAGGGACAACAGCCCTTTTTCTCCAACATTATCATTATATACTATATTTATAAATAAGTAAATATATAAATTTGTTTTATTATTATATAATAGTTTATTAGTTAAAATAATTTATTTTTTTATAATAAAAATACAAAATAATTTTTTAAAATATTTTATTTTTTTAATTGTTAATAACTTGTTAAAAATGTTAACAACTTTACTATTTACTTTTTTTTAAAAGTATGATATAATGATTTCATATTAAAAAATATATGCCTAAAAAAATAACAAAATTAAAAGAGCCGAAAGGTTCGTCTATAAACGGTAAGCAACCCGTTGCACCTGCTATTTGGTGTAGGCAATAGGCGGACCTCTCGGTTTTTTTAATTATAACTATATGAAAGAAACTTATTATTTTCAACACGATTATAATGCCATCCAAGACCCTAAAATGATGTCAATATTGTCTAATTGCGGAGTCCAAGGAATTGGGCTTTATTGGATTATTATTGAATTACTTCATCAACAGAAAAAAAACATTATGAGTTATCAAGCTTATTGTGATTTTATAGATTTCTATGGTAGGATTAATGAGGAAAATGAACATGTGTTGAACAAAACAAAACAAATGCTAATAAGTGTTGGATTATTTATTAAAGACGAAGAAATAATATACTCTAATCGCGTGCTAGAGAATATGAGACAAAGAAAAATAATATCTGAAAAGAGGTCTTTTGCTGGAAAAAAGAGTGGAGAGTCAAGAAACTTAAATAATATTAAAGAAAAACGAACAAGTGTTGAACACATGTTGAACAAAAACGAACAAATAAAAGAAAATAAAATAAAAGAAAATATAAATAATAATATAGATAGTAGTCAACAAGTTGACTCTCCATCTACAATAGCTAATGATTTTTTAAATGATATGGACTCAGAATATAGAAAAAAATTTATAAGCGAATTAGTAAGTAAAGGAATAGATGAAAACATGGTTAGAAGAGAATTAATGAAATTTATATCTTACTGGACTGAGCCAAGTAAAAGTGGTAAAAAACAAAGGTGGGAATTAGAAAAGACATTTGAAGTTGGAAGACGCTTAGCTACTTGGTTTTCAAGAATTACTCAATTTAATAATCAAAAAACAATAAAATCTATATGAAGTATCAAATAAAAATGATGAGTAGTGAAAAACTACTTATTTCAGAAGAAACTTTTAATAAATTAGCTGGACAAACAGGTTTAATTCATATAAAAGAATTAAATGCTATTATAAATCTAAATTCTGTTTCTACTATTTTACCAGAAGATTTGATTAATTTAGATAGAAAAAAAAATAGAGATGGTCAGTGGTGTATTAGAAAATTTGGTCGGTGGTATTTAGAAAGTAATCCAGAAGTAAGAGTTAATTTAGCTTATTATCCAGAATTAGAAGAAATAAAAAATAAAAGCTTAGAAAAACCAAGTGATATAGCTAAAAAAATGATAGAAAATGGTAATTTTTAGATTAGTTTTTTTGTTTAATATTAAATAAAATAAAAAGTTATTAACAGGCCCCCTATTTACATTTGTTTTAAAATAGTATATAATAGTAATATCAATTAATTCACTTTCATTCTCGTTATTAAGAATTTATTCCTAGGACGGAACAAAAGTGACTTAAAGATAAAAGCTCCTAGGATTACCTTAAAAACTTAAAATATTGAAAGATGATAATCTAATCATTATTTCAATCAGAGTTAAACTAAGGTTATCCTAGAGCTTCTGAGTTAAAGCTAGACTAATATAAGTAAGTTATAAATTAAGTAATTAATAATCGTATGAAAAAAAGTTATTCAATTAAAGATTTATTTAATGCAGATTTAAATATTTCTTCAAAAGAAATTCAAGAATATAGAAAAAAGTTTTCTATTGAGAATTTATTAAAACTACAAAAAATCTGTGAAGTTAAAAAAGATAAAACTGAAATTATTAAAGATTATAAAAAAACATTTAATAATAAAAACAAAAAATCAATTAAAAAAGAAAATAAATTTAGTAAATTACCAAAATGGAAAAGAGAATATTTAGCATCTGTCTCTAGTTATATGCTACGAACTGGAGATAGAAATATTGCATTTTAGTATTAAATAATTAAAAAAAAATTATTATATGAATGACTACGAATTTAAAGACCTATTTGATGCAGATTTAAATCTCACTGAAGAAGGTCAAAAACAAAGAAGTAAAGTTCTCGTAAGTAGTTTAATTGAGTTAGAGAAAATGCCTCAAGTTAAAAAAATTAGCTAATAATCGTATGAACAATTTAATTTTAAGCCCTGAAGAAACTTTAAATCAGTTAGGCACTAAAGAAGAATTTAAAAAAGCTAGAATGAGAGAAAAAATAAACAGCCTTCCAAGTAGTTTAGAACCAGATGAAGATGGAGAAGACTTGTTAGAAGAAAAGTTAAATCAAAATCATCAAGAAGAGATGATTGAAGATTTAGAAGACTAATAAACATAAGATATAAAAATTTATGGAAAACAGAGATTTAATATTAGAACTAATGAGATTTAATCAAGACCATAAACTAATACTTATAAACGAAGATGATGAAGAGTTAGATATTAAAGGTTTTATTCAGGGTGTTGGTAAAGAACAATTAAGAATTGTTATAGATAAGAAATAATTATATGTATAAAATAATAGACTATTTTACAGGAAAGACTCCAGAGGAATTAAATAAAAGCTATAAAACAATAAAAGATGCTTTCTTGGCTAAAAATTATTACTTACAAACAAATTCAAGGGACAATGTTATTCATAATAACTTATTATTAATTGAAAAAATATGAAAATCAAAATTTTAGCAAACGGTTTTAAACCAACAAAAGGCTCTGAATTTTCAGCGGGTATAGATGTTTATTCTCCTATTAGCTTTTGTTTATTTCAAGGAGATGCTTTAAGAATTCCATTAGGTATTGCAATTGAAATAAATAATGATGAAGTAGCTATAATGTCTGAAAGAAGCTCTATGGGAAAAAAAGGAATTACATCAGTCGGAAATATAATTGACTCTGATTATAGAGGAGAAATTTCTATTGTTCTCCAAAATAATAATAAACTTCATCAAACTTTTAGTAAAGGAGATAGAATTGGACAAATTATAGTTTGTAAATTAGGTAATAATAATATAGAAATTGTTGACAATTTATCAGAAACAGAAAGAGGAGATAGTGGGTTCGGAAGTAGCGGTAAATAAAACTATTATAAATTAATTAAAAATGTTTTTAGAGTCATTTAAGTGTCCTAAAACATTAATAAAAACTATGTTTAATCACATTAAAGAATTGTCTGAAAAGTTATCTTTAGAAGATAATTCAAATTATGTTCAATGCAAAAAAGCTAGAAGAATTCTTCAGGAAATTAAAACTGAAGCGCAAAAGTTAAGAAATAAAATTACTGAAGACTTTAAGTTAAATAAAAATAATAAAAATTCAAAAGAAAAAGTATCAGAAAAATTAGATGAAACTCAAGAAGACGACTATCAAGAAAAAATTATTGAGCCAGAATTAGAGCCAGAACCTAAATTAGTAGATGAAAATGATGACGACTTTTTTGAAAAACAATAGTTTATTGTTAGGCTCCTATTAGGAGCTTATAGAATAAATTATAAAAATATGCCCATTGGTATTTATAAAAGAACTAAACCAAATTGGAATAAAGGTTTAAAAGGTTTTGGTAAAGAATTCGGTTTTCAAAAAGGACATAAATGGTTAGGAGGTTATGGTGTAAAAGGAAAAAGTGGTGTATATAAAAGAACTCCTGATATGAAAACAGGTAAAAAAAAGCATACTGAAGAAACAAAACAAAAAATAAGAGAAAAAAGAAAATTGCAAATAATGGCTCCAGTATCAGAAGAAACAAAATTAAAAATTAGTTTAGCAAATAAAGGAAAAAAGAAATCTGAAGAACATATAAAAAATTTAAAAATAGCAAGAAGTAAAATAACAGTAAAACCAATGCTAGGAAAACATCATTCTGAAGAGACTAAAGCTAAATTAAGATTAATAAGAGGAGATAAAACTTCACGTTGGTTAGGTGGTAAATCTTTAGAAAAATATTCTGGTGATTGGACAAATACATTAAAAATGTCTATAAGAATAAGAGATAAATTTGTTTGTAAAATTTGTAATAAAAAGCAAGAAAATAAAATGCATCACGTTCATCATATTGATTATAATAAATTTAATTGTAATCCTAATAATCTTATAACTTTATGTAAAAGTTGCCACGCAAAAACAAATGGAAATAGAAAATATTGGATTAATTATTTTAAAAATATATGAATAATAAGAAATTAAAAATAGGATTTGCAAAAATGTCTTTGAATACTTATTTCTCTCAAGATAAATCTAAAACTGAAGGATTTAATCACGAGTTAACGGACCTATTTGATATATTTCAAAAAAATGGTCACGAATGTGTAATGCTAAGTGTTTCCGATAAATATGAAAAATATGAAGGAACAGATTTAGACTTTATATTCTTATTTAATGGACCTACTCCAACTACTGAAAGTGGAAGAAAAATGATGATGTTTAAAAATTACTCTTTTCCTATTATTGATTTTATAAACTCAAATGATATTCCTTATGTTTATTTCTGGACTGATGCTAGATATGATATAAGAACAAATCCACTTTTTAAAAGATATCCTAATTTAATTTTGTCTCAAGAAAAAGAAAACTATGGACACTTAGAAAAACTTATTCTTTATGGAAAACAAAAACAAGAATTAAAAGAAAAAGATATTAAACTAGGAGTTTTAATGAATGAAACAGATAAAAAAAGAAGTCAAGAAGTTTTAAAGGCTCTTAATTGGTTAGACTATGGAGAACTAAGAGGTAATTGGAAAACACAAAGCAAATTTCTAAAAGAACCCATTCAAGAAAAAGAAGTTAGCAACTATCTAGGAAGAGTTAAATATTCTTATAATTTAGCTGTTAACCGAGACTGGGTATCTCAAAAATATTATGAAATGATTTTGAATAATGTAATTTGCTTTTATAAAAACTACGATGAAAATTCTTTAATAATCCCTAAATATGAAAATATTAGAAAAGTCAAAGATGAAATAGATTTAGAAGAAAAAATAGAACTTATAGAAAAAGCAAAAGATTTATATAATCTAATAATAGAAAAACAACAAGGAGAGTTAAAAGAAGAGTATTTCAATGGGGAATTTATCTATCAATTTATAATTGACAAAATAAATAAATTATAAGCTATTTACTTTTGTTTAAAAATATGATATAATAATATTAATAATTAAATATGGAGGAATAAACGATGAACTGGAATTTCCCTGCTATTAAAACTACCAGAACGGTGGAAGAGCAATACGAAAAGATTAAGGATGAAATGAAAGAGTATGAAGC
>Ga0100378_1002811_pt1 | contig 17085 bp, 14 predicted proteins | sample CryGeymeta201502_FD_81535 | JGI IMG/M metagenome (GOLD analysis project Ga0100378, IMG submission 81535) | Groundwater microbial communities from Crystal Geyser aquifers in Utah, USA - Crystal Geyser metaG 2015-02 | ecosystem: Environmental > Aquatic > Deep subsurface > Groundwater | place: USA...
GCAGAGTATGATGGAGATATCCAGGTACTTAAACAAATGGAACAGTTCCCATTTCCATTTGTCCAGCGATGTTCATTTACTACAAGTCAGCTCCGTTTGGCAATTCTATGATTATTGGAAAATGATTTCTGAGGCCTTGAGCCACTGCCGTTCTGGAGACCACATGATCAAGAAAATTCCACAGCTCAGGTGAATCCCAGATATATAGTTTTTCCAGGTTCATCAGACACAAAACTACATCTGCTCTATTTCCTTCCAAAATCCAGTTTTTTTGAGAATTGGGGGTTTTGAATGTTTAGAAGTATTTTTCCATGGTTAGTTTGTTGAGAGAACCAAATCCACAGACGAAATTGAGAAGATCAAATAAAACATTGGTGCTTTATATTCCTGTTACGAACCAACTATTTTGATACTTGCTATCTCGATGCTCATACTATAATCTTTTGCCAATTGAGACAAATAGTCGAATACAAGCCTCAATAGGTGATTGTTTTTGAGTTTTAGCCAAGAAAGAGATTAATTTAGGATACATCTATCCCTGAAAGAATTCATAAGCTTACAACTTGATTATCTATTCGTTCAGCTGTTCTAGCTCTGAAATGTTTTGCTAACCTATATGAATAGGATCACATTCATTTATCATCGCAAATACTACGTCTTTCAAGTACACAAACCAATGTTGTTCTGCTCCCTCAGCCAAAAGCACATCTCGAATGATCAGAGAGTCAAGCACAGTGTCACCCAATTTTTTATTCAATCGAAGTAACTCTTCAATCATCTTTTAATGAAGCCTATCGATAAAGTATTCAAAGTTTAAACAAGGATTTTCAGCATAATCTTCCTTAACTAAGATGAAATGCTCGTTGTCAAACTGTTTTGTCCTGACTTACCACTCATATGATTAAGGTGAGACATATTTATGGACATCTACTTCTCCTCCTTTGCCTTTTTTTTCAGTCTTAATTTTGCGAAAGGCAGCCAAAGCCGTTTATATTTGAGTACTTTTTCCAATTCCTTCAGCTCCGACTACAAAAGCTAAGTTTTCACCGAGTATTTTTCCATTGATTGCTGCTGAGTTGAGGAATCCTGTAAGAAAATGTTTGAGTTCGGGATATTCATGCATTTTGAGGACTAAGGCATCATTTTGGGAACGTTTGATATTGAATGCCAAGGCTGATTCGGAAGTAGTAAGATTTTATCCTCTAAAACTCATAGCTCCCCAGAGCTGAAGCCTTGAGACTGCGTTCTTGAATCTCTGGATAATAGTCATAACTAAATATGGAGTTATTGATGAACTATATAGTTTCTTATAATATTTAAAAATGAGTCGGTACGCCAATCAGCCCCCGAAGAAGAAATACTTTACTCAATCACATACATCCTTGCCTTCCGTTCATCCTCGATAATAGTTTGTGGCACTCATAAAGGCAAAAAAATAATATCAGTCTCTTATCAAACAATAGTTAGATGCTCTCACGGCCATATAAAATGCTTAATTAAGGGAACTCAACTAGTGGCAAAAACAGCTGGAATGTAATAATGTAGAAGTAGGTCGTTTCAGCACTCATCAGTCTCCTACTCATGAAAAGCCTCAATCTCCTCGTCTTTTTCAGGTTCAACCAAAATAATAAAAATCAATAGAAGAGGTCAGATAAAGTTATGATAAATTACGGCTCATTCAAATGCAGAAACACACTACCCAAATAATATCAAAACTTCAGCAAAAAAGAAAACATGGAGTGAGAAGAAGAGCTAGCAGTTATCTATACCATCAAATATTGGCTCAGAAATACTTTAATGTCTGGCTTAAATAGACTTACCCAGTGGTAGAGAGCACCTTAAGCTTGAAACAAAAAGTATTTACCTTGAATATATATCGACAAAGACCTTTCTTCTTAAAGTTTACTTAGGACTATGAATTAAAAAAAAACTGTACCCAAATAAAAGAAAGGATAAATGATCAACTAAAGAAATTATTCTTGAATTCCTTTGCTGAGTTTGCTTCAAGAAAATATATTCAGGTTACAGCAGATGAGGAAGTATAAAAAATATTGAAAAATAGAGGGCTTATATCCTTGAAAAAATACCATAATAGACAGAAAGGACTTCAGGATGTCGAGTAGAAAGCAAGATTGCTTGAAAATATCTACTGTCATCGGCGTTTAAATTCATTCTTCAGCCTTTATCGTAAATCAAAGTTCAAAAGATAGCACAGCTAAATCACATCCAATATCCTTGGAAAAATTGATTTGATTCAAATCGTGAATCAAAATGAAGACCCTTTGACTTTTGAATAAAAAGAGAGCACAGAGAACCAGTCCATCAAGAAATAAGCTTATGGTCCAAAGGTAAATACATCTCTATTGAATCTCATCCTTGAAAATTTTATTGAAGAATATTCCCAATAGTATGACTACGCATTGAGTTAACAATAATTCGATGATTTTTTACACTCACTTAAGACGAAGTGTATTGAAAGAATCATCAATACCTACAGAAAGACAACAGTCTTTCAGGCTCTATCTTTTCACAAAAAGACTCAGTAACTCATCAACTGCAACAAGGACAGTCACAAAATATAGTTTATTAGACAACTTGAGCTTCATCAGTAACTCCAACAAAAGAGATAGCAACTTCGGGTCACATTGAATAAACATTCTTGTGAAAAAATTATGCTTCATTTGGCGAGTTATTCCCAGTAACAAAGATAATTTTCAAAGCTAAGATAATTCAACAATATTTCTAAGACTTTAAAAAGAGGTGCTTTAAACTGGAGTAGAAAACGATTGAATGAACGAAAGATTTGTAATTTTAAGAAAAACATTGCTGAGGAATGGAGAAAAGCCCAGCTATGCAGGCTAGTATTCAAAAGTTTCAAGATCGTTTCTTCAATTTAATTCGATGATTATTCTTTGGCAAGCTCAAAAAATTCAGCAAATTACGAAAAATCAGATGCTGACAATGACGCCAATCAGACTTAAATTAATGCTCCATAATAACTAAAGCAAGATGAAACCTTGAATCAGTTTCGATCGTAAGAACCTGAGAAATATGAAGATGAATATGAAAGTTTGAAATATTCAAAAGCCAAACATCAGCTTTCTAGAATAGTGAATGTGATTAGCAAAGGTCTCAGCCCAAAGTCTATCGATAGTTACAAAAGAAATGTTGATTCTCAAAGTAATAGACCCACAATCACCAAATTTAAGACAGAGAGTGGCCCAAGAGAACATATACTTGTATAATAAAAAGATCATGAAGAAAGATAAAAGTTGAGAGAAAAACAGATCTTAATTATATAAAAATTAACAGTCGATAAAAGTAAAAGATGCCTGAACAGCCTGAAATTATATTATGAAGAAGAGAAAAGCAGGAAAAAATCCTTAGTGTGCCGAAAATAAAAATATTAAGATCTCCGATTGTTCATCAGGCAATCTCAAGCATCATAGGCCATCAACATCCTTCTAAGGGAGACTGAAATTCACGCTAAGAGCAAAATACTTGAATAATGTTTGACAAGCAGAGAATGTAAAAGAATTTCCGAAGCTATTGATTGTCACAAACAGTTTCTATTCATGAAGAAAAAAACACTTGATTTGAAACATTTTCTTTTATAGACTCATGCATTGAGTTTTATCAGAAAATTAAATGCCAACAGTAAGGGCTTTACCCATCATCAAAACATTACAATGCTCAATAAAACAAGAGCTTAAAATCAATTAGCAGAAGTCTTTGAAAAAATAAAAAATACATACTGGTTGAAAGCTAACTCATTAATAGTGAAATAGTAAATATTCAAAAAAAGAGGTCAATAATTTATAGCTCTGCTTCAATCATAAATACATTCAAGGCTTTAAATTGCTAATAAACAATAAGAATCAGAAGATGGGGAATAAATTTACTCTAGGTAATATTCTAGATAAGAAGGAGTGTCTGAAAAATCAGCTTCAAAATTATTCGTACCCCATGAATAGACTGAACAATTATCATAGTTGACTCCTGAGAAATAAAATACCTCACAGAATATTTTCAACTATCTTTATACGCCTGAGTAACAAAAGGATAATATTTAATAACATCAATCTCCATAAAACGATATCGATAGTTAAAATCATGAAGACCTCTAATAACAATAACTCTAAGAACAATATGAAGGTGAGTAATGGTTGACTCGCCAACTTCAAAACAATCAACTGAAAAGATTGATAAATTTTTCAGGTTATCAACGCTTCTTTAAGTTATTCAAGTCAATGCAAATGAAAAAGCCATCTTTTTCTGAAGAAATAAAAGGGCATGAGCACAATTCTTCAGATGAATCAGATGAGGTTGATGAAGAAAGGGTAAAAATGGCTGAGCTGATTTTCAAAAAAAGGGTGATCCATCGTATTATAGCTATGATTGAAGCCAAATAACAGCAAAAGATCAAGTGTGAAGAACAATAAAAGATTGTAAAATTCACCAGAGCCAAGCACTAGCAAACCATCTTGAAGAATGCATTTTCAGGACTATTTTCTTTGATTGAAGATAAATGGATCATCAAGACTAAAAAACTATGCTTTACTGGATGGTTGAACTACATAAAGCAAAAGAAAATGCTGAAGACATATCTGGAGCTTTAGGGAAAAGAGGAAACAACCAAGCTCACCTACTTCCCCCAAACCCTTGAAGAAAAATAAAAATTTTAAAGCTTGAGATCCTATGTTTGATACTATGTTTAGATATATTATTAGATAGCTTTATTTATACGTCCTGCTGTTTGACGCAATCAATTGTCATCATAAAGGTCGATATAATTTATCAATTTTTATAAGTCGCTTGGATAAAGCATATGCTACAGAATGCTGTATAATCATTTTATGAAGCCTTCAATTGATCCCACAATCAAGATGGAGTAGGAGGAGCTCCCTCCTCGAAAACCATATGACCCTTCAGAGCCTCCAATCACCATTGAAGACGACCCACCCGTCCAAAAACCCAAACCACCAAAGTAGGCATCATAGAAATGTAGATAGAAGCCAAAAGACCTTGGCTGGAGGCTTGTCGATACTAGGAAAACGTACGTTGCGTTGATATACGATTCTCCCCATTAGTGCTCAGCTGTCATGGATGTTCCCTTGACTTACCCCAACAATTTTCTCCCGGTTGACATCAAACTCAAATAAATGAAGATCAAGCTTTCTAAATAAAGTCAAAAATGGGTGAACCCTAATGAAATTTATTCCCGCTCATCAACCAAAGAAGCTCGCCAATCTTTGGTCTAGTTGAAATCTGTTCATTATCCTCGAAGTCTCTTTCAGGTAAACATTCCATACTACTTCGACAAAAGATCCCCTCAAAATCTGGTTTTTACCTTGAAAAAGGTTGGCAATCAAATGCATTTCTCTATAATGAGAGGAGTTTTGCACTGCGATCAATGGTTTTTGAATGACAAAGGAAAAATTCCGACAATTCCAGGTCTGCTCAAGTTCCAAACTGTTAAGGCCAATAAACAGTCCAAACTCAAAGGGTCAGAGAAAATGGAACAGAGTGGACTATACGAAGTCCCAGACGAAGAAGAAGACGAATGATTCCTCAGCATATGCAATAGCTATTCTTATAAATAGGCTAAGTAGCTCATATTTCTCAGTAATCAAAAGAGCTTTTTCATTGTTGCCATAGTGTGCTCTGTGATACAATCTTCCTAATCTGATTCCGAATCAACCATCTCATACACGACACTTTTAGCCTAATCTCGCTCTCTATTTTATCTGGCCCATTCTTTGTACCTTGGATCTTTGTACAACCTTTTCAAATGGGTCTATGTTTATTGTAGTTTCTTTTTCTCAAACTCCTCACTTGAGATGTGTTATGAACTTTTGAGAATAACCTTGTACTTGAAAGTCATCATTCTGTGAATATAAATGATGGCTGACAGGACCAACAGATACATAGCCAGAATAAGAAGCAGTCTAGGATGAAACTAGCCAAGCTTGATTTAGATTAGTCCAAAAAAGTGACTTCCTGCAAGAGAAAACAGAAGAGTTCCGATAGTGATGAGAGGTATCTTGAAAGGTAGATGATCGACTGCTAGCTCGTACATATAATATATAGATCATATGTGATCTATGCTGATTCTAATCATCTCAGGAGATACAGCAATCATTTCTTAACGTTCTTGTATGGGGTAACTGTCAAAACGCAGTTCATAATCTTGTGACGATTCAAATTATTGATTGCGTTTTGGGCACTTTGAGGTTCATGATACTTTACAATAGCAGTTGTCATGGTCCTACCGAAGTTGTCCTGCTCGATATGGCATTTTTCCAGAGCACCCTCAGTGGCAAATAGTTTCTGAGTCAAAATTCAAATACGTATAGGTCATCGTTGGTAAACTCAGGACTCAGGCCCATCACCTTCAATGTGCGGAACATCTTTTATCCTTCTTCCTTTTTCTCAGACTGAGGCCTGGGACGATCTTGTCGCTTGTCCCTGGAATCTTGTCCTTTTTTGTTGTCTCTACGATCATCACGAGGATTATCAAAGCGCTTTTTGATAGGCCTGTGTTTGTTCTGAGCAACATCTTTAGGCCTTCTATCACCCCTGATTTGATTATCAGCGGGTTTACCTCCTTTGACGAATTTTTTGCTTTTGAGTTTCTGAGTAAGACTGGAGATACATTTTTGAGGCGGTCTAGCTTACCTTTCTCTCTGTCCTTTTTGATCAAATCGTCAAGAGAAACATCAGCCATCCTCTTTTCTTATTTAATTAATACAAACCTCGCTTATTTTAAAATCCAAATCTATTTTAAATCTAAATGACTCTATTGAAATTATCCTTGGTAAAATTCTATTAATCAGATTCATTCCCTTAAAAGTATTTATGACAAAAATCGGATCAGAATGCTTCACAACCGATTGTTCTCGTGCCCCCAAATATTACTGCTGCGATCCAGCCTCGGCAGCTTGCTCCAGCTGTTCATAACTTGTCTGTTCTCTCTGCCATAAAAAAAGAAACGTATTGCCCTGAGAATACTCAGAAACCTTTGAAAGGTCTTATCAAAGAGTCCAGTTTATCCGCAATAAAGGTATGTTTCAAATGTAATAAAACACAAAAGGAGAACTCAGTTAATTTTGCTTGCAACCATTCATTATGTCCCAAATGTGTATGTGAAACTGTTTGTCAGCTCATCAAAACTCACAAGTGGATAGAAAATATTGAAAAACAAAAACAAACACTCACATGTAGCTGTCCAGCCAACTAAATATCAAATATCAGCAAAGTACTTGAAAAATATTGCTTCTGCTGTGGATAAATATTGAATAAAAACGATAGTATAACATTGAAGAATGGATTGAGGCTACGAAGAGCTTGTAGGAATCGATTCAAATACGAAAAAGCGCTTAACTAATAGGATAGGCAGCAATTAATGTCAAACAAATAAATTTAGCCACTTCTTTGCAAAAACTAGTAGAAGTCAAAAGTCAGGAATGAAAATATTAAGGATAAAGAAAAATAATAAATGCCATAATAGAAGGATGTTCTGAAGCCTGTACCCATAAAAGAATATGAAAGTCCAAAGAAGGTGTAGTGTTTAGAATGTTGTGCATACTTCCTTGTAGCTGATGAGCACAAAGTTTCCCTCTGCAGGTCTTGCTTGCAAAAGCATGAATTAACAATGAAGAAGCAATAGGAAAAGAAGGAATAGGCAAGTATTAGATCAGGAAAACTATAAGATAAACAAAGAAATGCCTTCAAGAAAAAGATAGATTTGACAAGATAAATCGAATAGGAAAGAAGAAAGGAGAAATAGGGCATCAAACAATATTAAAAGGAATACAAAGCATGCATTGTTTGTCAGAAAAGAGAGTATGTATTTGTGGAAAATACTGTCTGTGAATAAATAGGCTCGTTTATTTGCTCAAAATGTATTGACTAGCAGGAAAGGATCTTATCAAACTCGAGAGTCAGAAAGACAGGCATAAAGAAAAAGAAAAGGCAGACAAATTTATACATGAAATATCTTGAGGAGCTGGAATAATTTATTCCTTTCGCCAAAAGTGTCTGCCTTGATGAAGAGAAGAACAATAAGAACCGAAAAATAATAAGCCGACCAATTTATGCCAGCATTATTCAAGAACAGCCAGACCCTGTTGACCTATCAATTGTATAAAATAAAGTTAGAAGTTGCTTCAATTGTGGGCTATTTTTAACTCACAATCTTCTTATTGAGCACGAACATTAATATTTTTGTCTGACCTGCTTCTTGCATCTCAAGGCAAAAGAAAAATGACGGATAGCTTTCATGGGTACAAGGAAAGTATATAATGTTCTTTGTCACTTATTCATTTACATGAGGTAAACTATTTATGAGTATTGGAATTCTCAAATTGATTAGCTATTGCGCTAGAATTCAGAAAATTGATTTTGAAAAAATCATCAAAGAACGGTTTCAAAACTATCAAAAAAGTTTGTGGTTCTCCTGTTATGCTACTTTTTACGATAATATACTTCTGTATATGACAGCCATCAGACTTCTTGATGTTTATGAACCTGTTTCTTTGATCTTGCCTGTATGTTGCCCCTTTGATTATTTTCTTAGTTTGATCGAAACAATAACATTTTTACCTTTTCTTTTCAAATTTATTAGGTTTCAGATGTTGAAGACTGAAACCTCTAGAGGTAAGGTTTCGAGTTGGGAGGAGAATATTTTTCAGAATTGATCAAGGTTCAGTCTATGGAGGGTGTTATAAGCTACTCTGAATAGTAGATCTTATAATAATAAAGTGATGACTAAGCTCGGTGAAGACATCATCAACATGTACAAGCCGTACAGGAACCACAACGCCAAGTGGAAGATCACCACCATCTCTAAACAGCGCTTCGAGATTTACGACAAATACGAAATCATAGATGTGAGTACCTTTTCTTCTATTCAGTCGGTCAGGGTGCCTATGGTATCGTTGTTGCTGCCAAAGACAAAGACTAACTTGTTGCCATCAAAAAAATTGACAAGGCTTTCTAACACAAGATCTTCGCTAAGCGCACGCTCAGATAGTTGAGACTTTTGAAGCTTCTAAAGCATGAAAATATCATCAATATCGAGACTATTATCCTTCCCAAGTCTCGGGAAGAATTTTAAGACGTTTATGTGGTCTCTGAGATGATGGATACAGATCTCACTCAAATAATCAAAAGTGAGCAACCTCTCACGGAGGAACATTACAAGTTTTTCCTCTACCAACTGCTAAGAGGTCTCAAATACATTCATTCTGCTCAAATAGTCCACAGAGATCTTGTAACTCCCCTTTTATATAGAAACCCAGAAACTTACTTGTTAACTCCAACTGCGATCTAAAGATATGTGACTTCGGGCTTGCTAGACCTCTCTTCCACAACCTCAAAGCTAACGTCTTAACAGAATACGTTGCTACTCGTTGGTATAGAGCTCCTGAGCTGTTGCTGAGTGCTAATCACTATACAACATCAGTTGATATGTGGTCAGTTGGCTGTATATTTGCTGAAATGTTGCAACGTAAACCTTTCCTTCCTGGAACAGATACGAAAAATCAAATAGAATTAATTTGCTAGTACTTGGGAACACCTGACGTTGACAACATGAAACACATTCCTGAAGAAAGTAAAAAACTCATAAAAAATCTTCCCAAAAACAAGAAAAATGGAAAGGACTTTAACAAACTCTTCTCTTTTGCCAATCCTGAAGCTATTGACCTTCTCAAGAAACTTCTGACATTCGATCCCGAAAAAAGAATCAACGTAGTTGACGCACTAGCCCATCCTTATCTCAAAGATTTGCATCTTGAAGAAGATGAACCTACACGCGAACCAGTCGACTATCTGGATTTTGAGTTTGAAGACCACAATTTGACAACTCAACAACTGAAAGGTAACAAATATCTTATATAGACCTTCTTTACGAAGAGATATTGCTTTACCACAACAAAGAATTCTACAAGCAGTATGAGCAAAAGAAATCAAAAAGGGAAAGCCTAATCAGTCACATTCTGAAGAACTCTAACGCATCAAACATCGATCCATTCGCTGATACTGATGAGTGATTATTAACCCATATCCTTTTATCTTCAAATCAATTTTAATGTCTATTTTGACTTAACTTCGAAATGAGTTTACTCAAAGAAGGAAGCCAGGTCATCCTTTACAAAGGAACTTCTAAGTGATCGAGAGCAAATACAGTCTTTTCTTCAAAATAATCTTTGTATTTCTTCTCAGAATTGATTGATGAAGGAGTTTTGAAAAGTGTATTGAAATGGGTCAAGGTAAGCTGCTTTGATTCTGAGTCGCATCCTCTAAATTAAAATTAATTTTACATTTTTACAGCTTCCTCAACAGTCGAATGTTTATATTTTTCAGCTTTCCAGCTTAGCTCGTAGTTGAAAGTTGCCTCATGAATCATAAGATCACTATTTACTGCAGCATCTTGAAAAGACTTGGAAGGTCTTGTATCACCTGAATAGCTCAGCTTATAGATGTCATGTTTGATGATAATTCCAAAGGATTGAGGACAGTGAATGACTCTAATTGGCATAAATTGCTAGTATTTATGGTCCTTTAGCATTTTATTGAAAGATTCCAATATATTTTTTTGATTAGGCATTACTTGTGTCACGAGGTCTTTGGTCTTGGCGCTTGTCTATGTAGATTGTAATGTACTTCAATCTCAGAAAAATATTTATCTTATAAAGTATTCAAATTACAAGTCGAATCTCCTAAAGGTGCTTTACTTGTCTAGTTTGGGCGAATCAATTCTTTTTCTATTTCTCTTTCATATGACTCCGATAAAATAACTTGAGTAAACAGAACATCACAGCTTTCAGATAGATCTTCGATGGATTTATTATATTAAGCGTACCAGTTATAGACATTGAAAGGAATAATAAGATAGAGCTTTGAATTTTTCCTTCTCTGCCTCAGAAGCTTTTGCCGTTCTGATATCAAATTTAAAATTCCAAGGTTGTGGTCAGAATGAATGTGAGTAATGAAAATGACTCTTGTTTTTAAGAGTTAATTTTAAAATTCTTCAGGAGAAAAATGGTTGATCATTTGTTAATATGTCTCCTATCCGCAGTCCAAAAGAATGTTTGAATGTGGGCTAAAGCTGGCAAGAATTCCTGATGTGTTTCTATGGGTGGTTGCCATACTTGAGTTTGTTCCCAAAAAGATGACTTTTGGTTTGAAGTATTTGTCCCCAACAATGTGCTAGGTAGCTCTTTGAAGCTGCTTAATTTAAGCCTGATTGTTTTCGATCATGTTTATTAAACATTGGAAGTGATTAAATTTATCTTCATTGAATTTCCTCTGTCCGTATCTATAACCATTGAATTAATCAGAAACGAAGGTAAAAACTCTTCTGTATAAATTGTTCTTCAAGAAAGGAAACAAGGAGGGAATGTAATTTTCCATTCTTTTTTCATCATATTTCAGTCTCTAGAGATAAATATTGTTCATTAGATTTGGAAATAAGTCACTCAATATTTTTTGCTCCTTCATGTTTTCTTCATAGATTGTATTGTTTGAATTAATCTCATGTCCAAACCATAAGTGCTCAGTTTAGGAATCAAATTTGTTGAGAAGATTGGCAAACTAGATGCTTTGTAATATTTTTTTGGCTTATACAATGTGCACGACAAGTCCAGTCTGATTATTGTTGGCAAAATAATTTTGTAAGACCTAATTATTAAGCAAATACTTAACCGAGTCAAGATTGGTGTAGTGTAGAATCAAAATGCTACGATTTTTGTCTCTAAAGCTACAAATATAATGAGTAAACCTGACTCCTCTCACCTTTGTAAAAATAGGGTGAATATCCATTTCTTATGTGTGGAAGTAGTTGCTCTAAATTGTTATACTTTTGGTTGTTCCAGTCCTGAGATTTGTTCTGCTGTCAAAGTATTATGAAGAGCTATACTTCTCCTTCAAATAAGTTTAAATTCTAATGAACAATTTTGGTAAAGCTGGATCTATTTTGAGTTTGTTAAAAATAGCAAGAGAACTGATTCCAAAGCGATACTTGGTCATCGTCCAATTACAGAAAGAAAATCTCATTGCTTTGTAACCAATTTTGAATCTCAATTTTTACATATAGTTGACCATCTGAGTGTTGCCATACATATATATATTATTAGCTATCTTCTCATTTGAGTTCTCGGTTCCGCTTCTAAAGAGCAAATAGTTAGGAAGGCCTCCCATCGCATCAATGCTATTTTTTGTAAAAAAAATATGTGAACTGCTATTGAGTGAAAGCTTGTGGAGATTTCGATGACGAATTAGTGTAGGTATGACGTTGAAAATGAACTGTTTGCGGCCTATATTTAGAAAGATTGAGGGAACCCGGTGTAGAGGACTATTTTCGATAAGCTGAACTCGGATTTGCATCTACAATGAGCTCTGTTATTATTAATAATGATCAGTATCGATACAAGGTACGAAGGTTTCCTCTGTGACCTCCTGACGCTCCTCTAAGAAATGACAGTTAGGACTCTCACACAAAGTACATCTGACTCCAAATAGAATAAATCGATATTCAAAAGTTCAAGTACTTCTTCAATAATTTTTTCGACCGCATGGAAGCTCTCGAACCTTCGTTTCATCCCAGTAAACCAAAACTAACACACTATTTGCGTCGTCTTAAAGCAAATTGCGAACCAGAGATGTCCAATGTCAGAAACTATCAAACAATTCAGCCATCTCCTGATTAACCTTGTAACAATAAAAGCATTCCAAAACCCTCTGTAAGGGCCATTTCGACAGGAAAACCCTCCCAGGCATCAAAATAGCTTATTTCCATACAGGAATAAGATTAATGGTATCGCACTCCTGCTCATAAAAGACGCAGCTAGACAGCTGGAGGATCAAGAAGATCTAGTTTAGGGAATCAGGAGCAGTTTAGACCGAGAACTGGACAGGCAGAAGGTCGGAGAAGGTATGCTGATAATCACAAAGCTACCAGGACAATAAATATAACTGAACATTTTTTTCAAGACAGGGAAGCCAGCGGATCAACAATGTAGCTGAATCGAACGCAATATATTCAAAGCAATGAAGAGGTGCGTTAGAAAAGAAAGAGCTTTTACTTAGATCTCTAAAAGCAAAAATCTAAGGATGGAGAAGTATTCAGTTAGAAATAATGCAAGGAGATTTTCAAGAAGTATAAGGGGAAAGCTAACCAAAGACTTTGGCAGAAGATAAACAGACTCATCTGATTTTGCTTTTATAATATTGTGGCATTACTTTGTATTTTCTTTTCTGCTTGACGAAGACTCATTGAGATCACTCCTGGTTTTGAGCCGTCAGCCTCCGCAGCGACTGTGCCTACTCCACTTCTTTGAAGTAGTTTGCAAACTAATGTATGTCCTCAGCATACTGTGTAACATCCAACACTTTGTTCTTTACTAAACTTTTGATAAAGTTTGAAATGATGCGGGCCATCTTGCCTCTTTCCTTGTGGTTCTCTGGAATACTTTGGCTCTCTTTCAAGTTTTTTAGTGCGAAGGCCTCGACAAATTATACTGGAATTTTGGAGGCTTTGAGGAGTCGAGCGACAACATCGATTGTGTTGAGACTGATGTTTGAATCAAGAATACTCTCTAGATAATCTCCAATGATCGGATAGTTCCCTAGCTTGACTAAGAAACTCACCGCTACAAAAGGGTTGTTGTTTATGAGGAGAATAAGGTTATCAGGAGTCAGATCCAGATTGAGGACAGCGTAGGCTTAATTTTACAAACATCTGTCGATTTCAGTTGACTCATCCTTTGACAAATGGCTTTACAGTCCTTTTTTAATGTATCCTTTGCATTTTGCTAGCTTTTTCTCGATATCTGCAGTGTTGTCCCAATGCACGTCTGTTATTATACCAGGAGAGAGCCAGTTCAACTAAAGAGGACTGATATCGAGAAAAGTGGGAACCGGCCGCATGAAGCCAACAGAGAAGCCATTGACCGACAACTCCTGCTATTTGATTCCTTGACGGTTGACTTCTTATTCAGGTGGGTATGTTTTTTTATCCTTTTGGTTAAAGTCGGTGACTACGTTGAAAACTTCGCTCTTTCTAGATTGCGTAATCTAGCTAATGTTAGTTATACTTTAGGGAGGAGAGCTATGAATTAATCTCTTAGCTTTTTGACTTATGGTCGTTCTTCAATGGTCTCGATCATGACTTGCTCTTCGTCGAATAGCTCCTCAATCTTCATCTTAGAGTACTACATCCCCAATCTCGTACCTTCTAGCGCTTCGACTCGATTATGAGATCGGCAATCATTCTGCGCTCAAAAGGCTATGTCGTATGTTGCGAAATATTGAGAATCGTGGCGCCAAAAGGATGTTTCTTGATACCTTCGGACTTGAAGTTTTCGATGAGGAGGAAGAGGGCGACTATGCGTTGTTGATGGGTCAGCAGCTGAGTAATGAAATGGTTTACGTTGTGGTTGAGGAGATTGTTGAGAGCATAGGATGCCTTGAAGACAGAGAGGCTTTCGCCGAAAACAACGAGGAACTGACCTTATATTTATTCCAAGGACTGTTCTTTGATGTTTAATATGTCAAACAGTTTTTCGAGTTCTTTACCCTCCAGCATTGATTTTATTATAATCAAGAATCTTGCCATCAGTTCAGAGGACTAACTTCATTCGGCAATTTTAATGCTTTTTACAGGATAGTAATTATCATTATATTAGCATATCTCATCAGATGAAGAAGGGAGGCATTGAAGACTATAAGGCTATTTCAGTCATAGGGAAGGGCACATACGCAAAGGTGTTGCTGGTCCGCAATCTCAACGACAAGCAGGTGTACGCCATGAAGGTCCTCAAGAAAAAATACATCATCGAAAAGCATCAATAAAAAAATATCATGACTGAGAAGAGTATTCTCTGCTAGCTACAACATCCTTTCTTAGTGAAACTCAAGGAGTGCTTCCAAGATGAACACAAACTTTACTTTATCCTTGAATACTGTCCAGGAGGCTAGCTGTTTGGCCTGCTTTCCTTGAAAGATAAGCTATCATAGGAGCAGACTAAGTTCTATTCAGCGCAGATATTCTTGGCTCTATAAGCCTTGCACTCTAAAAACGTCATTTACAGAGAGTACTTTGTCAGCTATTTAGTCTCAAGCCATAAAATGTTCTACTTGATAAAACCGGGTATATAAAACTAACCGATTTCGGACTTTCCAAAGCTCTAGTCTACGAAGACGAAAAGGCAATGTCAGTGTGTGGTACTCCTGAATATTTGGCCCCTGAGGTCATTAAAAAACAGGGCCATAATCGAGCAGTAGATTGGTGGTGTCTTGGATGCATCATTTATGAGATGATCACCGGATTTCCTCCCTATCGCAGTCAAAATCGGATGGAACTCTTCGAATCCATCTTGTATCAACCACTACAGGTTCCTAATGTAATTAACTTGGTCACTTAGGTTTCTCCTAAACTGCAGAATTTGCTGGTCCGTCTGTTACAGAAAAATCCCAATGACAGAATTGGCTGCAAGAACAGCGACGAAATCAAGAATCACCCATGGTTTGAAAAAGTAAATTGGAATGCTCTTTATACCAAATCGATAAAATCACCCTTCGTGCCTATTTTGACATCGGATGCTGATACTTCTAACTTTGACGAAGATTTCACTAGCTGCTCTGTCGAATCATACAGTGAAAACACTGATATGGTGGAAGAAGGGAAGAATTTCACTGGCTTCTCATTTGGAGGTTGATGTTAAACTGCTTGTATTCTATTTTAACTCTTGAATTCAACTAATATGTTAAAGAATGATTATTTTTTGCCACCTAATATTGAAATGACTCGAATATTTGGCAAAATGAAGTCATAGAGATCACCATCTACGAGGAAGCATCGACTGAGAGAAAGAGTTGCCATAATTTTTTTTGAGAGTCTTTTAGAGTTGATTGGTGTACCTACTTTTCATACCACAATCTATCCTCATTGAGCTCTCAACCAGAAAGTCTGTGAAATCTCTTCTTATTCTTGAGGCGTAGAAGTCGGACTCTCTTTATAGATATCTTGTTCTGTCCATCTCCCTTTCTCTCATGTCTAGCTGTGCACGATAGCTTTCGTAGCTCCTCAATCCTTCCATCAAAAAAAGAATAATATAATGATGGACATCCTGACCTTAATAATTAAATGAGCTAATTAAAAACATAAGACAAGCCTGAAGATTTTTCCAAAAAGGGAAAGCAAGAAGATGATATTGCTCAGACCACGATGAAGGTTGATGCTCAGAGTAGCGGAGTTTTCGAGAACTTTTATCACATTTTGTCGACAAGGACTAATCAAATCATGCTCAACATATTTGGCAACTTTTCATACACACCAAAAAATAAGTTCACTTATCAGCAAAAAACTAAAATTCTAGACTACCTTCAATCCAAAGTATTCACCAAACATGCGCAACTGCAGGAATAATAAAAGATTAGATTTACAGATTTTGACTAGCATATTCTCGACAATTTGCCCGAAGACTTGGAAGCTCTGAGAAGCCGGCTAATCAAAGCCAAAACCAATCTGGATGCGGCATAGAAAAGCATTGAAAGATACGAAAGATAAAGACAGTTTATTACGATCAGATATATCAACGAACAAGCATACGAGTTTGACAAAACAAAGCATCAAAGTGTGGCCTGGGGTCTTCTCTTGGCTTCCTTTATTAACTGCACTATCTACAAGCAAGGAATCTTCATAAGAAAGGCAGCTCTATTCGTGACACTAGGACATCTTTTCGGGGGCATAGCATACATGATCAATCTTGACAGGTATTTTGACTCGGTTTACCCTATTTTTGAAAAAGATGCAGTAAAGTTTTCGAAGTAGGAGAAAGAGGAATTCAAAGGATGGAAGCCTCAAGGAAATATCGAGATAGAAGATTGATATTAAGTCTAATACTAACACTTTAATTCGAGATATGCTTGAGTATAATATTAAGTCAATTTATTATGGAGGAAGATAACACCAGCAACATACACAGAATCAAGCCAAAGGAAGGGGTATGCCACTTGCTGGATGGTCGATATGATTTATGCGAGGGAGAGTTGGGCAAAGGTACCTACGGAGCTGTTTAC
>Ga0100378_1002812_pt1 | contig 17084 bp, 17 predicted proteins | sample CryGeymeta201502_FD_81535 | JGI IMG/M metagenome (GOLD analysis project Ga0100378, IMG submission 81535) | Groundwater microbial communities from Crystal Geyser aquifers in Utah, USA - Crystal Geyser metaG 2015-02 | ecosystem: Environmental > Aquatic > Deep subsurface > Groundwater | place: USA...
AACAATTTCAACCAAGCTTGGAAAATCATCGAAAATATGAGAAAAGATAAAAAATCATATTCAGAATCTGTAGGTAACGACTCAAAACCTGATAAATCATTACCAGAAGACATCTACCATTTTGAAGTATTAGTAGCATTACTATTAAGTTCTTTAACTTCTGATGAACATACATTTCGCGCTATTAAAAGTTTAAAAAAGCATGGATTAACTATAGACAATTTAAGAAAATCTGATGTAGATACAATTGAAAGCCTAATAAAAGGAGTCAGTTTTTATAAGAACAAAGCAAAATACATTAAATCAGTATTTATTATGAAATATACTATAATTAGTTAGTTGACATTTTATATGCAGAATATGATTCTAAACCACCAAAGGACTTAAAAAGTCTTTTGAAATTACCTGGAATAGGCCCTAAGTCTGCTAATCTCTATTTACAATTTTGTTTTGGAATAGTAGAGGGAATAGGAGTTGATATTCATGTACATAAAGTAGCAAATAGGTACATAAATATTTTCTTAATGTTTAAAGATTAGGTTGGATTAAAACGAAAAACCATGATGAAACAAAAAAGGAACTAGAAAAATGGATGGATAAAGATAAATGGCACTTGACTAATATTTATTTAGTAGGATTAGGAATGGATATTTGTTTTGGTAGAAATCCGAATTGTGTTGAGTGTGATTTAAATAAATTATGTGAGTTTGGAATAAGTCAATTAAAGAATAAAAGTAAAAGTAAAGTTGTAAAGAGAAATAAAGAAAAAGATAATTCAAATTCAAATTCGAAGTCTAAATTAAAAACTAAATCATTAGTTAATAAAAGGAAAAAATAGTATTTTTTAAATCTTACTAATCATTAAATATTACTTCGATAAACAAAATTTAATTCATTATATTTGATAAATATTAACTGTTGTTTATTAAAAACTAAAAATAATTTAATAGCTTTAAATAATATATACACATTAGATAAATTAAATAATAAATTATTTAAAAAAATATCATATAAAATGAGAGTAATATACAACGAAGGATTTGAAGACGAATATTTCAAGTTCTATTCAAATTATATAACTTATATTGGAAGCGATGTAAGAATTACAATTGTTATTAATAATATTAACACAAAATTTAGAGTACAAACATGACAAGTTATAAAATTTTATCCAAAAAACAAGAATTTATCTACTCAGGTATACTACAGAAAAAATTTTCGAAAAGCACAAAGGCACTACCATATGTAATGGATTCTCAGATTTTATTTTCTGCTAAACTCGAAAGTTTACCTAATAAAAAGATGTATAATTCAAGCCTGTACAAAACAGAAGAAGAAACTAGTATAAAATGTATATATGATGTAGATAATTTTTAAACTGATTTTTGTGTAATCTATTTTTCCTTAAATTATAATATTAATAACAAACTAAATGTAATTATATGAGCTGTTTTACATTCTTGTATTCAGCTTTTACTTTTTTAACTTTTCTCGCTATTACTATATTTTAATAATTTTAAATTTATATTTCTTTATTAGTTAAAAACTGCCGAATATAAATTGAGCCAAATGAATTTTATAAAACAATATACTTTATATAGAAAACAAATTATTATTTTTTATTTATATTTATATTATTATTAAATACAAAATTATAAGTAAACTAATTAATGAGTAAAATAATTTTTGGCTAGCACATGTATAACTAAATTCTGATGAGGACTCTAAAGTCTTTGCTCTTGCAACTAAGTCATAGAAACCTGAACAGTAGCTAGGATTATTTGAGCTTTTATAAGTAATATGACAACAGAAATAATCTGTATATTTAATATTTGTACAATTCTTAGTAGTAACAGGTTGGGTTTCACCACATGCTTTAACAAATGAATTATAATCATTATATATTATGGAAGGATCTCCTGAAGTCGATGTTGTTAAATACCTTAGTTTATTTATTGTTCTAGTAAAAATATTATCATTTTCGTTTAAATGTATTTCGTTATGTTTAAATTCTTTTAAAATTGGTTCTATTGATTCTTTCATAGTATTTGTATTATTTAAAAGTAAGTATTGCTCGATTTGTGTATAGGGAGTTATTTTGTTGTTTATTTGTTCATTTAATATTTCTCCTTTAACTATTAAGAATATTTTTGATAGTATTGCAAAGATAATCAAAACTTTTTTCATTTTTTATATTTTATAAGTTATCAATAATAATAACTTAATCAGTAAAATTAATTCCGTAATAAATTAATTAAATTAATGTAAACTTTAAACTTTAATCATAATTTCATATACAAATTAATATTTTATTACTCAATAAATACAATAATATACAATATAAAGCTTAAATAATATATTTTCATATTTTTAATTTAAAGAAAATAAAGATTAGCATACATTCATTAATTTTCTCCTTTACTATTTTATCTGTATCTTCTAAGAGATAAAGTATTTCTTTTCTTCCAATTTCCTCTTCTACTGGTTCTGTTTTTATTATCATTTGTTCCTCTTACTCCTAATCCTCTATATTTCTTTCCTGCAGCGGTTAATCCTCTCATTTCTCTATGTTTCATTACTGGTCTACAGATCCAATTAATCTTAGGGTCGTTTCTGATGGCGTTATGTGCGGGGTCAACGCAGATAATTTCGAAAAATTTGAATGTTGAGTCTTGTCCTACCCAGTATGAGTTAAGAACTCTAAGGTTTCCAATTAATCTACCAACTCTTTCTTCGGCAACATTTCTTAATGATCTTGCGAATTTAACTTTAACACCTTGATGTTTTGGTTTTCCGGTAATGATACCTTTTGGTACTGGCTTTTTTCTTCCTCCTCTTCTGACTCTAATTCTATAAATGACAAATCCTTGTTTGGCTTTATATCCTAATTTTCTTGCTTTTTCAACTCTTGATGGTCTGTGACATCTGTGAATGGTGGGGAGTTGTCTGTATTCCCAGGTTCTTAATCTTAAAACGAATCTCATAACATCTGATTGTTTTTTCTTCCACAATTCTTCGAGATATTTGTAGGCACCCATTAGATATATAAATAAATTAATTTATTGAATAATATATACTTGAATTGATTTCAATTAATAATTATAATTAAGAATATTAAGATGTTGTTATAAAGTTATATAATATAATATATAATAAACTAAATAAATTTTCTAATTTTCTAATATTTATATAATATTAATTTTATAGTTTATTTCACTGACTTACTAAACAATCATATAAGTTGATAATTCATCTTTATACATTTTTTGGAATATACATGATGTAAATAACAAAGTCATCTAAATATTAACTATTATTTTACTTGAAGACACGCACATAAACTATTTATAATGTAAATGGCTTGTTTTGGAACAGTCTCAGTTTTCTATAATATTATAACAAAATTTACTCCTTCAGAAAATAATTCTAAAATAATCATTAAACCAATTAATATTAATAAGTTTATTCCAAGACCTATACTATACTATTGTTAGTTAAAAAATATTATCATTAAAGTTTATTATTAAAATAATACATACATAATTTACAAATTCTTTTCGTTTCTTACACATTCCATAAAATCCTAAAGTTCCAAATATCAAAATCCATAGTCCATTTAAAAGACTTCCACCATAAATAGCCTATTATGTTATAAATTAATTATTTAAATGTCAAATACAATATCAGCATCAGTAGTAATTCCCAATATAAAACCATAGATTGTATAAAATCCACCAAATAACTATTTTGATATTAATAATATATTTATTACCATATAAAATATAATCGCTAAAAATACAATGAATGTTATTTTGTTTTCATATTTAATAAAGCATTCAAAGATTTTCTTACAACCAAGCTCTTTAAAGTCAATATTATTCTCAAATTTATCGATTTCTACTAATACTGAGTGAAATACCTTTTCAATATTATTATTGCTAGTATCAAGCTTGGCCGAACATTCAATAAATGGGCAATTCATCTGAGTAGCTAGCTTCTTCCCTTCTTCAAATGATACAGCTCTTAATAAATTAATTAGATTTTTATTAAACTAAGTCTACCTCTTCTTTTCTAAGTCATTTTTATTTGAAATTAGAATTTTCGGAATGTCCCTTCCTACTAAAGATGATAATTTTGAATGAATTATTTTTATTAATTCGAATGATTGTCTTGACTCAATAGAGTACGCAAGAATATAGCCGTGAATTCCAAAGGAAAATCTTGAAAAAGAAAATATAGTATATTCAGTTTGGCCATCAATATCAATAATTTCTAATTCGACATTTTCATTGTCAAATTGTAATATTTTTTTAAACTTAGTCTGAATAGATGGTATATATGCATCGTAAAATTTATCTTCTGTGTATCTTATTAGAACAGCTGATTTACCTATATAATAATTTATTTTTTATATTTCATAATAATATTTGATTTGTTATTATATCGATAATATAATCCATTTGAATTACCTACTCCTGGTCCTCCTAGAATTAATACTTTACGGCGTTTATTTATTTTTACATAATCAAGATCTGACTGATTTAAATTAACGAAACTTTTAGATAGATCACTCTGAGTCATTGATTGATAATAATTTAAACATATTTATTTTATTATAATTTTAATAAATATATAAGGGGTCAATATTTATAAGATAATAAAGAAAATTAATAATAAAATGATTAATTAAATTACAGCTAATTATAAGTAAGTTAATATAGAAAGTAATTCTTAAATATAACAATAAAGGATAGCAAAAAGTATTACATGCATATATAATATTTATACTTTATAAATTAAATTTCCAACTCCTTAATTAAATGAATTAATAATTTCAGGAAAAGTTATTCAAATAAAACTAACTTAATTAATATATAAATTTATAAATTTTCCAATATGTCAAATATAAATAATGTAAATAATTCGAATAATCAGTATAATCTGAATAATACATCTTTTAACCAATTTAACAAAAAATCAAACTACAATAATTCAAGCTACAAACTAAAATCACTTAATCTTAATAAAACTTCTAATAATTTGGTAGTTGATCAATGTAAAGACTATTCTGCAAAATCACTTCAAAATTATATGAATAGTACAATCTCTTCAAATACACGAAGTCCAAGAAGTCCAAACCAAACTAACCCTATCAATCCTATTAACCCAATCAATCCAATTAACTCAAATTATCGGAAAGTTCAGGACAAAAGTGGATTTAATAGAGAACTATTATTAAATAAGGAAATAAAATTAGAAAAGAATAAATCAGCGACTTATATTAAATCAAAATTTCACCCAGGATGTTCTAATCTAGACAATGATAGAAATAATGATAAACGACCGATAAATAAATCTCCAAATATTAACTGGAAAACACAAACAAAAAAATTATTTTCGATTGGTGATAATAGTAGAAATAATTCTTTTGTCAAATCGAATGTAACAAATAATAATTTCCATAGCAATAATTATATAAGTGATGAAGTTGAGGTTGACAAAGAACTTACATTTAGAAATTACTTTATGCATTTTGATAAATATAAACCTGCGAAAGCGCCAATCAATACAAGTGGAGTAATTCAATCATATGGAGCAAATACTCATCAAGGAATTCATAGAGATTATAACGAAGACAGAATATCTATAATATATAAAGTACTACCGCCAACTCATAAGAAAAATGATTATTGGCCTGATGTTTCTTTCTTTGCGATATATGACGGTCATGGTGGAAGTAAATGTGCTGATTACTTAAAAGATAATCTACATAATTTTGTAAGTATATATTTGTAATAAATTAAAAATTAGATTTGTAAAGATCAAAATTTTCCATTTAATCCTAAATTAGCAATTATAAATGGGTGTAAAGAAGCAGAAACTAGGTTTTTAGAATTAGTAAGAAACAAAGCAGGATTACTTACTGATAATTCAGGATCATGTGCTATTATTATAATTATTATTAGTAAAATAGTAATAAATAACTATAGATGATACTGCTTATGTAGTAAATATTGGAGATAGTCGTGCTTTATTATCAGAAAATGCTAGTAGAAATGTTTATTTGTTATCAAATGATCATAAACCAAGTGATAAACATGAAAAGGAAAGAATTGTGTCTGCGGGAGGTCATATTTATAAGTAGTTATTTGTTCAATTATTTAGAGGACATTTCAGTATCTTTAATATAACAAATAACTTTTCAAAAAATAATAACCTAGATGATAAAGACGGAGTATGCCGAATTTATCCTGGTAAACTCTCAGTAAAATATCTTAAATTAACTTATATAGGTATCACGCTCATTCGGAGATTTCGAAGCAAAACTACCTGATCAAGGAGGAAATCCAAACGTTCTAACTGCCATTCCAGATATTATTTCTTTCAAAATTACAAACGATACTGATTTTATTGTTATGGGATGTATAATATAATACTAATATTAAAATATTATATAAAAGGTGATGGAATATTCGATCAATTAACAAACATAAACTTGATTAAATTAATTTGGGAAACATCAAGAGATAATGTAATAGGTTTTGATATAAATGATCATTGTGGCCGATGTGTTGATATGATAATTAAATCTGCAATGCATAAAAATACTTTAGATAATGTAACATGCATACTTATTTCATTTGAAAATTTCAAAAATATATTATATAGTGAAGATACTGCCAAAACAGGAAATACCTTAAGAACGATCCGAAAAAGTATTAGTAGTCTAAATGTGAATTTTAAAATGAAAACCAATAAAGATAATAACAAAGAAGCTATGGATAAACTTGAATATTTAATTAATAATTCAAATAGTTCAAATAATTACATATCAAACAATAGTAATAATGGTAATAACGGTAATAATAACAATGTTAGTAATGGTTTTAATAATGGTGTGCATAGTAATTCGAATAATAACCTAATTAAAATATCAACAAATTCAGCATTTTATAATGATCAAAAGAAAAATGAGTCAGAAAGCAAAAATTATTATAATAGCTATAATTTAAATGAATATAATAAATCTCCTACACAAAGAAAAAGTAATTATGATAATAATATTAAATAATATTTTAATCTCATAGTGTTTAAATCGACAAGAGAAAATTACTACAATAATTCTCCTAACTACTCAAATTTAAATAAACCTAATTTAAAAAGAAAATCAATAAGTAAAGATAAATCTCTACCAGTTATTAAAGATTTGTATAATAATAAATAATTATATATTATTTCTATCAATATTTCAATATACCTTTTCTTAATAAAAATGAATTATATAATAAATAGTAAATAAATAGTAAATATTAAATATTAATAAAAATAAAAATAAATTAATAGTTTAAGTAATATATAGTTTTAGTTAATTTTCAATATTCAGACTATGTACAAACAAACTCAATTATATTTAAAATTACCTATATTTAAAATTATAAAAATTAATCAATTTATATACATAATTTCCTTTCTTCTTCATAAGTTTTAAATTTGAAAAACATTATTCAATCATAATAAAATTAATTTAATAAATTATATAAAATTTAACTAAAGGGGAGAAATTCATAATACCATTGAATGCAATTTACATATCATTTACCCACATCAAGTAAAATACGTACTTATGAGACTACTAAAAGATATAAAAACAAATCTTATTTGTTATTATGTTCAATTCTACCATATATTGAATATAATGGCAATTATAAAACTAAATGAGAAAGAAATAGCTAGTGGAGATGAAAAAGGAATAATCAAAAAATGGGATTATAAACTGGAAAAAGCCTAATAACTGTTGAAGGTAGATAGCATTATCCTTTCAAAATTACTGGCTTTATAAAACTTGATGAAGCTCAAGTTGTAAGTTTAAGTTATAATTCCTTAGTTAAATTTTGGAACTTTAAAACTTTCAATTGTATAAGAACTTTTGATGCTAAAGACAATAATGGGAAAATTGTTAAAACTTTTGTTGTTGGTTCAATTGTAAAATTAAGTAAAAATCATTTTGCAACTGCAGCATCAAAAAATATAAAGATATGGGATTCTATAAATGGAACTTGTATAAAAACTATTTCTGGTTTTCAGTTTAATATTCAATAGACGATAAAATTAAATTAAAAGATTGCATATTTAATATAATATTAATACAAATAATATAAAAATATTTTAATGATATAATGATTAGTAACTTAATTTAAAAATAAATCATATATAAATAAATGCAAATAAACATTTAAATAATGAAAATAATATAAGAAAATAAATAATAATATTATTTGTAGTTTCAAGTTTTAACTTTAATATTAATATTATTTATTTAGGTTATGGTTTAGGTCGTTTATGATGATTTGGCAATTGCTACAGCAAATCCTCCTAAGAAAGATCCTAAAAAGCACCATTTTTTATTTCCTCTGGCATTTTTAGACTTGAAAAGGTATTGAGCAGCTTGGTAAAATCTTCTCCATTCACAAACAGCTTTGACGAAGACTTGAATACATCCACACATGTTAGTCATTTGTTTAACAGCTCTGATGAATCCTATAATGTTCTTTCTCATTTTTTTCATTCTACCAAATCCTCCGATTATGCAAGATAAAAAGTTTTTAAACATTAAGAAAGGTTTAGATTTGAAGACTGAAGTTAACTTTTTAATAAAGCCTTTGATAGCACTCCATGCTTTTTTGACGAATTTCATGACTATTTGTGATAGGAAGTTTAAACCTTTTCCAATTGCTTTTGCAACTTTTTTGATGGCACGTCCTGCTTTTTTAATAAATCTCTTAATTTTTTTGAATGGTTTCCATCTTTTGTTGCTAATAGCAATGAATAATCTTCTTCTTCGACTATGGCATAATTTTTTTAAAATTTTAATAACGAGCCCTTTTAGTTTGCAAACAATTTTAATAACTTTTCCAACGAAACTTAATACTTTTTGTAAAGGACCATTTGAGTTTTTGAAATGTCCTTCGGTTTGTGAGGCAGATTGATTACTTGGAGAATTAGCTTGTTGTCTTCTTCCGAAACATTTTCTCATAAACTGCTCACTATCATTTGATTCTGATAGTTGTATGATAGCTGCCTGGATAAATTGAGAAAATCTTCCTCCTCTAATGTGACTTCCGCAGACAGTATTGCTTCGGCTATGGCTTTTATGGTTTTGTTTATGGTGTTTTGCTTGATGGTGACTGTGGTGTCTGTGGTGTTTGTGGTGGTGACGATGATGTCTCCAGCTATCATTTAGAATTTTGGTGCTGGTTATGAAAGAAACTAGAACTATAAGCATTAAGACTTGAATGAACTTCATTTTTATTTATAATTCTTTTCTATTAAGTAGTAATATATCATAGGTTATGTATAAATATTTAATATGTGAAAAGGTATAAATAGTTATAAAACATAGTTTTATTGTTTAATTTACTAATTTGTGTTATTAAATTTTCCGTATTTTATTTACAATTAAAAAATAATTAAAATTAAATAAAATTAATTTAGAATAATTAACAATAATGATATATTTGTTAATAAATATATATGTTAATAAATATGAATTAATTTATAAATTATTGAAGTCAAACTTATTTGATTCATGAGTAATACTATAGAATTCAATCGAAGTCTTTATAGAATAAGAAAAATTTAATCAAGATATAATAAAAATGATTTATAAGAACTTATTAATATTATATATTTTTAACAATTTATTATTATAAATCATAAAACATAAAACAATTATTAGATAATTTATGTTTCTTAAGTTAACTAGAAAATAGTTATATGTTATTTATGATGATTTAGCAATTGCTAATGCAAATCCTCCTAAGAAAGATCCTAATAGACCCCATCTTCTTGAACCATGTGCTCTGTTTGCTTGGAATAAGAATTTTGCAGCATTATAGAATCTTCTCCATTGACATACAGCTTTAATAAAAACTTGAATAGCTCCACAGGTATTAGTTAACTTTCTTACTGCTTGAATAAATCTTATAATGTTAGTTCTTAACTTTCTCATATATCCAAATCCCCCAAGAACGCATGATAAAAATCTTTTGAACATAAGGAATGGTTTAGATCTAAAGACTGCAGTTAGCTTATGAATTAGATTTTTAAGTGCTCTCCAAACTTTTCCAATGAATTTTTTGACAAGCATATACATGAAGTTGAAACCATGTTTAATAGCTCTGGCAACTCTTTTAATTACATGTCTGGCTTTTCTAATAAATCTTTTAAAGTGTCTTTTGAAATGTGGATGCCATCCCCATTTTGAACCAGTTTGAATAAATAATCTTCTTCTTCCACCTCCTACACAAAGCTTTTTTAAAATTTTTATGCAAAGACCTTTTAATTTACAAACAATCTTAATAACTTTACCAACTACTCTTAAAACTGTTTGTAATGGACCTCCTGACCTTCTTAAATGTCCATCTGTTTGTGATGAAGATCTACTATCTGGAGCTGTTTGTCTTTGAATTCTACTACCAAAACATTTTTTTAAGAATTTTTGACTATTACTAGATTCTGATAGTTGAATAATTGCTGCAGAGACAAACTGTACGAATTTTCCTCCTCGAATTTGATAGCCACCTCCATGATGAACAACTCTTCTATGATATTGGTGAGGTCTAGGATGATATCTAGGCCTATAATGGTAAGTGTGATGATGAAAATGCCACCAACTATTTAATATTTTAGAGCTAGAAACCATAATTGGATAAGATAGTAGAACAATAAGCATTAATACTTGAAATAGCTTCATTTTTATTTATAAATTAAATGTTGTATTTTTAAAATAATAAAATATAATATATTTGAGAGTAGTTAATTAAATTAATTAGAATAAAATAAAATTATTAATTAAGGATTGTTTAAGTAAATGCGTTAGAAATACTTATTATTGAAGAAATTTAGCGATACATATTTCAATAATAATATATATATATATAATCTATAACCAGTTTTCCTATTTATATAATATAATAAATTAATATTGCCACATATATTATAAAAAAATTATCTTTATAATTTATTACATTCACAACTAAATAATTAAACAATTAAACAAATAAATTATATAGAGTTTATTTATACAATTTAATACCACAATATAAATGGGTAATTTATGTGAAAAGTATGAATTTTTAAACAGACACCTAGTTGAAATAAAGCAATATATGGCTAATTCTCATTTGCATAATATCAATAACAATAATAATTCTTCTGTTGTAATTAACGCTGATCAAAATAATACCAAAGACAATGAAACTAATACAAATAATAATTCTGTTACTACAACTAAAAGAGGAGTAATTATTTATAGTTAAATATAAATAGACAAATTGGGATAAATACTTCAATTCCTCTGAGTTAGAACTATACGATCAACTATACTGCAATGAAAAATTTGATATACCTAAAATACATGAATTTAAATATAAAAAAGCTGATTTAATCGGTGAAGGTGCTTTTGGAAGAGTTTATCAAGGTTTTGATGAATATCATGGAAAGTTTTTAGCAATAAAGGAAGTTGATCTTAATAAATATAAAGGAAAGCAAATTGATAAAATAGAACATGTATTATTTAATATAAATTATAAACCTTATAAATAAAGCATGTCAAATGTTTGGAAAAAGAGGTGAACATATTATCAAGCTTAAAACATAAGAATATAGTTAAATATTATGGGACAAAAATGAGTGGAAATACAATACATATTGTTTTAGAATACTGTGCCGGTGGTTCAATAGCAAAATTATTAGAAACTTATAAACGCTTACCTGAAAATGTTATACGAAAATATACCACACAAATTTTGGAAGGATTGGAATATTTACATTCTCATAATATCATTCATAGGGGTAAGTTTAATTTAAATTATTTCATTTATATTATATACATGATTAATATTAAAAGATTTAAAAAGTGCTAATATTCTTGTTGATAATAACGGTGTGTGTAAATTAACTGATTTTGGTGGATCCAAAGTAATAAATGAAGAATTGGAGTTTTTACAAAAAAACAGTTTTAAAGGTACTCCAAATTGGATGGCTCCTGAAACTGTTAAAAATCTTGAATATACAAGGTATATAAATTATTAACAATTGTTATAGGTTTTCTGATATTTGGAGTTTAGGTTGCACTATTATTGAGATGATTACTGGAGAGCCCCCTTGGTTAGATAATAAAGACTATTTATCAACACTATATAAAATATTGCACTCTAGTAAGCCACCTGAATTTCCAAAGAATATATCAGATAATCTTAATAGTTTTTTAGATCATTGTTTTCAAATGAATCCTACTCATAGATTAAATGTTACTAAGTTATTAAAACACCCTTTTATAATTGGGGGAAATCTTATTCAATATGAAAATGATCTAAAAGAGCTTAAATTGCAACAACAAAATCAACAGAATGCATTAAATACTACAATTAAATCACATATTATTGACTGTGCAATATCAGAACTGAACAAAGAAAAAAAGGATTCTCCAAAAGAAAAGAATTTTACTGAAAAGTGTGATAAGACTGAAAAGACTGAAAAGAATGATACTTCAACTGTTCTAAACTTAGGAGATTTCATGAGTTATAGAAGACAATCAGATGATAGTATTTTTAATAACTCAAATGATATCACATTAAAAAACGACAAAATTGATAAAAAAAGAAGTAAATTATTTATTTACAATAGGTTTTTCTAATAACAAAATTATAAATAATGATGAAATAGTCATTAATAAATTTAATAGAGATAATAAGGATAGTAAAGACATTAACGACAATGTTCAAACTAAGCATAAACATAATAATAGTAATGAAATAAAAAGAATTGAGAAACCAATAATAAAAGTTAGTACTAAACATTTAAAGAAAATTGATTATGATATGAAAGATATTATTGAAGAAGAGAGAAATAACCACGATGAACCAATTAAAAATAAAAAAGATGAAGAAGAATTGAAATGCAAAAATGAAGATGACTAAGTATAGTATTATCATCTTTTTGGATCTTAATTATATATATAATAATTAATAATATAAAATAATTAAGGTAGTGAGTTATTATAATACTGATAAAATTATCTGTATTAAATAATATAAATTAAATTATCAAACATCTAAAATTAAAATTAAATATAAAATGAATTATCAAAAACAAAGTTATCAAAAACAAAGTTAATAAAAATTAAAAAAAAAATTAATGTCTAAATAAACTCATTTTTCTTATCAAGTTAAACATCATCTTTATCCTCTTCAGCATTTTAATCTTCACCTGCTTCTTCAAAATTCTCAATGATATTTCCTGAGGGATCAAAAGCCAGATTGATTGGAAAACAATCAATATTTTTATTCTTAATCTTATTATTGATATATCCTTCTTCAGCATCCAAATCTTTATCTGGTTTATTTTTTAAATAAATCAAATATTCAAGATAAGCTTTAATTGAGTGGTCATACTTTCTATGATCATCAAAGTTAACTAACTTCTGTTGTAAAAAGGTTCTGTTTAACGAGCAAATGAAACATACATTGTCTTTATCTTCATTGATTTCTTCATCTTTCTCTCTCCATTCTCCAAAGGGTGTAATGATAATACCATTAATCATATTAAGTAAGAAAAGACTGATAAAAATGAAGAAAATAAACTCTAAGAAGTATCTTTCAAAATAAATACTTAGGTTGTTTGTCCATTTGTAATATCCCCATGCTTCACCAATTCCACTTCCTGCTCGAATTCCTATATTAAAGAAAGAAACAAAGCATCTATATAAAGTTTTACAAACTTGCTCTTCATCGTTGGTACCAGTTACTCCTATTTTTGTTTCTTCATTTAAGAAAAAGAAACTAAAATTAGATAGCATGTAAGTAACAATTATTAAAAATAAGACCATTTGTAGCAAATCTCCTATTTTATCTCTGAATATCTTAAGAATATTAGTACCTGTATCAGTAAATTTAGTAAAAGTTATTAGTTCTAGACTTATAAAAACTGTAGTTAAATTATATGATACTGCAATACAACCAATTATTATATGAGCTATCATATTATATTTCTCTGAATCTGAGAAATAACTATGTAAGAATAATCCTATTTTCTTTAAATTTGATTGATTTATGTTTTCCTTCATTTGAGTTACTTCCTGTTCAATTTTTATAGTTTGCTTAAAGTTGATCATCATTTGTTTAGTATATGAATAAAGACATAAGAAGACTAAATTATAAATGACGTTAATTGCGGTTAAAACCTTCACACTAATCAAATAATCAACATGTTTTTCTGTATTTTCATAGACAAAACTATCTACATAAGCAATTTGATAAATATTTACTAATAGTATATAAATAAAAGAACTTAAGTCTATCCAGTAGTAGTTTAATCTTAATGCCCAGTATAATCTTGGATTAGTTACTTGGAAATTTTGTTCAAATTTAAATTTGATTGTTACGTCATAGTAAAATTCAATTAAATCTCTTACTTTATTAGCAGCAGACTCTCTATTTACTGTGTTTGTAAACTCATCAATTTCAGTGGCAGTTAACATAGACATCATTGGATTAGCAATAAAATATAGTTTCTTTAATATTTTGTTCTTTTTCAGCTCTACATCTTTCACATAAGGTTTAAGTTCTTCATTATCTTGATTTTGTGTATTACTTTTAATAGTAGAATTTTGACTTTTTGTATCACTATCGTCTTCACTACCTTCGTCTTTCTCTGTATTATCATTTTGATTTTCTTCTTTGTCTGCTATTTGCTCTTCTTCATGGTAAAAGTCATCATCTAAACTATCATTTGGATTAATATTGTTATCTTCACATATAAAATCAACACTTCGTAAAATTTTATTAAAGAAGATTAATCCCCAATTCCCATCGACAGATTTATTTTTTTCTAATTTACTATTGAGATCGTCAATAAAATTGCTAAGCTTATTTGATAAATTATCTGAATGAGTTTTTTGTGTTTTAAAATCGTGAACAAAATTTGGAAGTTCTTCAGCTTCCACATCATCTGTTTCTTTCTTATCTCTTTTTTCCATATCTTCTTCTGTATTTTCAAACGTTAAGTATTTAATTGCTAGTTCATTCTTATTTTGTTTAAGACAATAAAGATAAAGAAAGACTGCAGAGCAAAATCCAAAGTATTCATTATAGTAGAAAAAAGTACTATCCTCTGAAAGATACATTTTATAAAGATCTTTAATAAGGTCATTTGTTACGTTTAAATTCTTTTTAATGAAAGTTAGATCTGTATGTACTGTTTGAGTTTCACTAATATGCATAAAGTTATATAGGAAAATATAAATGAATTGAGTTAGCATATCCAAGCTTATTTTGACTTGGAAGATACTCTCTAATTGGTCACCAAAGTCACTATTTATTGTTACTATGATTTTTGACAGATTAAATATGTTTGTATATGTAGTAATTAATGGTGTTGTATAAACTTTCTTCGAATAAATGATTTGTTTGCAAAGATTGAATAAATAAAAGAGATGGTTACTAACTTTCTTATTGCGTGTTTTTAAGTTTTTGCGGCCGTTAATATTTAATAACTCAGAACCTTGATAAATAGTCAGTAAACAGTTACTAAGAATATCTGATAGTTTTACTAAATTATTTGTGTTTAAACCATGTACTTCAACCACTTCTATTATTAAACATAAAATTTGTATGAATGTTTCACATATCGATGATCTCATATTAGAATCTTTGTAAAATAATAAGTTCTGGAGATCACCGAAGAAATTCTCACTAGAGTACATAAGATAGTTATTTATAATTTCAATTTGGACACTTTGTATATTATATTTATTAATAGTCTTTTTTGCATTTTCAATTTCTATAAAACAAATCCTCAAGAAATTTTTTGCAACTAACTCTTCATTAATCATCTGCCAGTAATCGATATTCGACACCTTTTTATAATCATTTATATTATAACTATTCTTATTCGATTCTAAATCTTTATCTTTATCTGACTTTACTTTCTTATCATTATTCAATAGTTTATCTTTACTCTTAATTTTTTCTATTTCTTCATTAGTATTCCTAATTTTTGTAGGCATAATATTCATAGTATTACTAGTTCCATATGCAAAACTTTCTAAAATAAATACTTGAATTCCTCTAGAATCTTTCTTCAGAAAATTCGATAATAAGTTAAAATAACATAGTCCTCTAAGTTTGTTAATCTCACTATTTTTAAGAATACTTTGTTGTATTTTTTCATTATTAAGATGATTAATCTTCTCATGAAATAATTTTTTATGTTCATCATAATCTTCGTTATTCAATCTAACTTTATACTTAAAAATTATTTCATCATTCAAATAATACGGGCTAAAATTAAAAGACTTCTCTAACAAGTAAATTAGCATATCATTTGTTTGTCTTTGTTTTAATATATGAATAATATTTAATGAGCTTGGTTCACATGTATTTAATTCATCATAATTTTGGCTGAACTTTTTAAATTGTTTATTTTCAAAAATTTGATTGTTATTATTTTGTGATGGAATATACTCTATTAGTGCGATGACGTTTTTGAATGTTTGTACATAATTACCAAGGCTGTTATAGACAGTTTGCTTATTAAGAGTTTTTAATGATTCATGTAATGCTTCTATTGACTCTTTAGATAAGAAATTTAAAAATGGTTTTTTATGTAAAAAGAAGTTATCTTTTATTTCATTATCAGATAGCTTATAGTATTGATTATAAAATTCGTATAAATGCTCAAGGGCCTTCTTTACTAATTGATTGAATTTAATTATGCTGTCTTGTCGCATTGTATCTTTTATTATTAAAATGTTGTTGCATAAGTAATACAACGGCTTTATAATTAAATACTCAAAATAATTTGAAACCTTTATGTGTTTGACAGATCGTGTAATTTTATTTGATCCTAATAATCCATTAAAGTAATTAAAACTAATTTCAAAATCCTTATTGATAATATAATCAAGTAGTGTATATAAAAATGATATTGATGTTTCTATATTATCTTTTCTTTCATAGTCAAAAATTACAAAACTCTTCTTTTTACTAAATTCATCATTAAAGAATAATATTTCAAATATATCT
>Ga0100378_1002815_pt1 | contig 17067 bp, 16 predicted proteins | sample CryGeymeta201502_FD_81535 | JGI IMG/M metagenome (GOLD analysis project Ga0100378, IMG submission 81535) | Groundwater microbial communities from Crystal Geyser aquifers in Utah, USA - Crystal Geyser metaG 2015-02 | ecosystem: Environmental > Aquatic > Deep subsurface > Groundwater | place: USA...
GCATCTTCAAATATAGTATAGGTCGAGAAGTTAACACAGACAGTCAAGCCAGAGCAAGATAAAAAATAGCAGTAGAAGCCTAGAAAGGAGGGTAGCATATCATACACCTCCAAGAAACTAAAACGCAAGGATCCGGGATCTAAGAACAGAGAAGGATCATTCTAGGAATAAACAAAAGAGTGTTGAAGCAAAGAAAACTACCTTATCTGCCAACAAAAACGATAAAAAACTGCCTAAAACATCATCTGTTAGGAGCTACCTGAGTTTTATAAGAGCTGATTAGGAAGATGAGTATGTCCTTCGAGCCGATTTCAATTCAGTGAGAAATAAAGTTAGGAGAGAAGGAAATTTCTCGGATGAAATAAGTTTAATGAAAACTATCATAGCCATTTTTGATATCCTCTTTCAAGTACTTTTGAGCTGAAATAGGAAGTCTCTTCTTCAGAACTGACTAAAAAGACGTAGTTGATATAATAAAATTGCAACAAATATCTTCAGTGCCAATAAAAAGTGAAGCTTTAGCTGCTGCTGTCAATCTACTATCCCAAGCTTCTTCATTTAAAGCTTAGGCCATACCTGGTCTATCAACGAAAAATTATATTCTTCATTTATTTAATGGCGAAGTAGTCTCTTCTGGACAGAATAGGCCGAATTTTTATGGAATCTGTGAAATTGATTATCAAGTATGTCAGAGAAGTATTATAAATATTGATGGAAGTACATTTGTTTGAAAGTAGCCAATCACCTCCCAAGAGGCAGTCAACAGCATTAATTAAACCTTCAGAATGCTTAAAGCAGTTGGGTAAATGGAGAAAAAAATGGTGATTATCGAAAAATAACTCAACCGAATGTATTATTCCTTTGAATATAGATACCGAAAAACACATAGGGGACTATTTGATATCGAACTTTGCATGCAATAGCTGCTCAACAATAGAATTTAATGGCAGTTAGAAAAGCTTGCTGAGGTAGAAATGGAGCTATCGTGGAAATATTTCAAAATTCCTCCTCTTCCCTTCTTACCTCTGGCTCCTAAAAAAGCAAAACCATACACTCTAGTTATTTAGCTCGACTAGTGTATCATTTACTACGATCAGGCCACCAAAATGCTAAAATACAGGCCTTACATTGACATATTTTTGACTAAACTCAGATAAGTATTTGAAATTGTTCTCTATACTCTTTCTTAGCATTAATATGCTAGCATTGTGGTCTCACAGATTTAAAAGGTTGGACGATATTTCGACTATGTGCTTTGTGAATCTCATTTGATTCTGAAGAATATAAATTGGGTCAAAGATTTTGCCCGATTAGGTCGAGATCCCCGAAGGACAGTCATAATAGACATTAATGAACCTGACGACAAACGTTTCCTGAACAATTGTATTACGGTACCTAAATGGAAAGGCAACAAGGGAGACAGGATCCTTTACAAGCTAGGAAACTTATTGAAGGGTACTATTTATTTCACATAGATTTATACTTAAATGAGGTCAAAGATGTGAGAGAATATTTGAAGTCTCTTCGCTCCAAGTTAGATTTGATAGAAGAAAAAGAATAATAATAGGCAGGTTAATAGCCGGTTTGATTAATAAATGTTAAATACTGGTATTGATATCACTGATGGTGCCCCTTTTTGCTTCCTTTGCTAAATATGAAATAGTTTTCATTGCCAACCTTGCTATTGTTCTCCTTTAGCCTTTTACTGTCGCTAGTTCCCTTCTACTCAGTTCTGCTGGATACTAGTTTCTTCTTCAGCACTTTGCCCTTTTCACTTGAACCTGAAACCGATCTTTTCTGCTTTTGGACTGGCTTGTTCTCCTTTAAAAAGTCTTCAATATCGTCAATAAGCTCGTAGTCATGAAATTGATGAAACTATGTTTTTAGTCGACTTTGAATGAAGGGCTTGTTGGTTTCCTTTGTACTTTCTTCATATTTTAATTTGAGGATTTTATTGTTCCGCTCCAAAAAATCTTTTTCGATTAGAGTTTTGTCAAGTTATTTCTTCATTAACTTTACTTCTTGTTGAAGATTTTCGTTTTATTTAATTAATTTTTTCAGTTTCTCCTCATTGATTCCATAAAACTAGCTTGCTTTCAACTTGAGGATAGTTTCCTTCAGCTCCTTGTTCTCTCTTTCCAGCCTCTTGACAGAATACTCGAGCCTCGTTACTTCAGCTGTCTGACATTCATTTGAAGATTTGGTCTGATCAGTTTGAGTATCTGTCAGGAATACTTCCCTGGGCTTAAAGTTTAGGGCTTTGTTTCGAGGATCTTTGCTTTCTTTTCGGTGAAGGCGTGAGCTCGAAGCTGCCGTCCTGATTTCCTCACAGCTGACGATTCTTTTGAATTACTGCATTTGGCCCTATGATATTTAAATTTGATATAAACGGTACAGATCACTCACAGTAATAAGTGGTCCAAAGTGATTGCGAAATGATTGAGGAAATGTTCATCACAGAGGAATTTCACATGCCCTGTTCGCCCTATGAATGTATCAAAAGTTGATTCTTTGATGCTAAAAATAACATCAATTCTCGTTATTTTGCTGGCTTCGACAGAGCACAATAAATTATCGACCATCTCACAAATGACTTCTCTTTCTTACTTGTTCTTAAAATCCTTTGATAAGGAAGTTGAATTTTTTTAAGATCTCGCCGAAGAGTAGGGAACATACTCATCTTGCGAGGAGGCTATAAAGGTTATTTTTTGAAACTTGTTCAGCTGCTCTTGCTTCGACAGTTTGTACAAAAAAGTTTAGCGAAGTTTAGGACTGTCTTGCATTGTGAGTTCCAACATGGAGGTATACTTATCGAAATTGTTCATATACCAAAGACCAGCTTGAACCAGAGTTGAGGATCCATAGAGATAGCCCAAATGAGGAGAACAAAGAGAAATGTAGGCATGAAAGTGCGGTTCCAAGGATTTTAGATACTTTAAGGCACTCCTAATGATTATTCCTCCCATCGAATGTCCTATAAAGCTTATCTTGAATTATTTTTTGACAGTTTCTAAATATCTTTTGACTTCCATCGATAATCGTACACCCATGTTATCCATGCTTTCCTCTGTCTTATCTATGTTTGCAGAACTTATGTAGATCTTTACCTTTAGCCTTGCTTCTAAGCAAAGTTTGAAATCGAGAAAATCATTTCGATGAGCTTGGAAGCCATGAACAAGAAAAACTATATGCTCATGGTCTTCGGGGACGGGTGATGGGTGAGGAAGATTACCAGTTTCATAGACTTACTCAAAGATATTGATTTTATTGATGGATTCACTAAAGAAGTGGGTATCTTTGATAAGAAAAGCTTCCTCCGAATTTTATGACTTTTCTTGTTGATTTTGTTTGTCCTAAACTTGCTACATATGATTGTGGCTTGGATATTTATTGAAAGTCCAGTCATGGTATTGGATATTGATTGTTTGCACATTTTTCAATAATTTTGTTTTGATGTTTTAATCATATCTAGCCTTCAATTTACGAATAGCTCTGTGAGAGTTCATTTTCAATAGTTCGTTGAACTCATTCCATCGAGAATAGATGATTACTTTGATGTTCAAAATATCCTCCAAAATTATTGTGGACACGAGTTCTCGCGAGTTCAGAGATACGTTTTTCTTAGATTAGCTCGACAAAAGTTTATTTATCTTTCGATTGCAAGATATTTTGGTATAAGTCGTACCATTGATTGCATTTTTGGTGATCTTGCTCAGCCAACCCAATCTTTACTGTAAAGAGTTTAGCTCAGTCTCCATATTTTCACGATAACTGTCGCAAAAGCTAATAATTTAGGATGGTCGATCTAAATTTATATTTGAATACATCCTAAAGTCGAGTTCTAAAGGTATTAGTAGAAGGAGGAATACTCATTTTCAATGTAAGGCGATTCGTCTTAATTTTTCTCAAATTTGTAGGCCAATAAAGTAGCGTGGTAAGTGCCATCCATCGAAATGGTTCCATATGGGTCAAAGTTAATCGGTAGGTATTCAAATATGTTGCTGTGCCTTCCTATTTTGGCTTAAAATGTTTTTATGACCTTGCATTCCTATATTATATGATAGCTACACTTTCAAAATTGATCCCGTATAGGAGATCGATGCCAATATAGAGATCAATATCCCTTAGAAGCTGTTTGTCTATATAGGCTTTGAAATAATATGTTGTTTCATCTCTGATAGGCTAGTTGCTGTAGTGAACTTGATATCTTTGTGAATAACAGCAGTCATGCTCAAGTTAGGGCTCGTTGTTTCGTTGGTGAACTGTCCTCATTGTATTGTCAATGTTCTGGGGCACAAAAAATATCTATTTCTCGAACTAACAACCTTGTGAGGACGGGATTTTGGGTGGTAGTATATGCCTATCCGATATTGAACGACCCCGGGGTTACTGATGTTTCTGATGTGTATACGAGAAATGTGAATAGCTGTTTCTATTTCTGCCTTGAACGACATTGAAATTATTATTGTTTGCTACTGGCGCTGAATTTCAAAAAGTACGTCATCTTTGAAGAAAATTCCGAGTTGCCATAAGACATTTGAGAAAGAGAAAAAATTTTGAGGTTGTGATCGATTCGTATTTTACCTCTCAAATAAGATGAGATTTATAAGTATTTAACTTAGATTGGTAGGAATGAACACTAGCGAAGGTAATCCGACAGTCGATATTCAAAAATTGCTGCCTGAAGCACTTAGCTGTTCAATCTGTCAATAAAACTACGATAAAGGAGACCATCAGCCTATGCTTATATGCTTCTTTCAGCATTGCATATGTCTGACTTGTGTTCAGTCTCTTTTCGAGTATGGATCTGAAGAAGAGGATGTTTTGTGTCCCTTCTGCAAGGAACCTGTTATTGAAGAAAGTGTCGATAAATTTAGATTGGTCGAATAACTAGTTGACTCCTACGCGGGTCTCAAGAAATACAACAATGAGATGAAAGTCTATATCAATGAGCTTGTCTAAGACAAATAATTTCTGAGAGATGAACTTTTCAAAGAGCAGACTTTTAATGAATGTAATACAAAGTTGATCAAAAAATTATACGTCCGATTTTTGGATAATGGTGGAGGACCTTTTCAGGTGTCAAGAGGGTGTATGACTGAAGAAAAAGACTTTGATAAAAGCAAGATAATAGAGTCATGTTTCAGATCAGGGATAAAGTCAAGCACCAATACTGATAGAAATAAGCCACTGAAAAGTAGTTATTCTCGTTAAAACCCGAGAAAAAACATTACTTCAGTCTACTATGTCAAGCCTAAGAAGAATCCAATGAATAAATCTTTAACATATACTAATTTTTTGCAAAATGAGGAATAGGATCCCGAAGAGTTATCTTTGATGCCTAAAAATTTGGCAAAAAGTATTTTGGTATGTCCCAAAAACAAAAAACCCCTTCCTTTTGTGATTGGGGATCAAACTAAGATCAACAATCAACAGTTGAAGCACATCATCAAACTTTCAGAGACCAAAACTAAACAGGTCAAAGATTATAGACATTCTCTTGCCAAGGTCTTGATTAGCTATAATTTTTTGGCTTTAAGAGAGCTTGACTTATCAAAAGGGAACCTAATTATTCAACATCTTTAAATCCTTCCTTCCACAGAAAAACTCTTTCCAAATATGATAGAACTAAATTTGAGCCACAATCGCTTCACCGATATTCCTAATGCAGTGTATGGGTTCACCAGTCTCAAAAAGCTAAATTTGAGTAACAACTTACTTTCGAATCTCACAGTTCACATATCTGAGTTAGTCAACCTTGTAGAGCTCGATCTTTGGAATAATAGCCTTACGGAGGTACCTTTCATTTTGTTCAATTTAAAGAATCTCAAGAAAGTAGATTTGAGCAACAACCAAATTATGAGAATTTAATCTCTTTTGCTCGAAAATGGTAGAATCAAATTTGATTTTTTTGGAAATCCTGCTCAGAGATTTACTACAAAAAGCAAGCCAAAGTCAAAGCACAAAAATAATCGAAAAATGATGACTCAGTCCTACATTTTCGTTTAGAGCAAAGGGAAAAGATGATTATATATTTAATAGTTACCTTTCGAAAATTTGAATGTGCTTACTAATTATTACAAGATTAAGGAAGTGAATGTATCGCAGTAGTCACCATAAAGGAGATATTCTACATACAGTTGACTTGTCAACATTACGTAAACCAAACGTCCCCAATGTATGTAAGCTTTAGTAGAGTAGCTTGGATATCATTAACTATTCAAACCCTATCTTGCTGTTACTGGGCATTCATGCTTTGTTGCAAGAAACATAAAATTAGCTTGATTTTGGCTAATTTCCTTTTGAAAACATTCCCAAGCAATATCAGCAGTATTGTCATTAAAAGACCTTCAATTAACTAATGGGAGTACTGAGGAACAAAGGAAAAAGCATTGAATAAATAGTTGAACTTCTTAACAACTACCCAATTCTCGTATGTGTTCTGGAGTGTTGGGTCAGGAAAAAAGCAATAAATAGTTTAGAAAGCAACGCTGTTGCAGATTACATGGGAAATTAACACGACCTCTTAGTTGATTTTAATATTCAACTCAGGGGACCTTTGCTCGGAATCGTGGCTTCAAGTTGCAAAAGCTGCCTTAAGCTCAAATTTGACATTTTTCCATCTATCGATGAAGAAGATTGTGCATAAGGGCTAGGAGATGCATACGCTCGATGGGAATTACAAGTTATTTTCAAAGGAAATAACGTGGTGACTGGTACTGTTTCTCAGAGATAGAGCGATCAAAGTCCGACATATACATACTCTAAACCTGCGGAAACAGGCTTCTTGAGAAGATCAAAAATGGCTGAAACAGAGGTATAACCTCGAGGAAATGAGTTTAAATCAGCGAAAAAGGAGAGATTTGGGCCATGCTAGAAATGTGGCCAAAGACGTTGTGAGTGCAATCAAATCAAACGGAAAGGCTTTGGAGTTACTCCCAAAAATGCTCAGCTTTCAGCCAGCATAGGAAGCAAGAGCGATCCTTTCGCTATTGGATTTTTAAACTAGCATAACATTTCCAAAATCAGAGAATCAAATACAGGTCAGAAATGATAGAGATAACATTTCTAGATTTGATTGTATGAGATAGGTCAATATTAGAGGATAATAAAATGATGTTACATTTATAATTAAAGATTGTATACGATGGGGTGCTCAGGTAGTTCAGGAGATAGTCATGAACCACGAAACTTTAGAGATAAGACCTTAATCTGGCTTCTTGCAGGTGGTCCTGGTGCTCCTAAACAGCAGTATGTTTTGTCTTATTGAAGACTCGCCCAAATCCTCGTTGAAAGATATAAATTCAGATATTTGTCTGCTGGAGATATGGTGAGATTTGAAGAAAATACTGGCTCTCCCGAAGCTGTTGAAATAAGGAAGTGTATGGACCAGAAGCAATAATATCCTTCTGAACTTATCCTCAAAATCCTCAAAAGGATCATGTCCCTTTATGGACCCAGAAAATACTTGTTGGAAGGGTTCCCTCGAAACCAGGCTGATGTGACTGCTCTCTCAGGGCTCTCTAATCAATATGATCGAGTTGAGGTAATGGGATACATCAATATTGAAATGTCTGAACATCAGATGAAAGATAGTGGAATGAGAGCTTTGAAATAACTAAAGAAGGAGGAAAACTAATAAAACTTAGAAAAATAAGTGAGAGCAAAGATCGAATAATACAGAGGCAAGATACATCCAGTCCTCGAATATTACAAGTCAACAAGTCATTTCATAAACTAACCTTGGACAAATGAGGATACATACCAAATGAGCATGAGAATCGAACAAGGGCTCAACAAGCAAGGTGTTTCTCCTGTTTTGGGGGTTCCCGTCCATTTCTTGCTTGGAAACGACCCTAAATAAATCAAACAATTTGGGATCAAACTATCAAAAAGGTTTGGCATGCTAGCATGGGGATTAGACGAGCTTGTGCATGAAGCCAAAAAGACGCCTGAGTTTAAGAAGGAAACTGAAAAAGCTCTCGGATAGATTAGTAAACAGTTTATTGCTCAGCTGATAGAAAGAAAAATTGACAAAAATAATTATTGTGGACCTTTCTTATTTTGGGGATTTCCGAGGAAAGAAGAAGATATGCAAGCTCTCAGGGTAATTCTTCTTCAGGAACTTTCATTCGTGACATTCAATTGTTGCATCCATACTCCAACTACTCAAAATGAAGAGGCTCTCTATTAAAAGTTGAAAAAGCATTTCTCTGAAACTTAGCAGTCTAAATGTGTTGTTGTAAACTCAGGAGAAAATGCATATAGTCAGATCTAAGCTAATATTGCAAATACTGTCCATTTACACCCTTGTCAAGGTAGATTAGTTGTCATACCTGCTATCGGAGATGAAGGAACAACTAGTCCTCTTGCGAAAATGCCTGAGTGCTAATATGTCTAGTTCAAACAGCTTCTCAGAAAATAAATAGAGGAAAAACATCTATACTCTGACTTGATTGCCTCTAATTAGACCCGAAGTATTTTTTACATAATGTAGACCGGCCATTACCTCCTCCCTTGGCAGTATCAATTGTCATCAAAAACCTTAGGGAAAGTTCAGCCAGACAACAATCCAATCCAAACCAGGGATTAGAAAGACCTTATGTTGTAAGAGGGTATCCCCAAAATGTTGAACAACTCAAAGCCTTGTATGCAAGGAGTCTTGAGCTGAAAGGACTAGGAGCCATAATTTTTTAGAATTATAAGTAAGTTTTTATTGATTTTAGAGGAAACGAAGACGAGCTAGCTGAACATAAGGAAATTGAAAGCTCTTTGGAGTGTGCTTGCTCTGCTTTCTTCAAATTTTCATAAAAAACAGCGACTGAAGAATGCAAAAATGCATTGGCAAAGGTGAACTCATTATGATCGATATAATTGATATGAATTTTATTTAATCATTAACAGTGAGCCCACCTCTAGCTCTCAAACCAGATCGACCCGCATCATGCCATATGCTTTCATGGGAACAGTTTCAAATCAACTAGGCCTCCGATCACATCAAAAAACAGCGAGAACAATAGTTAATATATCAATCGGAGCAAATGGCTGGAGCTCTTAAGGAAAGCGAGAGAAGTTCTGCTGCACAGTATGAAAAATACCTTCAGCAGCTCCTTTTGTTCCAAATCGAAGTAAATGAAGTGTTATCCAGAATGATCGTTTAAGGATGATCTTAAAGGAATGGGATTCTGAGAGGAAAAATTATGACGGAAAGAACAAAGAGATTGATGGGGCATATCAGCATAAGCTGGAAATGCTTAAAATTTAAATGGCAAAGTCATTAGAAGCAAAAATGTTACAAATGGCTGACCAAAACAATCGAGATTTATAGCAAATTAAAGATATATACAATCGAAGGCTAGCTCAAGTAGCCCTCTAGAACAACAGCTACGATGACACGATATAAAAATTAAAGTTAGAAGTCAATCACAAAAACACAAAGATTCAGATGCTAGAGGCAAGCTATGAAGACGTTAGCTTAAGATTGGATATCAAATCGAAGCAACTAAAAGAAAAGTAAGCAGAGACAAAATAACTAAAAATGGATATTAAAGCGACCAAAGAAGAGTATTAGGCCGAAAGAGAACAAAAGTTTGTCTAAATAGAAAGGCAGAAACAAGAGCTTATGGAACTTGTGTCCTAAAACTAAGAACTCAAAGATGCTTTGGAGATATTGAAAGGAAATATTGAATAAATGAGGCAGCAGGTCTCTTTTGCTTAATCAGAAAAAGCTAGATCTCAAAATAAAAAAGAGTAAGCAGTCATCAGATGCATGGCTCTTGAAAAGGAAATTGAATAATTCAAGTTCAGAAAAACTCAGCACAATAATCAGTCAGATAATAGATCTGTGACAGGCCATAAGCACTCACATCATCATTCTTATAAAACTCTTGAGGTCAAAATGAACGAAGAAGAGAAGCTCAAGGACTCAAGAATAGCTGAAATGGACACTAAGATGGCTGAGCTGAATAATCGTATTCATGAGCTTGAGCAGGTGTGCAAAGAGAAAGAGGAAGAGCTTTAAAAGGCTGAAGCAACCATTAGAGGCTACTAAGAAAGAATGAAAGACCAAGTTGAGCAAGTGAATCGAGATAAAATTTGGGCAGAAAGAATATCAAATCTTCAGAAAGCAATCAAAGATTTAAATCAGGAATGGCTCACAAAAGAAAGATAGCTCGGAACTCTATTCAAGAACATTGAAGAAAAGTATATGCTGAAGCTTGATGAAAAGGAAAAAATGATAGCTGATGCCTAGAAAACTCTCAAATCAAAGGATGAAGAGTATCAGGTATTAGCAATGACACTTTCTGACAAAGCCAGACAATTAGCCCAAACCCAACAGCAGCTGCAATAGCTTCAGAGTAAAAAAAAGTGAGTGATTATAGAACCTATATGATTTAAACTAATCAGAAGTAAATCACATCTTATTTTTTCTTAGCAAATGGTTCAATGTTGTCAGTATTGTGGTACTTGTTCTCAATCAGCTCTTTGTTTTTAGCAATGTAGTAGAACATATGCCTCAAACCCATTTCAGCCTTGGCCCTTTCCTTTTGCTTTTTTGACTCATCAGCTAGAAGTTTGTTCTGATGAAACTACTCTTGAATGGTGCTTAGAAGATCAAAACGATTTTTAGACGGGTAAAGCTTCATATTTTTGAGGAAGAGGCGATAGATGGTGATGGTGGATAGCTTTTTGAATGTTTCTATCTTAGTGTAATCCATTATGACAACTAAAAAATATAAATAGAATTGACTCATTAGATTAATAAAATGATCAGATTTTGAGTTTGTTGAGATTGGGGTTCGGCTTTCCACCTTTTTCCTTGTTCATCTGTTAGAAGAAATTAGAACTCTTGTTGTACTTGATTGGATCTTTGTTCAACTTGTTGTTAGTAGCTCTCTTTGTCATTGCCTTAGCTTCGAATTTGGTCACTCCTCCATACTCAATCTTTTTGTTAAGCTTCTTTCTGTCTTGTTCTTTCTTTCTCTGACGAGCAATTCTTTTATTCTTTGTCCTCTTCGCCTTTTTGTTTTCTTCCTTTTCAGACTGGAATTTGTGGCTGATTCCCGAAACAGAGGAAGTGATGCTGTTTCCAAACATCGTAATGGGTACCTTTTATTAGCTGATAATAGCCTAAGACTGTGTTGCGTTCGGTCGAGGAGTAAAATGATGATTGGATAGAGAATCTAAGCAATAATTAACCTATCGGAAAGCTTAAAGAATTTATTTTCTGAGTTTGTCTTGCTTATTATCTGCAAGACCCAAGTAATTTTTAAACTCACTCTCATAAAGTTCAGCCAGACCCAATTTGCTCTTTTCAGTGCTCACTTCCTTGAGAGAACTGTACTGTTCTCGTAGGACATGAGAGTGCTGATACCTGACTCGGTCATCATAGAGTTAATCGAGCACTCTTTGTTTGATCATTGTTTCCACTTCTTAGTTGTACTCCTTTGTGACTTCTTGGTTGATTTTAAGGCCTGTTTTGAATTGAAGGTCAAACTCCAACAAACTATTAACTGGTCTCTGTGTACCTTTTACCTCTCCTTGAAGAACCCAATCTTTTTTGTTCATGATTTTATTTTCATACTTTTGAATCTGTTTATGGAGAGCACTTTGCTCTTCAGTTGTCTGAGGCTCTTCCTTGTTTTGAAGCTCAATTTCCCTGAAGTTATCAAACTGATCATTGAGAAGGTCTTCTCCTTAGTCTTCTTCTTCCTACTATTAATGATTTTTATATAGCTTGGATTTTCTCTTAAGCTGCTTTTATTCCTGCTTGAATTATCTTTCTTCCTCTTAATCAACTTCGTTCGCATATGATTCAAGTTCTTCATCGTCAATTCTTTCTCCATAGAGACCAACGTCATCTTCACCATCATATAGGCCTTCTTCACCTGAATCTTATTCTTATTATCCTTATCCTTATTCTTCCTATCCTTAATCGTCGTCTCCCTATTCCAACATACCCTCATCTTCATACTCCTCCTCTTGTTCATCTATTTGGCCGTAAGGGTTCTATTGATCCTCTTCTCTAACTTCCCAGTCGTTTTCTGCTTATTATTCTCCTTCCATATCCATTCCTTACTCATCACTTTAGACTTACTGTTCCTATCCCTCTTCTTCTATATCTTGATGTTAGAGGGTGCTGAGTATTTATTCCTTATCTTTTTCGATATTGGAAAGTTGAGCACTGACATGAGAATGAATCTGTTTGAAGATTTGCTGATCATTCATTCTAGGCGTGTGCACGGGGGCTTGTGGCTGCGTGAGATGTGTCAACGAAGGAATTAGATTTACTAGTTCCTGCTTTTTATGAAGCTGCTCCAGAACTAATTCGTAGACCATTGTTGAATCCATGACTTTGATAGTAGTAATTATAAAACAATATGATCACATCTGATGCAACTCTATCAACCTCAGGTACAGATGTCGCAAGGGATTGAAGTACTCCGCTTTTATATTTTTGATATTTGCTAAAAATTGTTAAGGCGCTATGTTCTTGATGTCTAACTACTATTCCAAATATATCGAAATTGTTTTATTGTAATTGATCTTCATTTAAAGAGCAAGCTCAGGCAAAAAATTTCGATTTGTGAATACTATCTGAGGCTCCTAGGCCTTAATTTATTCTAATAATCTTTTGCATTCCTGGTACTAGTTATAGTATTCTTAAGGCAGAGCTTCAAAAGTAAACAACTTTTCTCTTTTTCCTTTCTTCATTTTGATCAACTGGCCATCGCATGAGATGTTGATAAACTGAACGAATTCCTTATTCAGGGATTGCCGAGTGAAACCATCTCGATCAATTCTTATTTCGTAGTTTTTAAGCCCTAAAGGAGCTATCTTCATATTTAGAGTATTAAGGGGAGACAATTCTGATTTTCGGGACAGGGTGGCTGATTAAATTGCTTGCTTAAATTATTTAGATTCTTTGAATCCCTAGCTGGCAGTCTTCAGACATCCTTCCTTGCTTAAAACCCTTCTTTTTTATAGACCTTCTGTTTTTTTGAATTTCTTCTAAAGTATTTCTTTGTAGTTAGGCATTGGTCTTTTGGAAATCACTCTATTAGCATGATCAGTATTTTATTTATTTTATTGGCTGCCTTTTGGCTCTACTGATTTCATGGATGTTTTGGACCTTTGTTTTTTAACGGCTAAAGGTCTCTATTAAGATTGTCCATGCTTTTTTTATTGAGGTAAAGGCTCTCCAGTAAAAAAATTATGATTGATGAGTTAATCAATAGAAATTCTTTCCTACTTGCCCAGGGTAAATACTCTTTTGAGCAAGTTGATCAGAGAAAACGGCAAAGAAGTATCGAAGGAATAGTTTTCTAGAAAGTGTTTTGTAAGGGTTGCCGCATGCTACTTCCAACTTTTAAATGCAAAAGGTAGATATCCGGTAACCATTTAATAGATCAAGCAGCCTAAAGACCAAACATCGAACTTTTCATTATGGTTTTCGATCCCTTCTGGAGGAGTGTAGGCAAGATTATTTTGGCATCCCTTGATAGTTTTTCCTTCTTAGAAGTGAGTTGCTAGTCCAAAATCGCAAATTTTTATTTAATTTTAAGAGGTGAGTAGAATATTGGTTGGGTTGATGCCGTGATGTACAATTTTGTTTTTGTGCAGATATTGAATACCTTTGGCAATTTGTAAGCTGTACTATTTAACAGTCTCCATTGCTAGTTTTTTGCTATTGAGGATGCTTTTCAGATTCCCCTTCTTACAATGTTCCATGACGAGGTAAAAGCATGTTTGATCCTTAAATGCATTTTCCAATCGAACTATGTATCTATTTTTCAAAAGTTGGTGAATTTCCTTCTCTTCTTTGTAGTTATTTTTCTGCTTCCTAAAAATCACCTTCAAAACCTTAATAGAACCATAAGTACTAAAGTTTGCTGCCGGTGCGGGTGTGTCAGCTGAAATATTTATCCGTGAGGAGAGCTGTGAAGTGGAATAGGATCTAACTAGAACTAAATGGATATTGATATACGCCTTTGATGTTTTTTGAGACCGACTGCATCATACTTTTTTGTTATTAGTTCATAGAGTACTCCATTTTTGAATTTAAAATTACTACTAACAGTTCGCAATTAATAATATTGTCTTTTATTGCTCTCGACCACCCTTGTCGTCAAATGGAACTCACCATAACTGTTAGATTTTATAATATTTGTGATGAGGCATTTCAGGGCCGAATAAGAGAAGGATATCAACCAAAGGAATTAAAAACTATCATTTGACGAAAAGCTGAGGATGTCTCTCAAAACAATAACAAAGTTGCTCCTATTTGTAGAATTTACAGTCAACTACGGTATACCTGTCCTGATTCAGGCTACGCGATTGAAAATGTATGGGTGACGATGCTGATGATTGTCCACGGATTGTAAGACATGGTCGATTCCTTTGTCTGGATTGTCCCAATCATCATAGCAATCCTCATTCGACCATACATCGTCAGATATGTGCATCAAATTAACTACAAAGTCTATCGATAAATCTCCATGGTCAGCCTTTTCCTAGGGCTAGGGGGCATTAGCTGCTTCATTGTCGGGTGGTCATGTGGGATGACTAGTAAAAAGGAAGTATAAATACGTTTAGTAGATTTTTAAGAGAATATTGGTCTCCTCGATTGGGTGGACACTCATGGACCTCAATTTTTAGTTTTGCCAGTTCTTCGCTGCAAAAATTTAGGAGAGTTACAAAAGTTTAGATGAAGAGTTGAGTAAAGACAAAGAGGAAAGTGGATAAGGTGATGGGCATTGGACTAACAAAACAAATTTCTAATTTTATGGTCTTGTATTGGGCTACCTTGTCAGTCTCCTGATATGCTGGATTATCCAAGGAAGAACAGTCAAAGTACCTCTTTTTCAACTCAGCAATTTTATAGGTGCTGCAAATATGCATACTGGAGTGTCGGAGGGCTGGCTATGATTACTGCCTTACGTCTTTATGTGTAAAGTTTCGTAAATATGCCCAAGAGAGACGATCATGAAGACAAGGAATAATCATTGAGTGCTCTACCTCTGTCAACTAACGCTTCTTTTTATCTGCCAGGTCTGGTGTAGCTGTTACGGTCTGATCGTAGGACTATGATGTTAGTCTTCCTGCACGGTACTGTTGTGTTCATGAACGATATAGTGATGATCTATGCTACAATGTGGTTCAGCCAACCCTCAAACTACAAGTTCAGTCGCTACGGATAATCCTTGATAGCTGGCTTAGAGTATGGTTCAGTAGCTTTACTTTGCTATACTATTGTGGACACACTCAAAGTCAATAATAAATATTTGCATTTTGTCAGATATTTTGAGGGGGTTCTTGCTCTTATGATCATTCTTTCTTGTTACACATGGTACAGCTACAGTTATATTGGATTTGCTTTAATTAGCATCTGGGTAGGAATCATCAATCAATTCTACCGACACATGGTTTACAATCAATAGTCTTAATAAAATATTGTCTTTGAAAGATGCATAGAACTGATGGAAAGGGGTTAAAAGATTGCAGTCTTATGCTTCATGCCTGCAATCATCTTGCTTGGTTTGAGAAGAGACGATATCCGAGATTGTTTGGTTTGGGCGGCAGGGATGGCTCTGATTGGCCTTTCTCTCTATATTTTGAGCCGCAAATCTGAAGAGAGATAAGAAATTAACCTGAGGAGTAGCAGTGGGACAAGGAAAGTCAATAAAATAGAATGAAATATGATAATAAGCTATTGCATATTCTTTGACGGTTGTATCAATATAGGTTCATTCATTATTATTTAATTTATGGATCTCCAGGACAAACAAGAACTGTCTCTCGATGAAATACTCGAAGAACCAGGGTTTGCCAACCGCTTATTCTGCAATGCCCGCTAACTTTCCGACCGATTCTCATAAAAAAGCTACCTTGACTTTAACATCGACGAGTCCCTTGATCATTATATCAAAATCGAACAAATCCCTCTACCTCGTCCTCTCGAGCCTGACTAGTGTCATTCCATTCGCGAATAAATTTGTGATGATACAAATCACCTAGACGACCTATCGTAATCGGAGCAGGGAGAAGCTAGGCTTCAAGAATCACTTCTGGAGGGTTTAAATACTGACAGAAATGAGGAAAAACCTTAGAAGCATCATGAAGAAGTGAGGTAGTGCTAGGTGAGCCGGTAAATGATGGAGTAATTCTGCTGTTATTAAGGCAAATAGTGGAGTACTTGGTAGAAAACGTTGGAGCGGTTCGTGTAGGATTATAAGATAATTTTGAGATTCGTTTTCCGGGAGTATTGAAGAATGAGATGGTACTGGACTTATTTGAGAAGTTCACGCGTCTGAAGAAGACAAAGGAGGAGTTGGTAAAATATTGTATGCGTAAGGCCTTTAAATTTATCTTATAGCTACCCAAAAATCAGCACATGCTCTAGATTAACAAATAATAGAAGTTTTCATTTTCAAAATGTAAAAATAGATTCCTCAAGTAAACATCTCCCCATTCAGAAAAATATCCTAAGAAAAAAGTATGAACAATAAATTCCTCCAGCAAATCTTCCAGTAAAACGGCTTTTCAGAAGATTACCTCCTCTTCCTCCAGCACTTCCCTCGGATCATGCAAGAAGATAACTAAAAGAAGGTCAAGTACCTGGCAGAGTTGCTGACCGTCAGCAAAGAGGGTAAGGTCAAGAGTGTTGAGATGGTGAGAAGGCTACCCTGGACCAAAACTATTCTGGAAAGGGTTCATAAAATCTCTCGAGAATTGCTCAAACACTCAGGTCCCAAGTGATCTGGATGAAAACCCCTTATATACAAAGCCATTTTTCCTTCCCATACCCAAGCTATAGGCATCTAGATTATTTTAGAGAGATGAGGTGTTTGAGACTGTCAGTTAGTTTGAAATTCATCGGTTCATATAAATTGTTTTTTAAATGTACAAACGAAAAGACAACGATATTTTTGGAACGGCGGGTGTCAGCTATGCTCCTAGAATCGAAAACAACTCCTACATCGACCCTAATGCCGCTTTCAAGAAAAAAATGGAAGATAACTATGATAGGTACGCCTCCAAAGTTACCAATGTTTCATCTTCCATAAC
>Ga0100378_1002819_pt1 | contig 17058 bp, 11 predicted proteins | sample CryGeymeta201502_FD_81535 | JGI IMG/M metagenome (GOLD analysis project Ga0100378, IMG submission 81535) | Groundwater microbial communities from Crystal Geyser aquifers in Utah, USA - Crystal Geyser metaG 2015-02 | ecosystem: Environmental > Aquatic > Deep subsurface > Groundwater | place: USA...
CAAGCGCGTCCGCACCGCCCGCACGGAGGTCGATGATGACATCTGACCGCAAGCCGAACGAGGGCAAGTTGGAAGGCCGCCATGCCTTACACGGTCGACGATCCACCACCACTTGCCCGGCAGAAGGCGAAGACGAATGCAGATGGCAAATTTCTTCGGGATCATAAATCGCTATCATTATCTACAGAACATATCGACTCCATATGATGCTGAGATCATCTTGATCGGGAAAGGACCACCGAGATGGATCAGATCGCCCGCACCACCAAGGATCTCGGCCAAGCCCTGCGCGCCGCCCGCAAGGCCATGGGCCTGACGCAGGCCGAGCTTGCTGCCCGCGCAGGCGTCTAGCAGCGCACGGTGTCCAACATCGAGACCGGGGCCAGCGGGGCCAAGGTGGACACGATCTTCGACCTGCTGGCAGCGCTCGACCTCGAACTGCGATCGTGCCGCGCAGCAAGATGACCCCGCGTGACCTCGAGGACATCTTCTGATGGGGCGCAAGCGCGCCTATCCGCCTGCCCCAGGAGGATTGCTGCCAGGCCCTATCCGTGCCCCCGACCCGCAAGTACCAGAACGAGGGCGGTCCGGGCATCGTGGAGATCTGCGGTCTGCTGACGGGCAGCGACGAGCCGCAGCGCGACCGGGCGGATTTTCTGAAGGCCGTGATCCTGTTCTGGCTGATCGGGGCGACGGACGGGCACGCGAAGAACTTCAGCATCGCCCTGATGCCCGGCGGACGGTTCCGCATGACGCCGATCTACGACGTGCTGACGGTGCAACCCTCGCTGGATGCGGGGGCGTTGCAGATCAAGGACATGAAGCTCGCCATGCGCGCGGGCAAGGGGGGGCATTACCGTGTCACGGACATCCACGGCCGGCACTTCGTGGAGACGGCGCTGGCGGCGGGGTTCTCGCGCGAACAGGTGGCGGGGATTTTTGAGGACATTCGGGGGCGGGCAGAGATGGCATATGACGGGGCATTGGCGGGGATGCCGCCGGGGTTTCCCGAGGGGCTGGAAGCGTCGGTAAGGCGGGGGGGGGGGGCGAGCAGCGGGGGAGGCGCCTGATGCATGCGGCGGAGCAATGATGCAAACGACGTAAGCTATGCGATCGACAAATGCACCTTGATGGTCGCTCACCAACAGTAACGGCACCGAAGTAGCCGTACCCACAGCCGTCGCCGGCCTGACTACGATCCGCATGAAACGAAGTCAGTCTTCGACGAGCGTAATGTCGTCGCCCCCCCGCCGGGTTCTACGATTTCTTCGGCCCTTGCTGGGTTTGGATTGTGCCTTGGCGGTGTAGCCATCTGACAGCGCACGCTCCACCAACCAGGTCGCGGGATGACCCGGAAATCCTGTGCCGAACCTCTTTATCAGTTCCAGATATCGAAACCCGACCGCGGAAAGTTTGCAGATATCCGCCCCGCTTTTCGCGTCTAAAACGACCAGTCCACCACTCTTGGGGATAAGCATGATGTCCTTGCTCTCTAGGTTTGCGACAAGCGCTTCCCAGCTACTTGCAGCGCAGAGGGCATCCCGGACGATTGTTTCGACAGGGGCGAGGTCGTCATGGATCGCGTCGGACACCGCAGCTTCCGTGCTTGGTGCCACTGCAGCGTTACTGACGACAGGTTGGGTCTTGGGTTTCTGCGCTCTGGGCTCACCGACAGGTCGCCCGTCGCGACCTTCTCCGCGCACTGGCCTAAAGATCAACTCGGGCAGAACGGTTTCCCAGCTATCGCGGCCCAATGTACCGTGAAATTCTTCCTTGTTGTCGACTTTACGCCAATTGACGATAGCACCCACTTGGCCCTTGTCGAAGGCATGGCCCGGTGGAAGTTGCCAGGCATTGACCATCCGACCAAGCAATCGTCCGCCGGCATCGATCAGCACCCATTTCCCGTCTCGCTGTTCAAGCGTCAGCGGATCACCCACCTTTACGTCGCGGATGGCTGCTAAACTATGTTGGCTGACGTGTTTGCGCCCGGCAAACGAGAGATCGACCAATCTCAGGCTTGGCAAGACATAGATGTCGGCAGCTGGAAGTTCATGCGTCGCCTCGACGGCAACTTTGCGGCGCAGAACCGAGGGCGCGTCCACGTCCAGCAGATGATGCGTCCCTTGGGTCAGCACGGTCAGGCTTTGACGGGCGCGGGTCATGGCCACATAGAACAGGCGCCGCGGCGCATCGGGGTCTTCGTTCCGCGACGGATTGCGCCAATCGCCGTTCAAGATCACCACGTGGTCGAACTCGAGGCCCTTGGCGCGGTGCGCCGTCATCAAGAGCAGACCACGTTGCTGGCCCCGCGTATCGCGCGCCCATTCGGCGATCCACTCGATGATGTCTGGAACGGGCATGGTGCCGGTGTTCAATTCCCGCGCCAGATCGGCGACCCCTTCCGCCAGAAGGCTGATCCATCGGTTCAGGGGCTGTTCGTTGAGGATGTCGAGAATGTCCTGGATGCACAGCAACGCCGCCCTGCGTTGACGCAGCCCCGCGACAAGGCGCTGCGTTTCGCGCAGGCGCCATATGTTGGGCATGTCCTCGTTCGCCATCTCGACCTTGATCCCCTGCGCCTCGGCATAGGCGCGCACGGCGTTGAGGGCATGCCATGTCCGCGAAATCACCGCGGCGCGGTTCCAGCTCCAGTCCGGATCGAGGCGCGACAGGCGGCTAAGTTCGTCAATCGCGGCAGCGGCCTGCGCCATGTCGCCCGGCGGCACGTCGAGAAGCTGAACCCGACCCTTGGCGACCGTATCGGCCTCTTCCAAACGTCCCCCTGCGGGGCGCTTCAGCCGCGCCGCATCGATCCGGATCGGGTGATCACGCTTCATCCGGGCCGAGGCTTTCGAAATCACGTGGTTGGAGGCATCGATGATGTGGGCCGTCGATCGGTAGTTTTCCACGAGGAACGCCGGCCTTGCCTTGTAATCCTCCTCGAACCTGCGGATGTATTCGACCGATGCACCGCTGAAGGCGTAGATGTTCTGATCGTCGTCCCCGACCGCGAAGAGGCTGAGCTTCAGGTCGGCGTCTTCCAGCGTGCGCCCGGCCACGGCGGCGATCAGTGCGTATTCCTGCGGGCCGATGTCCTGGTATTCGTCGACCAAGATCCAGCGATAGCCCTGGATCAGGGCTTCCCTCTGGGCCTCGGCCTCGGATTTCGTGAGGCCTTCGGGGTTGAGTTGGCGCACCGCTTCCATCACGACGGTATCGAAATCCTCGGACGCGGCCTGCACCCCGGCGAAACTCGCGCCGACCAGTTTCATGGCCAGCGCGTGACAGGTCGAGATGGTCACGCCCACGGCATCATCGCCCACTAGCGCGCGCAGCCGGGCGCGGATTTCGGCGGCGGCATGGCGGTTGTAGGCCAGCACGAGAATACCGCGCGGATCCTCGCGCTTGATCCGCAAGAGATAGGCGATCCGGTGGACCAGAACCCGCGTCTTGCCCGACCCCGGACCGGCAAGGATCAGGACATTGGTGCGGTCCCGATCATCGGTCACGATCTCCTGCTGCGTCTTGTTGCCCAGATCCTCGACGATGGATTTCCAGGATTTTCCAGTGGTCTGGCGGCGGATCTGGCTCGCCTTGCCGGGCATCCATCGCTTCAGGAACTGGTCCTTGTTCAGAAGGAAGTAATCCTCGGACAGGCGCATCGCGTCGGGCATGGAGGACAGGCCCGTTTCGGCATAGGCCGCCATCACATGGGTCTGCAGCGTCTGCTCTGCGTAGTGATCCTCGAGCGGCGAGAAATCGGCCTGTGTGAAAGTCCCGCCCTTCGGATTCAGGCAGATCGTCATCGCCGGACGGAACACGGTCAGGCCCTTGCCCAGTGTCACCACGTCTTGCTCGTGCAGCCACAGGAGCGACCGCTCCAGCAGCTTGGTCATGTCGCGGATGCCGCTGCTCTGCAAAAAGGCATCTTGCAGGATCTGAGCGAGCAGATCGCCCACGGTGGTGTCGACTTGCAGATCCTTGCCGCGCGCCCCCTTGTCGAGGCGACCGATCAGGTGCTCGAGTAACAGACCGGCGGCCGCGCGGCGCAGTTCCGCGGTTTGCGCAACCGTTTTCCAAGGGCGCTCAAGAGTGACCAGCAGAGTGTTGCGGCTGGCCGTCCTGAGGCTGATGTTGCCCTTGCCGCCATCCTGCCCCCGTCCATCCCGCGCGATGCCTCGCAGGAGCTTGTCCACGATGTCGGGCCGTGCAGTCGCATGACCCCGGTCGCGCAGGCGCTGGCATGTCTCGGCCAGATGCAGGGGATTGGGCAGCCTGTCATAGGCATCGGGCGCCAGTTCCTGCATGAGCGCGATCAGATCGACCTCAAGCGGAGCCGTATCGGCAAGACGGGCCGCTGAGGCCTGGGCCACGCCGACATGGACGAAGACCGTCATGGCCACGTCGTTTCGCGCAAGGCCCAGGCTCTCGAGGTCAGCCATGGCCTTGGACAGGGCACCGGGAGCCAGACCACAGGCTGCGGACAGATCGTCGGTCGACACGCCTTCGTCAGCGGGCGTCGACATCAGATGCGTGATGATGTCTAGCAGTTGCTTGCGATAGGTCTCGGTGATCTCGGCGGTGGCCAGACGCGCGCGCGCCTCGTCCAGCGTCCGGGTGCGGAGCGAGGACGGGAAAACCTGCACCCGGTTTTCCTCGCGCGAGACGAGCGTCGCTTCCTCAAGCCAGGAGACCGCCGTCTTGACGCGCGTGTCGTCGGTCGCGCTGTCCCGGTCGAATTCGCGGTCTTTTTCGGAGCGGATGATTTCGCCCGAGGTCGCGACGATGGTGCCTGTCTTCTTGGTTCGCTCGTCGATCCGTCGCAGCGCCTTGAGGATCGCACCGATCTCGTGGCGTTGCAGGCGGGAACTGGCGGAAAGGCGGAACTGGTTCTCTATGTCATCGGCCGCAAAGAGCAGGACACAATGGGCATCCTGCCGGTCCCGCCCGGCTCGACCGGCTTCCTGCAGGTAATTTTCCAGCGAACCGGGAATGTCGGCATGAACGACGAGGCGGATGTCGGGCTTGTCTATCCCCATGCCGAACGCATTGGTCGCCGCGATCACCCGCAGATCGCCCACCCGGAACCTTTCCTGCACCTCCTTCTTCTCATCCGCCCCGAGCCCGGCATGAAAGGCGGCGGCATCCAGGCGCTGGGCCTCGAGGAACTCGGCCACGCGGTGCGTTTCCTTGCGCGAGGCGCAATAGACGACGGCCCCGGACCGCCCGTCGGAGGGCAGGAATTCCTCGATCGTGGCCAGGACATGCGCCAGCTTCTCGGCCTTGGTCGTGGGACGGACCGCAAAAGCCAGGTTCGGGCGCGATGCCCCACCATCCAGCGTCATCAGATCTACGCCAAGGCGCGTTCGGAAATGTTCGACGATATCGGCCACCACCTCGGGCTTGGCGGTTGCTGTAAGACAGGTGATGGGCGCGGGCGTCTGATCGCCGGAAAACTCGCGAATGAAGCGCCCGAGATAGCGGTAATCGGGCCGGAAATCATGTCCCCATTTCGAGACGCAATGCGCCTCGTCAACAACCCAAAACCCGACCTCCCGCTGGGCCAGGACCGAACGGATCGACGTGCTGCGCAGCTGCTCGGGCGAGATGATGAGAATGCCCGCATCGCCCATGCGCACCTTGTCGAGCGCATCCTGCCGCTCTGGCATCGACATCATGCCGTTGATCGTCACGGCACAGGAAATCCCTGCCCGCTCCATCCCCTGCACCTGGTCAGCCATCAGCGCGACAAGGGGCGAGATCACGACCGTCAGGGCACCCGTTTTGTCGTAGCGCGACAGGGCAGGCACCTGATAGCACAGTGATTTTCCTGTGCCGGTTGGCAAGATGCCCAGAAGACTTCTGCCGGACATGCCTTCGTCGACGATACGCTCCTGCAAGGGGCGGCCTTCGGGGTCAACGGGTTCCGGGCGGAAGGCATCAAAGCCGAACCATCGCTGCAGCGCGCGCACAGGATCATTCTGTTCGGCACACCAACTGCAGCCGGGATCGCGGCACGAGGTGTCGCGCAGATGTCGCACGATCAGGGAAGCTTCCCGGAACTGCGCACGCACCCATGGTGGCATGACCGAGTTCCCGCCCGCCACCGTGATCCAGGACAGCGCATAGGCCATCGCCCAGCCATTGCGCGGGTTGGACAGGCGGCCGAGGGTCTGGTCGATCCGCTTTTGGCAGGCTTTGCCAGATAGCATTCGATGCAGGCCGGCATGCACCTCGTTTTCGTTTGGACAAGGCGCTGCGCGAACATAGGTAAAGACAGCATCAAAGCCCGCCGCCCGCTCCATCCGCGTGGTCAGATAGTGATAGGCGGCCAAGGCATCGGGCTGGGTCTTTTTCAGGGTGGCCAAGGCATCAAGCTGGTTGGCCAAAACCTCGAACACCAGCCTTGCGTCCAGTTCGGGGTCGTTGACATGCCCCTTGGCGAGGCGACCATCCTGATAATGCTTGACCAGATGGTGATACGGGTTGCGCGGAAAGGCGAGCGGGTTGAGCCAGAGCGTGTCGATCGGCGCGTCCAGCACCCGCGCAAGTCGGGGTCGTGCGGCGATCAGATGCTCCATGTCATGGCTGAGGAAGTTGTGACCGATCGGGTGGTCCACGTCGCCGATGCCGGCCTCGAGATCGTCAAGCTGTCGAACAGTCGGCTCGCCGCGCGTGTTCAGAACACGGCAGTCATCGTGACGAACCGCGGCCATGGCAAAGACGCGGGCAGCGCTTGGGTCGACTTCTAGATCGACAGCCAAGCATCGCGACAACAACGCGCCATGCCTTTCTTCCATGGTTTAACCAAGCTCCGGAACCAATTGGAAACAAAGGATACGTTTCCATGACCAAACACAAGCAAGTTAGCAAAAATGATCGTCAAGCGGGACATTTGTGTCAAACCTAACCCTCCCAGCGCATTGCAGGCGAGAGCTGGGTGTTGAGCATGCCGCCATCCAGAAGAAATTGGTGCTCACAGCCCCGTTTCATCGCCTGGTCAAACCCATGATTTATTGAGAAGATACCACTGAAAGAGCCAGATCGGACTCCACATTGACCAATTACTACGACAGCAACGCCATTGCCTTCATCGCGACCACGCGCGACGTCGATATGTCGATTGCTCGGGGGCGGTTTCTGGCGGCTGTTCCATCGCGGCCTGATGACCCTGCACGCATCTTGGACGCGGGGTCTGGGTCCGGGCGGGACGCGTTGGCCTTTCGGGTCTTGGGCTACGATGTCAGGGCCTTCGATGCCTCGCCCGTCATGGTTGCTGCCACGCAAGCGCATGCGGCAGTCGAGACCCGGCTGATGCGTTTCCAAGAGTTCTTTTGGGAGCATTCGTTCGAGCGCATCTGGGCCTGCGCCTCCCTCCTGCATGTGGCCGAGGCGGATTTGGCTGGGGTCGTCGACCGCCTTGCTGCCCATCTGGTCGCCGGCGGCGCGCTCTACCTGTCATTCAAGCGCGGCACCGGCGAGCAGGTGAAGGACGGACGCCGTTTCACCGACATGACGGCGGAAAGCCTGGCGGCGCTCCTCGACGGATCCGCCGCGTTCCACAAGCCTGACATATGGGAAAGCCACGATTGTCGCCCGAATCGGGCGTCGGAGGTTTGGGTGAATTCCGTGGTGAAGAAGACGTGACCGGCGGATCGGGTGTTCCTGCTCAGGGGGCAAGCAACCCCGGCTGCGCTGTCTGCGATGCTGCCGCCGGCGTCATCGTGGAATGCGACGCCGAGGTCATCCTGATCCGCCACGGCGCGGGTCTTGCCCTGGCGCCCCGTCGTCATGTTGCCCGCTGGCGGGAGCTTTCAACCACAGAGCAAGCGGCCCTTGCCGTCAGGATCGGGGCCGCGCAAGCCCTCCTCGAAACCGCGGGCACCACCGTGCGGGTGGGGGCGCGCGCAAGCTGCATGTGTTCCAGGCCGCACAGATCCCGTTCCACCCCAAGGCCTGGATGTTCACCTTCGCAGGCGACGGCGGGGCGCTGATCGTCGGGTCGTCGAACCTGTCCCGGTTGGCGCTGACTGACGGCATCGAATGGAACATGCGTCATGTCGATCCCGTCGATCCTGCTCCGCTTCTGGCCGCCCGTGCAGCGTTCGAGGCGGCGCTGCTCGCCCGGCCCGAGGTGACCGAGCTGACGCCCGCCTGGATCGACGCCTACGAGGCGCGTCGCATCGCACCCCTGCCCACGGCCAGCGGAGCACCAATAGAAGCCCCGGAAACCGCCCCCACCCCGCACGAGATTCAGGCCGAGGCGCTGGCGGCCCTGCGCGCGACCCGGGCGAAAGGCTATGGTGCGGGGCTGGTGGTTTTGGCCACGGGCCTTGGCAAGACATTCCTCGCGGCTTTCGACAGCGCGGATGCGGCCCGCGTCCTGTTCGTCGCGCATCGCGAGGAAATCCTGACCCAAGCCATGGCCGCCTTCCGCGCCGTCCGGCCCCGCGCCCGACTTGGGCGCTACAACGGCGAGGAGAAGGACGCAGAGGCCGACATCGTCTTCGCCTCGGTCCAGACCTTGGCGCGCAATGCACACCTAACCCGTTTCGATCCCCGGGCCTTCGATTACATCGTCGTCGACGAATTCCACCACGCTGCAGCCGCCACCTACCGGCGGATCATCGATCATTTCCAGCCTGGCTTTCTGCTGGGCCTGACCGCCACGCCCGACCGCAGCGATGGTGGCGACTTGTTGGGGCTGTGCGAAGAAAACCTCGTCTATGAATGCGATCTCTGGTCGGGCATCGACCGGGGGCTTCTGGCACCTTTCCACTATTTCGGCGTGCCCGATCCGGTCGAGTATTCCCAGATCCCCTGGCGCAGCGGGCGGTTCGACGAGGCGGCTCTGACCGAGGCCGTGGCCACCCAGGCCCGCGCCGAAAACGCCCTTGAGCAGCTCGCGAAACGCGGCGGTAAAAAGACAATCGGCTTCTGCGTGTCCCGCCGCCACGCCGATTTCATGGCCAATGTCGCGCAAGCTCGCGGCCTGCGCGCCGTCGCGGTCCATTCGGGCGACACCTCCGCGCCTCGTGCCAGCGCGCTGAAGGCGCTGCAGGACGGCGATCTCGACATCGTCTTCGCCGTCGACATGTTCAACGAGGGCGTGGACGTGCCCTCGATCGACACCGTGCTGATGCTGTGCCCGACCGAGAGCCCGGTGATCTGGCTGCAGCACCTAGGGTCAGGACCCATTGATTTCCGCTGGGTGGCGTGATTCACGGTTCGAAAAACGAGCGGTGAACATGTCTGATCTCTTCTGGCTGACCGACGCGCAGATGGCGCGTCTGGAGCCCTATTTTCCGAAGTCCCACGGTAAGCCGCGCGTCGATGACCGGCGTGTGCTGAGCGGTATTATCTTCATCAATCGCAATGGGTTGCGGTGGCGCGATGCACCTGCGCAATACGGTCCGCACAAGACCCTGTATAACCGCTGGAAGCGATGGAGCGACAAGGGCATCTTTGCTCGCATCATGGTTGGCTTGGCCGCCGAGCACGGCGAGAAGAAGACGGCCGTGATCGACGCGACGTATCTGAAGGCACACCGGACCGCGACCAGCCTGGCCGCGAAAAAGGGGGGCGTGGCCGCCTGACCGGGCGCACCAAGGGCGGCATGAACACCAAGCTGCACGCCATCTGCGACAGCCAGGGACGTCCGCTTGACCTCTTTGTCACCGCTGGACAGGTCAGCGACTACATTGGTGCACGGGCATTACTGGGCGGCTTGCCAAAGGTCGAATGGCTGCTCGGAGACCGAGGCTACGACGCAGACTGGTTCAGAGACGCGTTGAAAGACAAGGGGATACGCGCTTGCATCCCGGGGCGGAAACAGCGCAACACAACTATCAAATACGACAAGCGCCGATACAAACGCCGCAACCGCATCGAGATCATGTTCGGCAGGCTCAAGGACTGGCGACGCGTCGCAACCCGTTACGACAGGTGCCCGAAGGTCTTTCTATCCGCCATCGCGCTCGCGGCAACCGTCATCTATTGGCTATGAAACAAGAACGAGTCCTGACCCTAGGCTGACACAACCATCGGCGAAAATTGATAGGGGCGCACATCGCGTCCCTTTCCTTAGTCAACACTGGAACGACAAGAATGCCCGCTCCGGGTTGCGCTGGCCTTCAAGTTATCTGAGTTCTCCAACCTGTCCCCGGCGCCGCCGAGCCGGAAAGCACCATGAACAACTAGCTGAAGGATTCTTGCCTAAATCCTGCGTTCGCTCGACTTTCCACCACAAGACAGATATGTTGCCCGTCGCGGTGCATCCCTGAGGGTGGAATACATGACGGTCGGTTCAGCAGCAGTACGAGTAAACGCAGTCCTCACCGCGTTCCGCGATGACGAGAATTCGGACGTCATCGACTCGCTTTGTTACTTCTATGTTCCCATTCTCGATAAGTTAAGTGGCAAACCGATCACAGCATCGCTCCTCGCGAAGGCCGCCAAGCTCATCTACGGATGGAACCTCACGGAATCTGTCGGACATGTCTTCGTTGAACGACTGGCTGCCCAGGGCCATTTACTAAAAGAAGAAAGGAACGGCCAAGACTACTTCATCGCTCAGCCAAGCCCTGATCTTGCCATAGATGTAGAGACATCCATCCAAGAATCGTTCGATCAAGTGACCGATTTGTTTCGGGAATTTGAACTTGTTTCTGGCGATCCCATCTATAGGCAACTCACCCGTGAGCAGTTGGGCGACCTGCTGGTCCGCTTTCTCATATCGCTTGACGCCTATTCAAATAATGAAATTTCTGCATCCTTGAAGGCGGGGGATATTGCCAACGGTGAACGCAGCGCCCTTCAAGAATTGAAGGATGACGTTTCCGTTCTCTCGCAATCAGAAACCCACGTTTGCGCGCGCTTTGTGCAACGGCTGTCAAGGGAGCAGCCGGAACTAGCAGAGAAACTCAGCTTGTTTGTGGCGGCCGGCCTTTTGGCTGAATTAGTTGAAGATTTCCGAAAGCCCTCCGCGCTGGAAACAAAAAGCGAGACCACATTCTTGCTCGACGGGCCGATGCTCCTCGGCCTCATCGGAACAAGCGGTGAAGCCCTTCAAGTGGAAGCAAGGACGATAGTTGAGGCGTTGAAGTCGATTGGCTGCCGCGTTCAGGTTTTCAGTGAAAGCTGTCGCGAAGCAGAACGGGTGCTCGCGTCCTACTTGAAGGCTTCGCCCTCTGATCGTCATGGCCGAACACACACGGCCATTCTTAAGGGCGAGGTTGACCGAGCCTATGTGCAAACCGTTGCATCAGACATAGAAGCGGCCGCCGAAAAATTTGGTGTACATGTCCGGGACTACTCCTTAGAAGCCTTCCCTAACGACCATAAGTATTTCGATGACGAAAGGAATAAGGACGTATATTCCTTTCTGTCATGGGATAACCCACTTGCCCGTGACCACGATGCGTTCGCCGTGACTGCCATTATGCGGATGCGACATGGCAAGCACAAAAACGACCCGTTGCAAAACAGCCATGTCTTTATTTCCTCTAACGAGAAGCTGGTCAGGAAGGCGCGGGAATACTGCCTGCAATCTCAACTGGTTCGCGAAACACAGTGTGGGCCAGTCGTCGATACCAGAGATTTGGCGACAATCGCATGGTTGCGAACTGGTTTCGAGAACTCGGAGAAACTTCCAACATCGCACATGCTGGCGCAATGCGAACGCGTCCTTCGGGTCCGAAAAGACGTCATCGAGAATGCCCGCCAACAGGTCGCCAAGTTCACCCCCGAAAATGTTGAACAGTTCGAACTACTTTTGCAGGACAATCGCGCGGTCAGTTACCTGATGGACACCGCACGCGGCTCGTCGGCCCCGTTTGACCCCGACCGGGATCAAGAACTTCTGGATGGAATGCTGGATGCTGCCATAAAGGTTGTCCGTGACGAAACAGAAGCCAAGCTGTCCGAAAAGGACAAGAAAATTCGCCAACTGCGTGCTGAGAGCAGGAAAGCTCAAGAAGAGACCCAAGCCGAATACGAAGCAAGGCTAAACGAAGAGGCCCAAAAGACTGCTGATATGGAGGCCAGACTGGCTGAGCTGGAACGTCAGAGAGCGGAAGACGCAAAGCGTCTCGCACTGGTGTCGTCCCGGCACGAAACCATCATGCGAGAGGGTATCGAGTATTCCAATAAGCGGATCAGCCGGTATCAGGTGCTGGGCGCTGCGTTATTAGCCGCCGCAGGCAGTCTCGCTACGTTTGGAGTTTTTTGGGATCCATCAAGTCTGCCACCTGCTGTGGACTGGGGCTCTAAACTGATCGCGACAATCGGTGTAATCTTCACTGTGCTCGCGCTTCTTGGACGACCCGTGCCCGGCTTGTGGCAAGTGATCGAGCGTCGCGGCGAGAAATGGTATTCAGATTACTGCGTGAACAAGGGCGTCCCCGCCGTGGAGGCTCAGGAACGCCTGTTGGTCGGAACGAGCCGGTTGTTGTTGGCCGAGGTCGACCGAGAGATTCATGAAACAGATTGCAAGGCGGTCCGTGGTCAGGATTCATAACCAGAACACGATGCTAGAAATGATACCCGAATGATACCCACGCGGTAGAGGGAGCACTTCACTAAGATGCTGAAGCCCCTTAAGCCATTGTTATAGTTTGGTAAAAATGGTGCCCGGGGGCGGAATCGAACCACCGACACGAGGATTTTCAATCCACTGCTCTACCCCTGAGCTACCCGGGCGCGGAAGCGGGCTTTTGCCCGCGGGTGGCGGTTGTCTAGGGGCTTCTGCTGGGACTGTCCATAGGGTCGATGCGTTTTTTTCCGGTCCTGCAACCTGAAGTCTGGATGTTCGCTCAAGGTGGGGGCCATGTGTGCGTGCTGGCGCGCGTCACAGCAGGAGCAGCCCATTCTAATCGTCCATCGAGATGCAAACCAACCATGGGGAGCGAATGGACAGATGGACGGTTCCGGGGGGGGACGGATTGCTTTTGCGCTGCGCATTTCCGTTGATGCCGTCGATGGAATCACGTCGCCTTTTGCGAGGCAGCGGCCTGTAGGGATCGCCACGTTGCCTGAGGCTCGGCGGTGCGCCCGTGCACGACCGCGATCAACGACCACGGGTTCGCGCCTTGTTGCACGGCCATGTTGTGCGGTTCAGCACCCGGTCCCGCGCAGCACGACGCTGAACGTGCGCCAGATGATCGCCAGATCGGTGCGCAGCGACAGCGCGCGGTAATAGGCCTGGTCGAAGCCGGCGCGCTCATGAAAGCTTGACGCGTTGCGCGCAGAGGTCTGCCACAATCCGGTGATGCCGGGGCGCATGATGTAATACTCGGTGCCGGGGTAGAGCACCCGCTGGTCACGCATCATCGGGCGTGGCCCGACGATCGACATGTCACCGGTCAGCACGTTCCAGAGCTGTGGCAGTTCATCCAGCGAGGTCTTGCGCAGGATAGCGCCGAAGCGCGTGATGCGCGGGTCCGTCTTCAGTTTCTGGTGGCGGTCCCATTCGGTCCGCGCCACCGGGTTCGCGGCCAGGTACGCCTCCAGCACAGCCTCGGCGTCGGGCACCATGGTGCGCAGCTTCCACATCCCGAAAACGCGCCCGTGACGGCCGATCCGCTCCTGCCGGTAGAACGGCGACCCACCTTCGCGCAGGACAAGGCCCAGTGCTGCCAGCCCGATAATGACCAGCGCAACGGGCGCGGCCAGACCAACGATGATCAGGTCGAGCAGGCGCTTGGCATAGCGCCGATAGGCCAGCCCCGCGGGAACAGACGGACGCGGCAGAACGCGGTGCGGTGCCTCTCCATTCGTGGTGAGGCCGAAACGCTCGTACATGTGCACACCCTCCTTCAAGGGGCGCCCGCGAGAGGGCGCGACAATCTGAGCTTTCCTGCCTCGCCAAGCGACCCATGGCGCGGGGAAGAAAGACGTTTTGATTTCGAGTGCGATCAGACGCTAACCATGACCCTGGCCCCCCAGGAACTTCGATCCGGCTACCCCCACCTTTGCGCAAGCCCGCCCCGTGGAAGCGGGGGTCGAAGGCTTGCGCGACGTCGTAGCCGATCCACGCATCGCACCGCGCAGGTATGGCATTTGTGGCAACATTTCGTCAATTCGCATCCGCCTCATTCAACCATGGGATGTTACATGAAATCGGTCGAAAAGAGGGCCATCGACAACACGAAAATACAGTATTTTCAGTGAGCGGAACTCTCGCCAGCCACTGCGCCAGCGCATATTGTTAATATTTTGGAAACGGCTACGGAGGCTTTATGCAACCTTAGGGTGAATTATGCCAAGATATCGGGCAGCACACTGAGAAAGACATGTCCTTTTGTTCAGGTCGACTCCCGAAACCCGAAACAGCGCGCGGAGCCGCATCCGCCCGATTTCAACTGTGCACACTGCGCGGATCCGTGGCTGAAATACGGCGGGAAAGGCGCAGAACCGTGTTTCCAACACGTCATTTTTTTTCAGCACCGAGAAATGTTCTTCCTGCGGTTGCAAATTGCGGCGAAACAAAGGCGCTTTGCGGCTCAAATTGTTCTCAAATCTGTCCTTTCTCGCCACAATCCGATTCGCATCCGATTCGCATCCAGGCCGCGCGGGGCGCCTTTTCGGTGCCAGAACACAATGAAAAAAGGCGCTACATCGCGGCGCGGGGGTCCGGTCGCGCCCGCCACAATCTGACCTCATTTCGCCATCGTCGCGGCTGGATGGTTGATACGTGCCCCGGACACGGCCATACACGGCCGCGACCCTTCGTCGACGGAAGATACCATGCCCGACATCGCACCAACATTTGACGCAGCCTTCTGGATCACCGCTGCGGCCATCTTCTGCCTGCTGCTGCTGTCCGGGTTTTTCTCGGGTTCCGAAACCGCGCTGACGGCCGCATCGCGCGGCAAGCTGCGCGCGCAGGCCGACCGGGGGTCGAAACTCGCGGAAGGCGCGCTCACGCTGACCGAGGACAGCGAGCGGCTGATCGGCTCGGTTCTGCTGGGCAACAACCTCGTCAATATCCTCGCCACCTCCCTGGCCACCGCGCTGTTCACCCGCGCCTTCGGCGAGAGCGGTGTGGCGTTGGCGACACTGGTCATGACCCTCCTGGTGCTGATCTTCGCGGAGGTGCTGCCCAAGACCTACGCCATCACCAATGCCGAAAAGGCAGCCGCTGCGGTCAGCCCGGCAATCCGGGTTGTCGTCTTGCTGTTTTCGCCGGTGGTGTCGATGGTGCAGGTGCTGGTGCGCGCGATCCTGCGGCTGTTCGGCGTGCAGGCCGATCCCGAAAGCGCGGTTCTTTCGGCGCATGAGGAAATCGCCGGGGCAATCACGCTGAGCCATTCCGAGGGTGCGGTGGAAAAAGAAGATCGGGACCGGCTGCTTGGCGCACTCGACCTTGGCGACCGGACGGTGGAAGAGATCATGCTGCACCGATCCAGCATCGAGATGATCGACGTGGACAATGACAGCGAAAAGATCCTGTCCCAGTTGCTGCAATCGCCCCATACCCGTTTGCCGGTTTACCGGGGGGACCCCGAAAACATCGTGGGCGTGGTCCATGCCAAGGACGTTCTGCGCGCGATGGATCGGCTGATGCGCGGCCCCGATGCCTCTGCCGCCGGACTGGCCGGATTCCAGGTGACGGATGTGGCGATGACACCCTATTTCGTGCCCGAGACGACGACGCTCGACGACCAGATGCGCCAGTTCCTGCACCGCCACACGCATTTCGCGCTGGTTGTGGATGAATACGGCGCGCTTCAGGGGCTGATCACGCTGGAGGATATCCTCGAGGAGATCGTCGGTGAGATCACCGACGAATTCGACGTCGAGGAAGAGATCAACCTGACCCCCGAGGCCGATGGCAGTTACGTGATCGACGGCGGCATGACCATCCGCGACCTCAATCGCGCGACCGACTGGACGCTGCCCGACGAGGAGGCCAACACCGTCGCCGGGCTGGTCATCCACGAGGCGCAGATGATCCCCGAGGAGGGGCAGGTGTTTTCCTTCCACGGCTTTCGCTTCGAAGTGGCGGCGCGCCAGCAGAACCGTCTGACCCGGTTGAAGATCCGCAAGCTTCTATAAGGCGGTTTCGCCGCGCTGTCGCGCGCCGACCCTGCGGCCTCTTCGCTGGCGCTCATCGGCGCAAGGCGCGAAAGTTGGTGATGCCCTGAGGGGCGGCATGTTATCGCGGTTTTCAGGCGCTGTCGGTTCTCTGCCGAGAAAACGATATGCCACATGTCGGAGACCACCATCACACAGCGGCCCGATCCACCGGGTTATTCATCCGATCCACGCCGATCTGGCCGCGCTGATGGCAACCTTTTCCGGGGAACGGCTCTGGCAGGGTGCCGGCCATGACCAGACCGAACCCCAGGCACTCAGATGTCTGGCCCGGTGTGATCTCGGTCCTCGTGGGCAGGCCGGCTGCATTGACGCGGAGGTGGATCTTGGTCGTGAAGCCACCCCGAGAACGGTCGAAACCCTGTCGCGGAGTCCGCCTTTTACGCCCGCTGCCTGATGATGGGCGCGGATCACAGTGCTGTCGATCATCTGCAGGGCGTCCGGCACGGCCTCGCTCTGGTTCAAGGCCTCCATGATCTCTTCCCAGAGCCTGGCCAGCGTCCAACGCCGGAACCGGAGATAATCGCTCGACCATTTGCCAAACGCCTCGGGCAGATCGCGCCAAGGAGCCCCTGTGCGGGCAATCCAGAAAATCCCATCAAGAACAAGGCGGTGATTGGTGGGTTTGCGTCCATTCGGGGCGCGGACAGCCTGGCTGAACCGTTCAAAGAACGCCCATTGCTCGTCCGGCATCAGGTCTCGTGCCAAGCTGATCTCCATCGCAGATACCAGCTTGACTCACGTTTGGCGGGGCGTGTGAATCCCTTTTGTCAACATGACCCAGATCGGCAACAGAAACCGTTTATTGGAAAATTATTCAATGAAATCAAAGGAAAGTGGCGGAGAGACAGGGATTCGAACCCTGGGATCCCGTGAAGGATCAACGGTTTTCGAGACCGCCCCGATCGACCACTCCGGCACCTCTCCGTGCTTTGGCGAGCGTCGTGGGGCGGGGATTAG
>Ga0100378_1002821_pt1 | contig 17056 bp, 16 predicted proteins | sample CryGeymeta201502_FD_81535 | JGI IMG/M metagenome (GOLD analysis project Ga0100378, IMG submission 81535) | Groundwater microbial communities from Crystal Geyser aquifers in Utah, USA - Crystal Geyser metaG 2015-02 | ecosystem: Environmental > Aquatic > Deep subsurface > Groundwater | place: USA...
ATTACTAATTTTAATAATATAATTTATTCTAATTGAAAATTAAAATATAAATTACATATATGAATTATAATTTTAAATCATAACAATAAAATAGTATTATTACTTTGCATTTATTAATAACTTACATAAAAACATATACAATTACTAATATACAAACTTTAATTACATTTTACATTAAATGAGCTATAAAATTAAATTTAAATAATAATCAAATTAATAAATTGAATATATTTATGTTAACATTCAGATCTATCTAATCTTATATATTTCCATTATTTTTTTCATAAAATGGATAGTCAGTATATCCTTCAGCTCCGGGAGTAAACCAAGTTTTAACATTTCCTTCATTTAATTCCCAGTTATTTTGGAATCTTTCTACTAAATCTGGATTGGCTAAGAATAATCTTCCGAATGTTACCATATCAGCATGACCATCTTCAATAATTTGATTACCAGTTTCTTTAGTCCATCCACAATTAGTTACATAAATTCCGTTAAAATATTTTCTAAATATACTTGCAAGGGTTCCTTCCTTAGCAAATTCTCTAATTTGATCATCAATTTCTTTACCAAACATTACTGCATCACATTCTGCTAATTCAATGAATAAAACATTTCTATCACTTAATTGCTTGAGAAGATAAAAATATAATGCTTTAGGGTCTGAGTCAAACATGTCTTGGTATCTCCCTAAAGGGCATAGTTTAAGTCCGACTTTGTCTTTTCCATAAACACTAATTAAAGCATCTGTAACTTCTAAACAAAATCTACTTCTGTTTTCTATAGAACCTCCATAAATATCTGTTCGTTTATTTGTTCCGTCTCTTAAGAATTCGTCAACTAAATAACCATTTGCAGCATGTAATTCTAAGCCATCAAAACCGGCTTTCTGTGCGTTTTCAGCACCTTTTCTAAATTGTTCTACTATTTCTTTTATTTCTTCAATTGTAAGTTCATGTGGGACTTCGTAATCGGCTTTACCTTTGCTTGTATGAGCTTGTCCTTTTAAGGGAATTGGGCTTGGAGCTACTGGAAGTCCTCCATCATTTGAGTGGCCAGCTCTTCCACAATGCCAAATTTGTAAGAAAATTTTTCCTCCTTCTTTATGTACTGCATCAATTACTTTTTTCCATCCTTCAACTTGTTCATCGGTGTATATTCCACAAGCTCCTGGGAAATTGTTTCCTAACTTTGAAATAGAAGTACATTCAGTTAACACAAAAGCACATTTTCTTGCTCTTTCTGAATAATATTTAACATGTAATTCATTAGGGACACATGTATTATAGTCACATCTCATTCTGGTTAAAGCAGCCATTGCAATTCTATTTGGGAAACTAAAACTAGTTGTTGTAAGTGGGCTAAAGAGGTTTGCTTTTTTACTATCCATGATTTTATATATAATTATTTATGTATTTTTTGATTATATATGTTGTTTTGGAGAATCTGTTAAATTAAGTATTATAATACGTAATGCACGTAATGAAGTAAACATTAATCAAATTATAAGTATAATATATTAAATACTTAATATATAATACATAATAAATAATATTTATTTAATAGTACAAAATGAATATTTCATTCAAAAAGTACAATATAATATATAAAAACTAAAGAAACTAAACTCTCAATCAACTTAATAATCAAACATTATTAACATTATTTATTATAAACAAATAATAAACTATATACTATAGTTAAACACCTTTAATATTAACAAAATTAATAAATAACATAAAATATAAAATAAAATATAAAATTATATTTGTTATAAGTTCATTATCCTTAATTATTTTTTATAGTCAATCACAGCTCCATTATTCTTAATATCATTAAATTCTCTTTCATATACTTATGCCTTTAAATAGGGATTGAAATCAGCAACAACCTTCAATAATTTTTCATAAGATTCAAAGTATTTGTTTGTATTGTCTGGTTTTAATAGCATAACAACGGAGGTTGGTCTTTTAGTCAAAGAAGCGTTTCCTAAACTTTCTCTTGATTTAACGTAAACATATGGAACTTTGATTTTTTCGCAAACAATTGGAATATGACTAATAATATCGACAGGGCTTACATCACCTGCGATAATACATAAACCAACTTGATTTTTTCTAAAAGCTTTATTAACTTCTTTTACTCCTCTTTTAACAAGTTTTATTTTTGATACTAATAATTGTTATGTTAAAAATTGATTAAATTGATTATTTACATTTTTTAACTAAAGTAAGTAGTTTTCCAGTTAATTTGTCAGTTGCGAGGGGTTCGGCAATTGGGCTTCTGTATAAAACAACATCGTCATTTTGTTGTGATTCTGTATCCTCCATATATTAGTATATAATATTTAATTTAATAATTGCTTTATTGTTATAATTTTATAATAAATACAATAGTAAATTATTATAAAATATAGGAAACAAACATATTACAATTATATCATAACTTATTAGTTAAAATAATAAAAAGCATAGATAGTAAAGTAAATAGTATACAGAAATACAATACCATAACTAAAAAACATAAAATATCATATAATATTATCAGGGCAATTTAGAAGATCAATTAATGCATTTAGTCTTCCCTTTTCTTGCTTACTTGTTACACCCAATTTTTTAATTAGGTATTCTTTTATTTCTATTTTTTCTTCGCATCTCATTGATTCAATTGCTTTTTGAAGGACAAACATTCCAAATTTATTTTTTATTAAACTAGCTATTTTAGTAACGTTAAATAACTCTTTAATTAGCTTTTTACGAAATTCCTTTTTGGTAAATTGATAAATTAATTAAAGTAATTAAAGTAATTAAATGTAATTAAATGTTAATATTAATATTACTGGTTCGACTATTCCAAGACATCTTTCAACAACATTAGAGGAAAACTTTTGCATTGATAGCGAGCCAACATTATCAAGAATAATTTTGAGGATTCCTTTGCTATTTTCTAATGACCATGTCTAAAAGATTAATTAATTGTAATAAGTTAATTATTTAATTGTATAAGTTATAATTTGTTTGTTTTAAATGTAGTTTACCTCAAGGATATGCTGGATTATATAGTTTCCAAAAGGATTTTGTAAGATTTCAATACAGTTTTTTAGAATAATTATCTCTATTTGGCTTCGGATATTTTCATTCTTGTTTCTAGTGATGAACTTTTTTATCTATAGAATAATTATAAAAGTATATTACAACACAAACACCATTATTGTCTAAGACTAACTTATCTAAATTATCCAAAATAATAATATTAATATTTTCTCTATTATCTTCTTTAATCGAAGCAAGTATTTTCTGCATTACGTGTGTTCCATTAACATCCTATAAAAAATATTAATAAAACTTAATTAAATTATAATATTGTTTTAAATTATTACAAAAGATAGCTGCATAATATTATCAGTAATTGATTCTTTTACAATTGATTCTTCGTCTGGCATATTAACTAATTCTACTAATGATTGTATTGAGTGTGTACCTGAATTGTGACAGGCGATATAAACAAAGTCAGACAAAATCTATTAGTATTATTAAACATTAATTACATTTTTAAATATAAACACTCTTTGCTCAGAAGTACAACATTGAAATAATTTCTGGCTGAAATAATTACCGTATATGTCAGTCATAAGTTCTTTAAAGAATCCAGACAATTTGAAAAGTATACTATCAAGGTTCTCTGGTGATATCTTATTTAGAAGTTTCTGTAATATCCTAAGATAATTTTAAGTTTAAACTTTTAAATATACCTAGAACCTTGTTGCGTACAAATAAACTCATGTAATGGGCAATTAATATTTTTAATTATTTCTTCTAAGTTTTCTGGCTCTTCAATGTCGGTGTTATCGACGGGAGGGGGCTGGAAAAACTTTTTATCAAGTATAAGTTGTTTTGGCTTGATTGAGTAATCTGTTCTAGGATAATTATTTAATCCTAAGCTTAGAGAATTGTTGTTAATATTGTTTATGTTAAAAAGATTATTGTTTAGGTTGTTTAAGCTGTTAAATTTAGAGGTGTTTTGGGATTGGTTTGTGTTGTCACTTGAATTAGATATGATTGTTAAGCTTGACTGAGTGGGGCTTGATTTTTTGTTCATTACTTGATTTTGACAATGGAAAGGAATATTATTCGAACTGATGTTTGTATTTGAAGATGTTACGTTAGTTGTTGTATTTGTCGCTGTATTCGGCGCTGTATTTCTTGTAGCAAAGCAGTCATTATCAACATTAAATTGATTATTATTACTAAAATCAGGTGTAGAAGTAGAACAATTATTATCTTGATTATTATTGTTTCCATCTGTATTTATATCTTTATAAGAATTGTTCTTCGAACTATTATTTGAGTTATTATTACCAGCGATATTTCTGTTATAATTAGGATTCATAACAGGGTTGATAAATGGATATATCCTTGGACTATTATTTGGAGCAAAATTACTCAAGTTACTCATTATATTGTTTCGAACTGGCTGAGTTCTTAACATCATATTTTGATTCATTTTTAAATTGTTATATGCAATATATTGATTTTGCATATTATTATAATAGGCCATATTATTAAAATTATTCATGTTATTCATGTTATTATTCATATTATTATGCATGTTTGAGTTATTCATGAATGGATTATTATTATTTAAAAATGGATTATTACATCCGCTGAAATTATTTAAATTATTAATATTGTTATTTCGGAAGTTTGGAATTGGCATACTGTTTAAGAAGTTAGGGTAGTTTGGATTATTAGGAGATGTGTTGGGTTTAGTTTGGTTTATATTTGGTACTTGAGTAGGATAAGATCCAGACATTTGGTGATTATAACTATAATTACTGTTGCAATTCATTGGAAACATGGCTATATTACTTTCTTGAGTTCTTTCTTGATTAAACTCAAAGCCTCTTATCTCAGTTCTGATATTTGGTTGTGACATCTCTTTACTAGTGTTAAAATTATCAGAGCACTTAGTACAGCAAGATTCTTCTTTATTTAGCATTACGTTATTTTTTCTACTGTCATCCTTTTTTGAAGATTTTATGTCATTTTGTGAGCTTGAGATTTGATTATTATCTCCATTTGAATCATTCTTAGCTGAATTAGGGCTAAAGTATTCTAAGAGATAGCTCTTTACTTTTTCGATATTGTCTTCTTGTTCAATATTTGCATTGTTGGTATAGTTTTCACTCATTTATTTTATAAATAATATAAAACATGTTTTCGAAGCTGAAAATATTAATTTAAAACTTGATACTTATTTTTAAAATTTAGAGATTAAGAAATTTATTTAATTATCCAAAATAAAGAATCAAGAATTATACTACAGAAGACAAATATTATATATAAAATTTTAAATTTTAAAAACAATACAACATCATATAAAAACGTACAACAAGATATAACAACAAATAACATAATATTACAACATATTACAACAAATTTAGAATATTATAAGTAAAAATAAATAAACAATATTATATAAGCATTGTCACAATGATTGTTTGTTTATACTATTCTCTTCAACCTCTTTACATTATCTTTAATATATTTTACTCTTCTGGATTAGCTTCTTACTTATTTCTTTTCTACATGTAGGACATACTTTATTATGAGAAAGCCATTTTTCAATACATTCCTTATGAAATATATGTTTTCTATTACAAGGAAGTATTTTTATCTTCTGATCAACTTCGTAAGGTTCTATACATATACTGCAGCAATCTCTGTCCTTTTCTTCTAAAAGTATAGGAATATAGTCATCAATATTCTTTTCATTAAGTACAACTTGATCGATCATATTAATTACCTCTGGACTACATCTGTTTTGATAATCTGTATAAAGATTAATGTTTTGTAAGTCAGCTTCGTTAATTCCATATTTAAAATGTAGGAAGAAGTTAATAAAGCTAATAATCAATCTTAAGAAGAATCCAAAAACAAGCCAGTTAATAATAAAATAAAATTGCATGGCTCCTTTGCAAGGACTTGACTTTCTTATAAGTAGGAAATATAATGTATAGCTAATTAGTAAACAGTATCCTAGTATTGTGTTATAAAAGAAGACGTTTGATCTTGTCATATACATAAGACGTCTGGAACATATGATAGGATCGTTTGAGTTATTAGCTACTCTAATTGTTTGGTAAATAAGTATTCCTTTCGGTAATATTTCTAAGAATTTAATCACTGTAACTACAACAAGCCATAATGTTGTTGTCATATCACATGAAATAATGTTTGAAAATTTAGAAATTAAAAATATAAGTGAAGGTACTGCTACTACAAGGTTGTAAAAAACAGCCAATGAGTATTCGAACTTAATATATTCTATAAAATTCTCTTTTTGTCTGATTAAATCATCTAGATCTTGGAACATAGAATGACCTTGAGGATGTGTTTGAAATGCGTGTCTTTGGAGTCTCATGTAGTTATTATTAAGCATCCGGTAAATGGCATCCATTATTTACAACTTTTTATTTATAATTATATAAAAAATACTATAATGTAGTTAATTATATAATTTCCTTATTACTATATTTATTATAATTATATTTATTAATAAAATAATAAAAATGAGTTTTGAAAACATTATGCAATACGAAATAACAAACTTAACCGCAAATAGAACAACAATCGATAATAAAAAAGTTTATGAAATGTTAATCCATAGTATAAAAGGAAAATTTGTATTATAATTATTGATAATATTTGAATAAAGGTTTGTGAAGAGCCAAGAAAAAAGTTTATATTATCAAGAACTCTTTCTTCAGATCAAGTATATAATCCATCAGCCAGTCTCAACGACGCAAAGAGTTTTTTAGACTGCAATGCAACTATGTTAGAAAAATCTAATTCAAAATGCAAGGGATCATATGAAAAAATATTCACTTGTATTTCTAACTCAAAAAGATTATTTTCTTTCCCTAAGAATTGCATAAATGAAATGGAAGATTTTATTAACTGTTAATTTGTATGGAAAATAATAAGAAGACATGACTAATTAAGATAATAAAGTAAACAAAATATTTTAACCAGTTATTTAATAATAAATATCATTAGCTATAACAACATAATTAAATTAAATTTCATATATAATTAGTTATATTCATTTATATTCATTCATATTACAATAATATTCATTTATATAAACATATTAATCATCACAAAGTTAAGTTAATATTTATATTATCTCAATAAATATATTATTAATTGTATAAATACATTATAACTAGATTATAATCATAATTATAAACATAATATTATTTATATGGCGGATAATGCTGAAAAGTAAATATTTTTAATAATCATAGTATAAATGTCGTTAATAATTCCGAAACACAACATATAGACCAGCCCTATCAACCCGAATTACCAAATGAAATTTCACGAAATGTTATTCAAGTTCAAGTTCCATTTAGTATAAGTCATCAAACCAGAAATAATATTGAACCTACAAACGAACATTTTAATAATAATCTTACAAACCTTATTAGTCTTAATTATAATATTCATAATGTTAATAATCAATCTGGATCAGATTCTTCATCTGAATCTAGCGAAACTTCTTCTGAAGGTAATTTTATCAATATAATTTACTATAATTATACATTTACATGTTATAATCTCTTTATTTTTCAATATTTTTACTATATTTATTTTACTGTTAGTCTTAGGTCCACTAATGAATATCCCTTATATGAGAAATAATATTCGAAGAAATGCAATAAATAGTAATCAAAATCGTGATACGAGTAATAACGAAATAACTAGTCCACTGATAAATCGAACAGATGATTATTTTATAGAGAATAATTATTTTGATCACTTTTATAATACAGATAACTTAATTAACCACCGTAGAAATAATTTAATTCAATATGAGATATGCGATGAAACTCAAGAGTTGTTAGTACTAAGTAATAATAAAAAATATAAATGATTAATAAAATAACTAATTAAACTTTATGATATAGAATTACAAAAGAAGAAATACGGAAAGTTAGCTGTTAATTTTTTCCATAAACTAATAAAAAATAATTTAATAAAGGCAACACAAATGAATCTATATACGATTAAGAAAATGTACAAATTATACTTTACGAACTTCAAGCTTGAAAAAGCAGTAAATTTATAATAATCAAATATAATCTTAACTATTTTCTTTTTATTTTAGAAAGAAAAAAATTCATACAAGATGACTCGCAAGTTTTTTAACTGTCTCATTGGCATTTCTCAACTTGAAAGATTTATTAATACTATAAACTTCCAAGATAAAACAAACCAAAATGACATATTTTTCTTAAAGATCTTTATGGGAGTATATCAGCACTTCTATCTTGAGTTTGACTATCCACTATTTGATGTAAAATACAACTTTAATTTCGATTATGATAATAATGATTATGAAATATTTACTTGCTATAAATAAACATTACATTACATAATCATAAACATTAAAATTAACATAACTAGAATTATCATAAAAAATTCTTGAAGCTAGCAATAAACTTTCACGAAAAGCTTACAGAAGATAATATTATATTTATAGAAGAGAAATTAACTTTGTTTTCTTATGAGTTCGATAGTAAATTTTTTATCATCTTTAATATCTTAACTAATTAGATTCATTGCATAACTCTGTGCATAGAAATATTGCTACTTTTTTCCAAAAAAAATATGAGTCAATTGATCATTATACAAATGAAATTAAAAGGATTACAAATCTTACAAATGGAGTTAACAAATCTACATTTGTAATATAAACTAAGATCGATTTTATGGGTTCATTCATTCAACTAAGTTGAATAAATTGATTAATTCAAATAATAATTAAATAAGTAATAAGTAATAATTATAATGAAAATATTATGAATATATAGACAATATAACATTCATATTAGTCAATCTTAATATAATATAAATGATCATCAATCATTAACGATCGAAGAACTAAATTAATATTAACTTTAGTATATATTTTAAAAACTTATATAATAATTATAAACACTAACGCTTTTATAATAGTTTAATAGCCAAAATTAATAAATAATAGTAACTTATCAAACAAGAAAAGTAAATTTTAAATAATTTTCTATTGTTAAGTCTAATTAAGTTTATTTAGCTGTATTCTTAATCATATTCATAATCTTATTATCATTTCAATATCATTTCCAGTCTATCTATACTCTACAGCTACTTTTATAACTTGAAAAATTATGTTTTAAATAGGCAAACTTAGTTGTCAAAATATTCTTTAGTTCTTCTACCTCTATTCCTTGTTTCTCTGCTTGTAATAACGCCCAATAAAGATCAAAAATGGAACTATAACCTAATTTATTAATTTAGTTTATGTAATATGTTAGTGAATATACCTTTAAAAAATAAATGATTTCCGAAAGTGTCTACTATTCCTGTATGAAATGAGTCATTTTCGTAATATCTAAATACAAATGGAGCTTTGTTTGATACTAAAGTAAATTCTGGTCTGAACTTTTTTGTTTTTACTTCTGATATTAAAGTAGACCAGGTGTCTTTATTAAAATTTTGAAGAGAGGCTAATGCAAATAAAACTTGTGAGATTGAATCACCATCAGCAAATTCTAATTTCTTAATAAATAAGTTAATCATGATGTTTAATTCATTATCATCACATTTTAAATTGTTAATGATATTTAATTCTGAGTTCTTAGCAACAGAGTATAAAAGTCTAGCTGTGACAGCTGCTGGAAAGTTAACTTTCTCTTCTCCATATTTTATAGTATTAAGTAATTCACTCATAGCCTTGTTTGCACTTTCATGAAGTTTAGTCTCACTTGACTTGATTTCTTTTTCTGATACAGAAGTTGCACAATTTGAGATATATCGGAAAAGACTTAACTCATTAATATTTGAATTTAGCCTGTTAGAAAGTTCAACTGGGTCCTCTGTTTTAATTTCGATTTCAGTGTCATTATATTTATATGGATAAAGGCTTGTATTATTAAGCATAAAGTTTTCACCTGCATTGTATCTTAAGGAATACCAGATAGACCTTGGATAAGTGTAAAGTGTTTTGATATTAGCACTGAAAAATGCTTTAATGTAACTTATTTCTGGAATTGTATAAAATCTTTTGTAAACGGAATATTTGTAATGTTGCATTTATTATAGTTAGAATTTAATTAAGTATAAATATTAAAATTAATAATAAGAAAAAATATTAATATAAGTATTATAATATTATTATAATGAAAAAAATATTAAATTAAAAATATAAGTCATTCGATATTATTAAAATCTATTTAAATCAATTTAAATCTATAGTAAAAGAGTCATTGCTAATAAACTTAATACTGAAAATACAATTCTGAATCCTGAAGATATTACTGGTTCATCTGGTACTTTAGCGGCAGCATCAATAGTGGTTAAATCAGTATATGCAACTTTGTCTGCAGTTGATCCTTCGACTTCAATTGTAACTGTAACATTAGTTAAGGCAGCTAATGCATCAAGTACTTTAACTTGTTCATTAGTAGCAACGGCAACTGGGGTGGGTTCATCAGTAGTAGTATCGTTGTAGCTGTCACTTGTTAAGTATCTTAAGTATCTTCTTCTTACTGTTGTTTTTTCTTCATCTTCAGCTGCAATATAATCAGATGATTCATCAAGTTGATTAATTCTTAATTGAATAGAGTTTCTGAAGAATCTTGAACTAATCCAATTGATACATGCAACTTTGTTGTATGTTTTTTCGAATTGATCACAAGCTTTTGGGAGTGGTTTAGTAATTCTTGTGTTAGCAATAATGTCACCTAATCCAGATTTAACACATGAATCTTCGATTTTTTGTCTGCATGCAACAGTCATAGCAAATCTACAAGCTTTTTTTTGTTCTTCAGTGGCTAATACATTAATAACTAAGTGAGAACATAATTGTTGATGTAATTTCATATCTCTTCCGAAGTCAGCAGTTTTATAGGTGAATGAAATTTTATTTCCGAATGCTTTATCACTCATTTTTGCAAAGGTGAATGGTTGATTTGGAGTGTTACATCCCCAGGCAACTTCCCATTTTTCTGGTAATTTTGCATTTTCTAATTTAGTAAGGTTTAATTCAGTAACGTTTTTATAACAATTTCCTTGACATTTTAAAATATTCATTTTTAGTGAATAAACACTAGATTGATCAGCACATGTTGCGGCATGTTGTAAGAAGCTTAGGAGTTGTTCTTGTTCAGTAAATTCTTCAAGAATATCCTTATGTAGATCAGCTGTTGGTTTGTAGTCTCTCATGCTCGATTTTATTTCATCTGCTGTAAATTTAAATACGTCAGTTGCTATTGATTTAAATGCGGCTATAGTTTCTTCCTTTAAATAAGTAGTATAGTCTATTGTTATGTTATTATCAGGAACAGTTCCGTTTGGTGTAGTTCCGTTTGGTGTAGTTCCGTTTGGTGTAGTTCCGTTTGGTGTAGTTCCGTTGGTTGTTCCGTTGGTAGTTCCGTTGGTTGTTCCGTTGGTAGTTCCGTTTGTGGTAGTGTTTGTTTTGCTTGTTTCGTTTGTAGTAGTATTACCAGTTGTTGAATTAGTACTATTAGTAGAGTTAGTATCGTTTGTAGAATTGTCAGCTAAATATCTTCTAACGTATCTTACGGTTGTATTAGTAGTGTTGGTCTTGTTGGTAGTATCTGTGTTGTTAGTAGTATTAGTGTTGTTTGTAGTATTGGTATCAGCAGTCTTGTTTTCAGTTTTATTGTCTGTTTTGTTATCTGTTTTGTTATCAGTTTTGTTATCAGTTTTGTTATCAGTTTTGTTATCAGTCTTATTATCAGTCTTATTATCAGTCTTGTTATCAGTTTTGTTGTCGGGTTTAACTGGGTTTACTGGTTCAGGTTTTGTTCCATTGGTGTCATTCTTCTTAGTATCATTGGAAGGATTAACTGGTTTGGTTTTACCACATCCTTTAGCGTTGAATAAGTTAGCTGAAGCTCTCATTGATTTAGTCATAGTATCTAAGAAGATAACTCTGAATTCATATTGTTCATAAGCATAATCTCTGAATTCATCAATAATAGAATCAATTTCTTTGGTAGTAAATACAAATCCTTCATATACTCCATCTTTGTCAGCGACTCCTAAAGATTTTTGGTCTGCAATAGTACTAGCTAAGAATTTCCATCTTTGAGTAAGTAAATTTGCAACTTTGTTTACAAAGGCAGCTGTGGCTCTGTTGGCAAGACCTTGTTCTCTTGAAATAGGTACCATAGCGTCGTTGATTTCGGAATTTTTTGGATCTACTTCGAGTGAGGCTCTTAATAAACAGCCCATTGATTTTCTTAGGTCGACCGATCTGGCTGTTAATCCTTGGTTAGTGCTTACAGCAATACCTTTTCTAACTCCTTGTAGTCTAGTATTGATAGTTTTGAAGTCTAAGCAGTATTTGGTATCATTGTTTGCTTTAAATGCCTCGACTACAAGTTGTTGTTCTTCTTTACTTAAGAATCCTATAATATAGCTTAGTTTAACAAAGCAATCCTGCTTAATATCTTGGGCTTCTTGAATAAGTGCATTTTCCTCTCCTCCTAAAGCAGCATCTTGGGCGAAATATTTTTTGTTGAGTTTTTGTCCTTTGATGGCTTTCATTTTTTTAACGGCTGCTGGGGTGGGTTTTGGAATAGTTCCGTTAGTTCCATTAGTTTCATTTTTTCTGGGTTCTGGTTTAGTGCTATTTCCTCCGTCAGTGGTGTTTGTTGCATTTTTTCCATCAGTGGTGTTGGTTCCATTGGTTGCATTGGTGGAATTATTAACTGGAACAACTGGTTTTTCTGGAGTAGTTGTATTTGTGCTGTTAGTAGCATTTGTATTGTTTGTGTTATTAGTGGAATTATCACATAAGTAACTATAAATAGTCATAAAGAAAATTATTGCGTTGAATACTCTCATGTTTTTTATACTATATTTATTTATTTCTTTTTAATGTATAAATATGTAAATAATAATTAACTGAGGAGAAAATATTTAATATTATATTATTATGTTAATTCCAATAATTTCTGTAAAAAAGTATAAAAAAAGTTAAATTAAATAATAACATATTATATACTATTAAGAATCATAAAGGAAATATTAATACTAAACAAAAATACAATCAAATAAGATTTACTAATATAAGAAGATTAGTTTCTAATTAAATTTATTACTTTAGTTATTTATTTCTTGCATTTTTTTTTCATTTTATTTACTTAGTATTTTATAGTATTAAGTTATATTTAAATAATAATTTATTATAACTTATAACTAACTTTAATTTATTTTTTAATAATTTAAATATAATGGACACAGAGAATGTTTTAAGAAGTAAGAAATTATATTGATTTTAGTTTTAAACAAAATCAGAGATCAAATGGAAAAAAGAGGAAGTGAAACTATTAGAATTATGGGAAAATTGTTTAGACAAATGAACTCATATGATGGAGATAGAAAAGTAAATCCAGACGACTTTCTACTTGGTTTAAGAGAAGTTGGAATTAACCCTTCTAAACAAGAATGTGAAGTAAAATTAATAATTTATCATTAAAACTAAAGTTAATTCTCCCCTTCTTCGATAGAGATCGTGACGGTATGGTTGACTTCGAAGATTTCTTAATTGGTATTAGAGGAAAGCCAAATTCTCGTCGTCAAGCAATTATAGATAAAGCTTATTTAAGATTCGACAAAGATGGCACAGGTTATATATCAGTAAAAGATGTTAGGTAATAGTTAAATTAATGTAAATAGATCCATATTTAATTGTACAAAGCACCCAAAAATAGTGTCAGGAGAATTAACTGAAGAGCAGGTGTTTGCACAATTTTTAAAAAATTTCAATGATTATGGAAAAGGAATGATAGATAGAAAAGAGTGGATTGATTTTTATTCAGCAGTTAGCTGCTCAATTGATAATGATGACCACTTTGTACTTTTAATGAAATGTGCTTGGAATTTAGATTAATTTTTGATAAAACTTATACATATATTCTATTTAATATGTTAAATATTTAATATTGATTATTTATATGTATTATTGTTAATTTTATAATATAAAAATAATCAGTATTATACTAAATATTCTAAATTATTTTTATATGTTATATGTAAACTAAAATAACATAATGCTAAAACTAATTCTCCTTATATACATTATATAACTAATTATTAACTTTCAGATTTATCAATGTTATTGTTATATTTCCTTATATATTCCTAATTTACTCATTTCAACTTTTTAACTTTTTAATTGTTTAATTTATTAATAAAGGCAATTATTATAATAAAATGAAGCATATTTGTTATTTGTTAGTACTGTTGCTTATTCTCACTCATATTTCTTGTAGCGAAGAAATGCTTGAAAAATATCATAAATATCATAAGTCTCATAAATCTCATAATCATAAACCTAAATCAAGACCCTTAAATTTAGATATTCCTGATACAAGAACATATTTTCAAGGTTGGGTAAAATACTATCACTATGGTAATGATACTCACTATAGAAAACCTCCTTCACTTTTCCAAAATAGTGAATTTGATAGCCAAAGAATTCCAAAAAATAAACTTAGTCAAAAGGATGGTTTTGGTTCATTACATATCCCCAACAAAGCTTCCTTTTTCATGGTTTTATATGCTAATTCATTAAGTTTATATGGCCAGAGATATAATCAAGTTAATCATATGATAGATTCTTTAAAAATAGCTCATATTAGAGTTATACCAGAAGATGATGTATTCAACGGAGGAATTAGAGATGATAATAGTTTTAAGTTTGGTTATTGTATTGAAATAATTGCTGATATTCCTACTCATTATACTGTTAAGAAAAAATCAGGCCAAGGAAATGCAGAAACTTGGATTGTTTGTACTTCAACTAGTAAGGCAAAACAAGAATTAATGACTCTTTTAATTAAACTAAAAGTTAAACACCAACGAAAAGAAAATCAAGGATTAAAAGTTACTAAAGCCGATACAAATACTATTAAAAAAGTTAAACCTGGTCTTGGCTCAATGATGGCAAACCCACTCGGAAAAAAAGGACAAGAAGCCGGTAAGCCCGTAAACGGATATTGGGTTTTACTCCAAGATTGGACTGGCTGCTCTAAAAAATGTGCTGGTGGACTTAGTTATAAACAGAGAATGTGCGTTCCTCCCAAAGCAGGTGGAAAACCTTGTAAAGGACACCATTTATTAGTAAAACCATGTAATACTCATCCTTGCCCAAGTGTAAATTCATTATTAAGTCTTATAGCAAAATCAAAAAAATCAACAGATCCAGCAACTAGCCCTAAACCAATAGTAAAGGCAGGGGTCTTTTCTAATAGACCACAAAGATATTCAAAATGTATAATTAAGGAAAATGATGCCTTTATAATGATTAAAGTAAAAGGAACACCCAATCCAATCAGAAAACCAATAAGAATTATGATGAATCTTATGACAATTAGTATTTATAACGACGATACCTATCAAGAGCAAAACTACTCATATGATCTTCAAAAAACACGATTTACAACAAGTCATACTCATTGCTGTTTTGATTTACAAGATAATTGGAATAAAGCTACTATTTGCGGTTATACTCAATATTGTGGTAAAAAAGGTACTAATTCATGGGTTAATGGATGGAGTAACGATATTAAGTTGTTTAAGACAGACTGCAATGGAAAACCAACTACATTAGAGAAGTCAAGTATTAATAATATTTTGGCTAGTGCTGATATTGAAGATGAAATTACTAAAAAATCCAGTGAGATAATGGAAGAGGTATGAATATTATAATATTATTATATAGATATTATAATCTTATTTTAATTTATTTAGGCTCAATTAAATGCAGCTGCTGCACAATCTATCGCTGTCAAGAAGACAGTTATTGATCAAGCTAAAAGACAATACGAGAGAAAAAAGAAAAAAGCCCAAAATTTAACCTTTACTGTTATAGGACGTGAAATAAACTTAGAAAATTTAGTTAAGAAAGAAGAGCAAAGGAAAGAAGAAATAGAAACCATTAAGCTCCAAGAAAAAATAAGACAAGAAGAGTATAAATCTGAATGTTTAGAAAAAGCCTTCAATGAAAGAGAACTTGATGACGAGTTTGTTGAAACTGAAAATGAATCCTTGAGAGATATTAGTGAGATTCATTCTGAAGCTAGAAAGAAGATTGAAGAATCTAGATTAAAATTAAAGAAATCAATTCAACAAATAAAGCTTAAAGCTAAGACAAAGAGACAAGGTCTTTCACAAAAGCTAAAACAAATAAGAAGCAAAATGAGCAAAGAAATTATGTTAGCTAATAAAAATGGTAGCATAGATACATGCAGAAGAGGAAGAAAAGATATGGACTACAGAGAAAATTACTGTAACAAAAGCTTTGTTGATGACTGGACTAGAAACTCTGACTGTAAAAGTGATGACTATTGTTATATATGTTGTGAAAACGAATTTGGAGCTATGTATGTTACTCAAAGAGACAATTGCTATAAAATGTGTGACTATAAACCTAAGAAAAAGAAAGTAACTGCTCCACATAATAGTACTCCAAAATCAATGAGAGCTAACATATCATCAGAAAAACCTAAAGATAAAGCTCATAAACCAACTGGAACTGGAAGATGGGTATGGGCCCCAAAAGAAAAGACTAAAAATCATCATTGATTAACTTGATTTAGATGATTATGTTGATTTATCATAATGATTTTAAATTAAATATTAGAATTAAAAATTGAAGTTTTATTGTTTGATAATAATATTATTTTCTATAATTTTTTTTTTTAATTTTGTGATAATGTAGTTATTGTTAAGTAGTTATTGTTACGTTATATACATTATAATTTTTTACATATTACATATAATTATACATAATATTTTTGAATAGAAAATAATATAATATATAATGATATATTTAGCTTTATACTTTATACTTTATACTTAATACTGAATAAGTAAATAAATTAGTAATAATATTTTATGTTGTTTTTCTGCTTTCTTTCATTAAATAATATATTTTAGTATTATTCATATTATTAATTTAATAAATAAAACGTTTA
>Ga0100378_1002822_pt1 | contig 17054 bp, 4 predicted proteins | sample CryGeymeta201502_FD_81535 | JGI IMG/M metagenome (GOLD analysis project Ga0100378, IMG submission 81535) | Groundwater microbial communities from Crystal Geyser aquifers in Utah, USA - Crystal Geyser metaG 2015-02 | ecosystem: Environmental > Aquatic > Deep subsurface > Groundwater | place: USA...
TTATTGGGGATTGGGGATTGGGGATTGGGGATTGCCCAATCCCCAATCCCCAATCCCCAATCCCCAATCCCCAATCCCCAATCAAATAAGTATTATAATAAAAGTATAAATATATTATATTAAAATAATAATATCATATTTAATATACTTATTATATATTATATATTATTATAATTCTATAGTTATAATAAAATTAAATAAAAATTGATTATTATGTTAATAAAAAAATTAAAAATGTTGATAAGTCCATTAAATAGATAATTCAAAATCAATTCATGTTATTATGTTACTTTGTGTTTGTATTGACTAAAATATTAATAAAATTTATTTACTTTCTTCTTCGTTGTTGACTACTTCATCTTTCTTCTCGTCTTCCTCGCCGTCAGAGGGTACCTTTGAATCTTCGAATACATATTGGTAATTAACCTTTGAAATATGTTTTCTCTTGATACCCTGAATGCTACTAAAACTACCACTGAACATTTCAAACTTCTCATTCATTTTGTTCATTTTCTCGAATACTCCACTGCTATCCTCACTTCCAAACATTTGGTTTGATAATTCTAAATATTGTAATTGCATATTTTTGTATAGATTAAGCATCTTAGTTTTAATAATTTCTTTTTGACTACTTTTAACAACCCATTTTCTGAAGGCTCTCTTTTGGGCTCTGAACTCGACAACATCTCTTTGCATTGCTAATAATCTTAGTAGATAATGAAGATTGACTCTATCTTTAATTTCTTCGGCGTCTGCAAAAAGCTTTTTAATAGCGTATCTTCTACATAATCCTCTTAATTTCATCTTCATCAATGGTTTAAGTTTGTTTCCTTCATGTCTATCTTTCATAATTTGCATGAACTTTCCTATATAAGGGAAATATGCCTTATAAACAGCTTTATGTATTTTTATAAAGACTTTTTTGAGATTATCATTCTTCTTCATGTTATAAAAGGCCCAAGCCTTTCTTCTTCTTATTAAATCATTGAAGAAAGCCATAAATAATGGACATTGAATAAATGTTGGGTCGGAATCAATACCTTTTTCTTTTGGTGCGTCCTTATCAGCAGTTGAGTAGGCATTATAAACTTCTTTTCTTCGTCCAGCTAATACGTTGGATTCACGCTTTTGGTCGATGTATTTGTATTTAGAGTTAGCATATAAAATGTTTGTCATTCTGCGCATGAATTGCCTTTTGTATTTAGGTTGATATTTAGTTTCTTCGATATCGAGGTATCTTCTTGTAAAGTTATTTAAAATTCTTGCTGTATAAACTTTATTAAATTTGTCAGCAAAAACTGAAATATTATCATCTGTTAGTTGTTTATTTAATTTCAAAATAGCATCTCTCATTTTGAAGATAGAAGCTTTATAAATAGAATATTTATGAATTTTATGGAAGAATGCTTTTCCTTTTACTAAACAAAGTAATTTTAATAATTGTTTGAATCTGAAGAAATCGTTAAGGCGTTGAGCACCGACTAGATAAGTTTTTAGTGTTATTTTCTTTAAAGCTAGGTCAAGAACCTTTTCTCTTTCTTGCATTTTTTGGACTTTGTTGTTCCATCTTTTCCAGTAGTAACTTTTAGCTAAAGTAATTTTTCTATTCTTAAAGTCACCAAATATAGCTTTTATCAATCTTAACAATCTTCCAATCCTTATATTCGAGCACATAATTGGGAAATTCTTATACATTTTCTTCTTGCATAATTCAAATAATCTTTTGAGATGAATTAATCTTCTAATTTGAAGTTTCATTATTCTACAGTCAATTAGTCCTCTGAAAATACATAATTTTTGACTTACTTTTCTCCATTTTTTCGCTAATCTGCTTCTAATAAGGTATTTTTTAGTAAATTCAGATATAGAATCAGTAGCCTCTTTTACTTTAAGAAGGTAGGCAACTCGCCATAAATGTAAGAAGTAGTATTTTTTCTTGTTGTTTGTTTTTAATTCATATTTAGCATAGAGTTGATCCATTTTGTCTTTGATCATAGCGAGTACTCTTCTTTTATGGAAGAGTCTGAAATTCTTTTGGATCATTTGGATTGATCTAATTAATTTAATTCTGTTTAGTTTGTTTCTGAATTTGATTAAGAAGTATCCCATGATCTTTTTGATGCATTTTACTCTGATGTCGTAAACAAGACTGCAAGTTTTAAGTCTGTCGAAGTTGAGGATTCTGTATTTGAACTTATTCCAAATGTATTTAAGTACTAAAGGATATGCCTTTCCAAATCTAATATTATTATCATAAGCCTTTGCAACCTTCTTAACATTCTTAATAACATTTCTATTAGAAAGTCCTTTCAATTTAGTTGTAGCTTCTTGTTTTTTAGCTTTCTTATAAGCAATAACAGACTGTCTTAAAAACATTTGTAGAATTTTACTAGCGTCAACTAACCTAAGAGCAATAGCTTTCTTTTGCCAGTGTTTAATAGCAGTATTTAATAATCTTAATTCTTTACTCATCATAAGTTTGCATATACGTTTCATTAATCTTAATTTTTGAACTGCTGTCCAAATACCTCTACTAAATTTAAATTGCTTCCATGCTTTTTGGATTTTTACTGCACAAGTATCCATATGTTTTCTATAATTTTTCAATCGTCTAAAGGCCCAAGCTCTGTGATCTCTTACTTTTCCTTGAAGGTCAATGCACATCTGGGCAAATTTATCACCACCGATCTTGTCTCGCATGATCATAAAGGCTCTTTTGGCAAGCATTATGTCTTTGTAGGTTTGCATATGTTCCATACCTTTAGTGATATTTTCGTCGTCTCTGGCCTTTCTGAATTTTTTAGCTTTGGTGACGAATCTTTTCATGTATGCTTGTAGTTCTTTTGCGGCATCGATTTGATTTAGCATGTGATTTTTTCTTCTCCATAAGTTGAAGTATAATTCGAATTTATAATCAAGTTGATTTTGATATCTTCTCTTTATAGTATTGAGTAGTCCGAGTTTTCTAAGGAAATCATTAAATCTTTTGATTGATTTCCATCTCTTGAAATTAGATTGAATCATAACAGCAGAAGCATTTCTCTTGATGTTGAGTCTTCTGACTTGGATATAATAATCGTTAAAAATCTTTTTCATATATAATTTCCTTAAGGACTCATCCATATCAGCAAATCTTTTACTAAATAATCTCATTAATCTTTTTCTTAAATTATATTCATGTAACTTTTTCTTAAGTATTGGGAACTTAGGCTTAACTATACTTTTCCAAAGTTGTTTTACTTTTGCTCCACTGATCATTCTGAATGGAACTAACCAATGAGGATATTTCTTAAACATTGTTTTAATTTTGTTACCCTTTCGGAAATTAATTCCTTTTCGTAAGTATTTTTGAATGGCTTTAGTAGAGCTTACTACATGGTCTATGCTGGTTTTATTTAACCATTGTAAGAAATAGATTTTTAATTTTCCCTTGTCAGTCTTTTCATAGTTCTTTTGTAATTTAAGTAAAAGGTCTTTGACATGTCGTCTTAGTTTTTGTTTTTTGTTGGCTAAGTGAAGTAAATAAGCATTTTGAATCTTTTTAACTTGTCCATATAAGATCGAACCATTTCTTTTAAATTTATCAAAGTAATGTTTTAAATTTCTATGATTCTTATGGTAAGCTTGATTTTTAGTCATCATAAATAATAACATATTTCTAATTTTAGCATTTCCATAATCAAATACATCATCGATAATATATTTTCTTTCAAATACTCCATGGAACTTTCTAACGTTATTTTGTAGTTTGTAAATAGCATCATGAGCTTGAAGCATTCCTCTGTTTAAATTTTTAATTAGTAATCTTCTGAAGACTTCTTTGGCTTTAGTTCCCATTATTCTTTTATCGAGATTTCTTCTTGATTTGTTACCTTTCCAAATAGTTTGCATAAATGTAGCTGCTTTGGTTAAAGCCATTAGTTTGGATTTATAAGCCCATTGTTTTAAGTAAATCATTAATAACAATTTTTCTTCTTTTGCCATCTTCTTTAAATATTTGAAAGTCAAGAAAGATTTTCTTGCTGCGCACTTAGCTTTAAATAAGGCCCATCTGCCTCTTACCCAATTTTGAAGTCTGATTAATTTTTTAATAAACATAGTATGGGCTTTGGTCTTCCACTTATCCATATAGAAATGTAAACTGTGGAATCTAAAGGCTTTTAATATTCTTGGATATACTTTTCCTAATTGTTTGATTAATCCAAGTCTGACTGAAGATTCTTTTATTTGATCAAAAGGTCTTTGATAATAAATTGTCTTTAATGTGTGCATTAGTTTTAATCCTCCGTCTGTTTGGATCTTTGAAGATTTTTCGATATTAGCTGCAATTTTTTTGAAAACGAACCATCTGAACATATGTTTTAGAGTATCAAAAGCATGAGCATTTAAAATTTTATTAAGCTTTTGTTTCATAAATATTTGAATTTTGTTACTGGCATCTTTAACTTTGATTGATTTACATCTTAAACTCCATTGTAAGAAGTAAATCTTGAGTTTATCTAAATACTTTCCAAGTAACTTAAGTACAATACTATTTGTTTTAAGTTTTCTGTTAAGTCTCATTTTTTTAAGTTTCATACAGAAGAATCGTCTTACCCCGCTATTGATAATGTTGACTCCTCGGAGCATTTTAGCCTTTCTTAATTCTTCGTACCATCTTTTAATTCCTTTTCTTAAAAACTCTTCCTTTAAATTATCTGGAATATCCTTAATGTTTCTTAGTAAAAGTTGTCTAACTCTATTTTGTTTAGCGTGTTTTTTTAGTTTATCGACTACATAGGCATTGGTATAATTTCTAATATGATCAATAGCATCGCCATATCTCTTTCTTCCTTCGTGTAAATTATCAAGTCTCTTTCTTAAGAAAGCTTGAATCTCCTCAACAGCCTCGTTTATTTTAATCTTAACAGCTGTAGTTTTCCATAATCTATAATGTCTTTTCATATTACTGTCTTCCTTTTCATATAGTTTTTGTAAGAAATACCTTAGATCGGTTCTTCTTCTTCGGTCTAGCTCTTCCTTGTGGGCTTCCATTCCACTTCTAGTAAATTGATTGATTTTATCAGCACATTTCTGTTTCTTTTTACCCCACATTGTCATAAAGGCACATAAAGATTTAATTGGAAGTGTAAATTGTCTATAACGTAAGTTACTAGCTGCATACTCCCGTAACATCTCGAAGGCATTATCTTTAATCTTAGCACGAATTTTAACAATTGTTATTCTCCAAAATAAGAATTTCATTCTTTTTGAGCTGTCTTTATAGCTCTCGTCGTGTTTTCGGAATAATTTATTAAGACGTTTAATCATTGTGTTAACAATTGCTTTTTTCTTTAGACCTTGTAGGAGTGGGCCAATAAATTCTCTTCGCATTCTGTTGTTGACGTGTTTTATTCCATGTCTGATTTTTGAGAATTTATCATAATGAGATTTGTTAGAGCGGACTTTCCATAATAAGAATCTATCTTGTAGATGGAATTTATTCTTGTACATTCCTTTTGTGTTTTGATTCTTTAAGAAGACACCGAGCATTCTACGCTTTAAATCAAGATCTCCATGCTTATGGGTATTTCTTTTCCAGGTATTAAAGGCTAAGAGTATAGCTCCTTTAGTTGTGTTAGCAACAACATTCATAATGATCTTCTTAGCGACACCAGTAGGGTCAAATGCTCCTTTATAGATTACTCTATTGGCAAAGTCTCTAAAGTCTTTTCCATACATATGACTATATAATTTTTTGTTACCTCTAGCTACTCTTTCGAGATAGTCGTGGGTTTTTCTAACTTGATCACCCCATTTTTTAATATAATGCTTTACGCAAGTTCTAGCATTATTAGCATACATATTTTTCATTAGTCCTGCTTTTAAGCTCATTTTCATGTCAAGGGTAGTCATCTTTTGGGCTGTAGTCTTCCATCTTCTGAAGAATGATCTTAGCCCCGTCTTACCTTTATTTCTGGCGTTGGGTAAGAATAGTTTCTTAAACAATTCGTATTCCATATCTTTTAATTTCATTTTTTCTACTGTGAGTTTCCATTGTCTGAAGTATGGACGCATAGACATATTTCTGAAAATCATTGCTTTTGCTACGTTTGGTCCGAATCTCATTAAAGCAGATGAGAAGTTCATTCCTTCTGGGATAACTAGGTTCATGTTTTTGGCAATTTTTTTGAATTTAAGCCATGGCTTTCTGCATAAGAAGTTTTTGAGGATTTTGTTTCCGATGATATAAGGAGTAGGATTTTTAGAAGCAACATACTTTTGCTTTACTTTAAATCTTTCAAACGCTCTCTTCAAAGATGTTTTATTTCTCTTGTCATTATTAACTCTTAAGAAAGATTTCACAATACCAGTTTTAAATTCTTTTAGTTGTATATTCTTAACTTGGTCTAACCATTTATTAAAGTAATTCCTTAATATTCTCTTTTGCATCATACCACTCTTTTTTAATAATCCGAACGAGATATTTTTCTTTAAGCTAGAGATCTTATTCTTTTTTAAACCTTCTAAGAAGGGTGGAACATTTTTCTTTAAATTAAACTTAACAATACATGCTACAAACTCTGGAGTTATTTGTTTTTCTATCTCGGCTAAGAGATTTTTATTCTTCCTCCATATTCTGATTCTATTTTTAAGGATTGTTTGGAAGGTCTGATTTCGGTAGAATTTAGATGTTTTTCCAATAATTTTTGAGTTGAAGTCGTTTTTCATTTCTCTTGCTGCTAATAGTTTTGATTGGCGTCTCCATTTTTCGACGAATGGTTTTAGGAGTCTTTTGTGGAATCGCGAGTTTTTCATAAGGCAGTCTCGGAGGAATTTCTTTTGTGAGAATTCCCGTAAGTTTGGTGTGATGAAGTCTTGTAAGTATTTTTTAGCGAGAACGGAGTATGTCTTATTGACTAGCCACATTACTTTTCTTAAATCCATCTGTGTTTTAGGCTTTACATTTCGTCTCCATATTCTTAACTTCTCTCTTAAAAATCTTTTATATAATGCTTTTTGGTTTTTGCCATAGATATTTAAGAAGAATTTTGATTCAACATTTTTAAGAGCAATCTTTTTAGTAATTGTATGCCACTGTCTGAGTTTGTTTATCATATGCTTTTTAGCTAAGTTCTTACAGTTAGGAAGTAATTTTGTGAAAAGAGCCTTTTCTATAAAGAAGGCAGATCTATGTACTTTCAATTTTCTAAAGAATGGAGTTCGGCCAGGTTTTCTTAGTTGTGACTTTAAAATAAAGTTAATCAAATGATCAACAGCTTTAAACATTTCTGGGCCATTTATTCTTTTAGGCATAAGTGCTTTACGCCATATTCTCCAATACTTATCAACTGGGGCTGTATAGTACTTCTCAATAACAAATCTTTTAAATGTTCTTATTGCAACTGGTTTAGATGTATCATCAAAGAGTAACATCTTTCTATACCATGCTTTAAGTTTATATCTTAGGGCTGTTTTTAAGAATGCAGCGTTTGAGGTTAAGAAACTTTTTAGTCCTCTTTGTTTGTCTCTTTGATAAGCTCTTTCGTTAAGAAACATTAGGAAAGGTAAGATAAGTGGTCTAGTAACTCTTTTATTTAACAAGTTAAATCCTTTTACTAATAATTCATAATTGTATTCTTGTCTCTTAGCAAGATGAGCCCAATATCTAAATCTATTTCTTAAAGCTTCTGTTTTTAACTTTTCTAAGAACTTTCCGTTTGTCTTTGTAAAGATAGCCATTTTATATCCATCTGTCTTTACTTTGTCTTTCAATATAATCCAATGGTCCCAATATTTTCTTAGTTGTTTCTTCGCGAATGTTTTAGCGAGATTTGATCCAATAGGAACAAGACTAGTAAATAATTTCTTATAGTTCTTTTGTCTGTTAATAAGGATAAAAGGAGCTCCTAAGTATTTTCTCTTTACAGCACGGTTGATTTTATTAAAAGCATCTGTTACATTTAATAAGAAGTTTGATGTGAAGACAGGTCTGTTCTTCCAGTGACGGAATGCCTTAGTTAATTTATCTCTGTCAACTCTTTTGCCTAACTTTTTCATGTAGACACCTGTAAGTTTGTTTTTAAGTTCTCTTTCGTTGGCTTTTAAGTCCATTTTGCTGGCAACTCTTCGCCATCTCTCAAATAAGTGAGCAACACTGTTCCTTGGTCTTTGTGATCTTTTCCATAGCATAAGAACTACTTTTCCTCTGGTGTCAAGGGTCATTAGTCTTTTTAGTCTTAAGAAGAAATCAATCTTTTTCCATTTAACAAAACGATCTATCTTGTCGAAACCTTGACAAATTCTTAGCATTTCCTTTTGGTTGTCGAATTTACCATCAACTCTAGAGTTATTTCTCCATTTGAAAAAGAATGATCCAATATAAAGACTTCTTTGTTTAAATCCAGCTTGTTTGAAAGCCATCTTCATAATTGCTTGTCTTACATCTCTTAATGCAAATTCTCTTGCTCTATTGAACCAATGTCTAAGCCAGAATTTTTTCTTCTCTTTTCTTCCGTTAAGGAAGTAATCAATAAATTTCATATAAGCTTTCATTATAGCATTATTTCCATTCTTCTTCTTTACCTTCTCAAATACATCCTTCTTCAAATTGAACAATTTCTTACTACAGTAATTATGAGCTGCAGTTGACATCTTTAAATTTCTCATGAACAATTGATGTAAGGTCAATCTTGCACTAGGTTTTTTCTTCCAATGTTTAAAATACTTTTCCATAAGTCTTTTACTATAAGACTTTAAGTGACTTTTCATAAAGTTAGCAGACATAGTATGGCTAGTTAATAAAGCTCTTAGTTTTTGAGCTCGTAATTTCCATTGCTCTAAGTAATCAGTCAACTTTTTAATTTGGAATTTCTTTCCGAAGCCAAGAGCTTTAATCATTCCTTCACGGGTATGTTCGACGTCGGCCTTCCTTTTAAAGCATTTGATAATTGGTTTTACGAAGAACTTTCTTTGGTAGTGTCTCATAAGTTTTTCGAGACCATTTTGAACGTTGAACCAAATTTCTTTTTTATCTTTGACTTGTTTTACCCATCGTTGGAAATAACCTCTCATGTTTTTCTTAATTAACGACTTTGAGAACTTGCCCAATATTCCTCGGAAGAAATTGTTTTTGAGGTCTTTTTTATCTGCTTGCTGTTTAATATTTTTAAATTTGTTAAAGTATATTCTTAAACAAGTCTTATTTAGCTTTAAGTTAGATCTGAATAATGCTTTAGCAGTTCTATTTTTGATAATTCCATTAAGGTATTCTCTTAATTTTGGATAGGTAAGTTTAAACGCTTGTTGTCTAGCATATCTGTAGACATGTTCGACTATTCCGTTAGCTCCGAGGGCTTTGTTTCTGTCGATATCATTTTTGTCTCTTTCTTCTAGGAAAGCAAGGATATTTGTTTTTCGTTTCCAGTCTTGGAATCTTCCAATTAGCATTTTATAAACAACTTTAGAGTTATTATTTCTTCTTAATGATGTTAAGAACATTGATGATACTTGTAGTTGACCTATTCTGTGATGAATCTTTCTCCATTTCTTTAAGTATCTTCTAAGAGTGATTAAGTTAAATTTAGGGAAGTTCATACATAGGGCCTTTGTACATCTTGCCTTGATTCCATCAACGCATTTACTTAGGATTGGCATTATTCTTTTGTGTACTTTACGTAAGATACCTTTTTTGAAAGGAACTAGTCCTTTAATAAACCTTTTGATATCAGTAATGTTAGAAACGTTTGTTCTCCATTGTCTAAAGCAAGATGATAGTAGGTTGGCATCGAGTTTCTTTTTAGTTTTAAATAACAAGGTAGTAGTTAAATGGTTTTTAAACTCATCTCCAGCCATTTTTGTAGTTAATATCTTCCAGTTATTGAAATAATTCTGAAGAACAACCTCCTTAAATTTATCAGCGTTTCTGATTAATCTTCTAATAATTCTTTCTTTTGTTCCTTTTGGAATTTTCCTTCTCATTCTTTCAATCAAATGGTCAAATAAGGGTTTCATAATAAACTTCTTTAAAATTCTTAGTACAAATGGAGCAGCCTTATTATTTCTGATGTTAGCTCTTTTCATCCATTTTATGAAGTTTTCTCTTAGGTCGTATATATGGAAACTTTTTGAATGCTTCTTCATTGTAAGCTTAAAGAGAATAAGTCTAAAATCGCCAGTGGCATTTTCAAAGAGTTTAAAGAACAAATCATGAAAGACTCTAACTCTCATTTTTTGTGCTACTTTTCTTGCGAAGGCTAATAAGTTTGCTTTTCTTTTTTTCTCTTTGCTTTCAGCTGATTGTGCTGAGTGTATTATTTTTCTTAGTCCGAATTGTAATCTTTGAAGGTAGAATTTATCGAGTAGTAGGATAGCTCTCTTCTTTCTGTTTCTCATGTTAGCAAGAAAGCCTCTAATGATACTTTGGACTTTAATAATAGTGTTGTAATGTTTGCGAACCCAGTATTTTTGGGCCCATGGAAGTAAGGCTTCAATAGTGTCTTTTCCGACTTTTTTTCTAATAGGAACCATAATTCTTTCTACAAAAGCTTTGATTAAATAGGTATAATATAAAATATCATATAAGTGTAGCCTATACCATGTTCCTCTCCAAACTGATTGAATTTTAATAACTTTCTCATCAAGTTGAGCATAGTTCGATAGTAAGCCTCTCCACCAACCTTGTACAATTTTTGCAGCTTTAAGTCTTTGGTTAGGGTTGTAAATGATTCTTTTTTTGTCTTTCTTGACTTCTTTCTTTCCTCCGAACTTTTTAACTTCGTACTTTTTACCAGTTCCTGGTTTAAGAGTGTTAGTTCCAAGATCAACAACACCACCTGACTCATCTCCTCTCATTGAACGAGTTATTACTCTATCTTCACAATTTGCTCCTTTACTAACCATCATAGCTACAGCGATTCTCGAAAATTTCTTTTTATTCGGACTATTACTTACTAGTTTATTAGGGTCTCTAAATTGTGTTACTTTTTCAGGAGTTTTAGGCTTTCCTTTTTCTTGTCCAATAAGGAAAGTACTTAGTCTATTGCTAACCTTTGGTTTGGCTTTAATAAATGCACCTGGGGAGCTATCAGGGTTGATCAAACCCAGAACCTTAGTGTTTCTAGGGACTAGCTTTCCCTCTAATCCTTTGCTATAGCCAGCTTGATTATGTGTAGTTATTTCATGGGTGTCTGGGTTAAAGTAGCCTTGGTCCTGTTCATCATCGTTGTTATCACCCATATCTTCATAATATTCTGGATTATTTGGACTTCTAGACATACGTTCATCTTGTTTCTCTGGTGATTGTTTTTTTGTCCTATGCCCGGGCTGTTGGCCGTAGTCGGCAGAAACAGGGATATTATTTCTGTTATTTTTGTTAAGAGTCCTATTGTCTGGACTTCTTTCTTCATTTTGTAAACTTTTATTAACTGCCTTTAATTTTGGAATTGAGCTAGAGTCTAGATTTTTTGTACTTCTCCTTTTACCAACACTTCGTTGGAAAATATTTTTAGACTCTTCCTCTCCTTTTCCTTCTAAATTTATTGTTCCTGGAGATCCTTCTCTAACTCTATAGTCTTGTTTTTTAGCTATATCAATTCCTTTACCTCCGTAAACCTGCCCTTCTTTTATTAAATCACCTCTTTTAGGGATAGTTTTCTGGTTTGGAGATCTATTGTCATTTTTGTCGCTTGGTGATATACTTTTTTTATTTTTTTGGGCTTCTAATTCTTCTTGTCTTGCTTTTTGTGCTCGTTGTCTTTCTAAACCTCCGTGAAGTGGGCTCGCTTCGGCTTCATTTTTTCTTCGGAACGAGCTTAGGTCATCCTCTCTTGGAATTCTTGAAGGAGACTTTTCATCTTTTTGATAAATATTCTTCTTCTTATCCATTTATGATAATTACTAAAAGTTATTAATTAATGTTTATTAATTAATTAAAGATATAATTAAATAATTTTCAATAAGTTATTTAGTTTTAAGAATATTATTTAACGTATGTATTATATAATTTGTAATATGTAATAATTAGTTTAATTAAAATTACAATTACAATATAACAAGTAATAAACTATTATTAATTATTAAATATTTAAATTATTATTTAGTTTTATATATTTTCTAATTATTTTTAATATCAAAAACACAAAATTAATTTGAATTTGATATATTTTAATAGAATATTTACATAAATACCCGATTAATTATTTTTAATATTTAAATTTTAAATGAACAACACCAAAAACAACAAAATTGTCATACTTCTAGAGACAATTCTTGACAAAATTGAAATCTACGCTCGTAAGAAAGGATTTGAAAATGACCAAAAGAGGTTATATCGAATGAAACTTGAAGAAATAAGCGCGTCTCAAGATAAAATTCACATTGACTTTCCGGAGTACCCTGCGAAGTTGACGGACTTCGAGCCGCCAGAATTATTTCCCACTAATGAGTTTGAAAATGCTATAAAATCTAATAAAAATCATAGTGCAGGCTTTAAAGTAATTGTTAATGAGAAAGAAATTGGGGAAGATGAGTTTAGTGATTTAAATGATATTAGTATTAGCGAAATTAAAATTCAGCTTCCTAATAGGAAAATATTTTGTTTAAGGATGTAGTTGAGGTTCTTGATGCGGAAATTGAGTCTACAAATGAGGAATCATATTCTAGTTCATGTTTAGATGACTCCGAGGAAGAGTATGTGAAGGTGATGAGATGTGGAGAGATGTGTAAAACTTTCACTAAAAAGAAAATTCATAGCAAAATCTTTAACATTGAATTAATTCTATTAAGACTACTAAAAGAACACCAACGAAATAACAAAATACAATCAAACATTACAGATACCAAAGGCTTTACTGAAAAAAACACAGAAAAAACACACAACAACAAATTTAAACCTATTAACGACTTCAATGACTTCAACATCTTCAACGATTTACAAGAGAACATCAACCCAAATCTCAACACTCAAACTTTTCCTACTTTTCCTACTATAGACGAATTATCAAAGCCAAAGCCAACAGAAAAACTAAAATTCAACTTTACTAAATCATTTTTCCAAGAAGACATTTTTGCTGAGATTGAAGAGAAACCCAAAAGCTTTAGCTCAAATCTAGAGTTGAAGTTCCCATCTTGTTTCAACAAGGTTAACCAAGTGACCCAGAACTATAAATCAAGTTTAGTTAAGAGTAAGATACTACCAAGAAGACCGCAGGTTCAATTACCAAATAGGGAAGTAATTAAAATAAGCGATTTTAAGATGAGGATGAGGTTAGAAAATGAAAACAATCAAGACCAGGATGAGATGAGTGATACCGACACTGATATTATTATCGTTGAGAGTGAAGAGGGTTTAGGAAATTAATACATTGATTGATATAAAACTTATTTAAGAAATTTAACTTAGTTTGATGTTGAATTTGACATTAAAAATTAATATATATAATTTAATTGTATAAAGTATTCTAAATTATATATAAGTTGAAATTATTTCTTCTATATTATTAATAAACTAAATTATATTAAATAAATCTAGTTTAATGTATAAAATTATAAAATTCAAACATAATTTAATTTTTTCCATTAAGAATACTAAATTAAGCTAAAATAAATCAATTATCTTTAATGCAATTAACTTATTTTATTGTAATTTACAACTTTCTAACAATAGTTATTCCATCAGCAATAACTAGCATATTAATCTCTACTCTTTTGTCAGATTTTAACTTTAGATTTAACTCTTTAAAACTCAATGTATCTTCATCATCTTCTTTACTTTCATACACAACTTTATGACTCCATAAAACATTATCAAAAATAATAAAACCACCTGGGCGTAATAACTCTAACATTAATTCATAATAGTTCTTATAGTTAGGTTTATCTGCGTCAACATAAGCAAAGTCATAAGTTCCTACATTTTCTTTATTTTCTAAGATCTTCTTGAGGGAATCAACTGCTGGCCCTAAGGTCAATGAAATTTTCTTGTCTAACTCAGTTAGTTTCCAATACTTCTTTGCTAAGTCAGTAAATTCTACTGAAACATCAAAACATTCAAGTGTTCCGTTATCAGGTAGCCCTTCAGCCATACATATAGAGGAGTAACCAGTAAAAGTTCCAATCTCTATTCCTTTTTTAGAATTTGAAAGCTTTACAAGCATTTTGAGTAGTTCTCCTTCAGTTGGTTCTGTACACATAATAGCGTTTTTTGGGAATAAGGTTTTAGTTTCGTTTATTAAATCCCATTTGAGTTGAGAGATTCTATTACCGACATTATAAACGTAGTTGAGAACTTCTTTGGGTAGTCCGTGAGATTTTGAATTCATTTAATTAATATAATTAATTAAATTCTACAGAATAAAATAAACATATTATTGTAGAAATTGTAGATTAAATAATAATTATTAAAACCTTTAATTACTTAAATTACTAAAATCTTTAATTATTTATACTCTTTCAATATTTATATCATAAAAACCAAAAACAAACTAGAAATAATGTAAGAAAATAAGAGACCTTAGTTTTCTTACGAAAAAATCTTGATTCTTTACTTAAATAATTTCATAATACTTTACTAAGAATATACTTTGATTATATATATAAAAATATTGTAATAATATAGAAATTACTAATCTTATATTAGTACTTAAATAATTTATTCAAATTCAAAACATCTAATTAATTATACAATTATACAAACTTTAGTGTACTAATTATATAAATTTATTATAAATATAATATATATGAAAAACACCAAAGACAACAACTCTGATATACGCAACTTCTTTAATCGATCTGGTAATAAGAACTCTAGCAATACTCTAGAAATGACACCAAACAAAAATATAATTAATACAACAAAGACTCCTACAAAAACACCGACGAAGACGCCGACGAAAACGCCGACGAAGACCCCAAATAAGACACCAAAGAAGACGCCTAATAAATTAACGGATTCTAAATTAGATTTTGTAAATAAAAGTTCAAATAAACTAATTATTCCAGAATTATTAGCTAAAAAAAGAAAACCAAGTGAAGTGTATATAAATAAATTGTTACTAATTAATAATAAATATAGAATAAGTGAAACTCAACAATTAATTGACGAAAGTCAGCTTGTTTCAAATAGTAAACATAAAGAGGAAGACATGATTTTAAATAATATTAATTATATTATAATAGATAAGAAAGTAATAGATTAATTTGAATAACTTAATAATTTAATAATAATTAGGTACTCATAAAGAAAAGATTACAAGTTAAGGATTTAGTCGTATCAGTTCCGAAGAATATAATGAGTCTTCGTAAAAGAAACGCAAAAATAATTGAAGATGAATATGATGATTTTGTAGACAGAGTATACCATAAATCTAAGTCTCAACATCTTGATAAATCACAGAATAAAACAAATAAAAGTAATTAAGTAATAGAAAATTATATCAATATTAATATAAATCTTTAGCTCAGTTCAAGTTTAACAAAGTAGATAAAAATGATAAAAATGATCCTCCATATTCTCGTCTATCTGAAAATGCTAACTACGAATTTGATGGGACAAATAACGATATACTAAAAATAGAAAAGTCAAAAAACAAAAAGAGTAAAAAAGCAACAGAATACATCGAATGGATTAACCGAAATAGGACAAATTCTTTTGGTTCTGCTGATTCTAAAAATTCAATCACTAAAGTCAAATCAAAGAAGATTAACAAAGAGGAAGATAAGCAAATTGATTCACCACCACAACAAGAAAAACAAAATAGTATAACAAAGCAAAATAATATAAACAAGCAGAATAATAAAAACAAACAGAATAATATAATCAAGCAGAATGATATTAAATACACCCACTGTGAGAACTCACCAGCCAAACATGAAATAAAACTCTGCAACGAAGAGAACGTAGTCGAAGTCAATAATGAAGAAAAGGTAGACAACAACTTTTTTGAAGTTCTTAACGATATGGACTTTGATGAGATTCTAAAAGATGTAGATTTTGTTGATGATAATGTAATTCAGAAGCAAAATAATAATGAATCATATTCAAATAACAATTCTAACTCAGATAATAATTCTAAAAATAATATTCAATTTAAATTTATTAAGGATATCAATAAGATCAGTAAGGACTTAAATGACGTTAAAGAAAATGAGATCAAAGAAATTAAAGACAAAAAGGAAATTAAAAAGTTTAATGAAATTAAAGAATTAATATCAGATAAGAGAAGAATTAAAAAGAATCAAAAATACTTACTAGATTATACTTCTGATGATCCTGATTTACTACAAGATGTAGCGGAAACTTCAAAGATTGCTGAGACTGTAAGTGATGATTCTGGTTCTGATTACAAAAAAGGATACAAGAAGAAAAAGAAATCAAAAAGTGATTGGAATAAAGTTAAAAAAATTGACATATTTGATGAATTAGAAGATTTGGAAAATCCATATTATTCTAAATTGGCTAAACGAAGTAAAAAAACTAAAAAGAAAGATAATTTAAAATCAGAGAACTTTGGAAAGGAAGGAAAGAATAAGAAGGATGGAAAGCAGAGGAAAGTTGATGATATCTTTGATGAGATGCAAAAAGAGCCTAAAGACCATAAAGAAACTAAAGACAACAAAGATAATGCAGATGATATATTTGAATTTCCACCTAATGTATCTTCAATTTTATCAAATTTTAAAAAGAATACGAAGAGTAAAACTAAAAATAGTAATAAAATTAATAAATCGGAAATAAAAAAGCCAAAAAAAATAAGGCAAGTAATTAGTCGTGAGGCAAATTCAGTAGATGGTCCTTTAAATGATATTACTATAGTATTCACCGGCTTATCAACACTACCTACCAAAACTCGTGACGAACTAACAGATATATTAAAAGGATTCGGAGCACGCGTAACAGCCGCAGTCTCTCACAAAACATCATATTTAGTCATCGGTGAAAAATTAGATGACGGAAGAGTTGTCACAGAAGGAAATAAATTCAAAAACGCTATTAAATTTAATGTTCCTATATTAACATATAATCAACTAAACGATTTATTAAGGATAAAGCTTAAAGATGATAATTTTGATTTGAA